>Ga0066790_10000506_pt1 | contig 14760 bp, 10 predicted proteins | sample OrgsoiDNA2013050_FD_70963 | JGI IMG/M metagenome (GOLD analysis project Ga0066790, IMG submission 70963) | Permafrost soil microbial communities from the Arctic, to analyse light accelerated degradation of dissolved organic matter (DOM) -... | ecosystem: Environmental > Terrestrial > Soil >...
CCTAGGGTCCGGTGGGGCGCTCGGGCGAATACTCATCCGGCCTGGCATCCAGGCCCTCCGCCGCGCAGAACCGGCCGCCAGCGCACGCACCACGTGCCCCACACCAGCTCGCCCAGGCCATCGCGGTGCTGGCCCGATGACGTGGAACAGACGACCGCGCTACGAGGGGGACCCGCCGGCGGGCTGGATGTTCTGGTTGACGTGGAAGATGTTGGCCGGGTCGTAGCGGCCCTTGACCTGGGCGAGCCGGCCATAGTTATCGCGGTAGGACGCTTTGACCCGGTCCTGGCCCTCGTTCATCAGGAAGTTGACGTAGGCGCCGCCGGCGGAGGTCGGGTGCAGCTCCTGCCAGTAGTCCCGGGCCCACTGCGAGATGAGGCCGGCATTCGCGGGGTCGGGATCGACGCCGACGATGACTCCGGCCCAGCCGCCGTCCCGGTAGGCGAAGGCCGTCGCGTCTGAGGGCACGCGGCTGGCGGCACCGTCGATGGGGTACATGTGCATGGTGGAGTGGCCGGTCGGCAGCTTCGCGCCGTACTTGCGGTGCACCTCGATCGCCGCGTCGGAGATCTCGTTGAAGAAGTCCGCCCGCCAGTACCACTGCAGGCCGGCCGGGTAGAGGCCGTCGAACGCGCTCTGCAGGACGCTGAACGGCATCTCCTGCAAGCCCACGAGCAGCGGCGAGCCGTACGTCCTGACCGGCTCGAGCACCTCGTCGGCCCGGTCGTGCGATCCGGTGTAGCACCACACGATGCCGCACGCCTTGCGGCCCCACAGAGCCTCGGGGAACGGCGGAGCCGGGGGGATGGTCAGCAGGGCAATCCAGCCGTTCAGCTCTTCCGGCAGCGATGGCAGCAGCTCCCGGTACCAGCGCATCACCTCGGCGGTATCGGCGAGGTCGTAGAACACCGGGCCGCCGATGATCGTGCCGGCTTCGCCGATGTCGTGGCAGCGGAAGGTAAATGACGTAACGATGCCGAAGTTCCCGCCACCGCCGCGCAACGCCCAGAACAGGTCACTATGGGAGCTCTCGCTGGCCGTCACGAACGTCCCGTCGGCGAGCACGACGTCGGCGGCGAGGAGGTTATCGACCGTGAGGCCGAAGCGCCGGGACAGGTAGCCGATGCCGCCGCCGAGCGTCAGGCCGGCCACGCCGGTGGACGCGAGGAAGCCAGAAGGAGTGGCCATGCCGAACGCTACGGTCGCGTGGTCGACGTCTGCCCAGGTGCAGCCGGCGTCGGCGCGGACGGTGCGGTTCTCGGGGCTGACCGAGGTGCTGCGCAGCAGCGAGAGGTCGATGACCAGGGCGTCGTCCCATACGCCGAGGCCGGCTGCGTTGTGGCCGCCGCCTCGCACGGCGATCTCCATGCCGTGCTCACGGCCGAAACGCACGCAGGTGACGACGTCGGCGGCGTCTTTGCAGCGCGCGATGGCAGCAGGGCGCTTGTCGATCATGGCGTTGTAGACGGCACGCGCCTCGTCGTAGCCGGGATCTGCCGGCCTGATCAGGTTGCCGAGCAGGGCGGCGGCCAGCTGCTCGTACGCCTCGGTGGTGATGTCGGCCGATGTGGCAGTCATGCGGGTCCCCTTCGCATTCGCTGCCCTGACGTTCAGGGCAGCACGAAGCTAGGACTCCCGCCGTTCGCGTAGCGTTCGCGGGCGCGCGCTCGGCTCAGGCAGCTGGGAGAACGCCCGGAGATGGGGGCGGGCGCCCCGTTTTGCGAGGTCATGCTCGGAGCGCCGGCGCAGCGCGACGCTGCCGTGGGCCGAGGCCAGCTGCGCAGCGGAGCGCAACCGGGAGACGGCGGTCTCCTCCTCGTCGTCGTGGGCTGCGCGCATCCGTATCACCTCGGGCAGCCACCACATGTCATCGTGGGCATGCCCGGCGGCGAGCGCGGCGTCGAGAATCGCTCGCGCGGCGCCGGGCTGGTTATTGCGTACCGACAGGTCGGCGAGCAGCGACAGCCAGTACGGCATGCGCGCGAACGAGCCCTGCGACCTGAGGTTGCTGATGCCTCGCCGGGCGAGGTCGATGCCCGCCTCGTCCGCGGTGGACCAGCCGTCCAGAATCAGCACCCACTCGCGGTAGTAGGCGAAGCCATACCGCTCGCACAGCTCGCGCAGCTCGGCGACGTTGTCCCTCAGCTCGGGCAGGTCGTGGCGCATCTGGTGGGTGATGCTGCCGTAGGCGAGGGCCACGGCCAGGCTGTACGGGTGGTCGATCGACCGGGCCAGCTCGATGGCGCCGTGACAGCTGGACAGGGCGCCGTCGTCATGGCCGAGCAGCCAGTGGGCGTGTGCTGCAAATGCCGTGCCGTGCACATCGGGCCGCGTCCCGATACTCAGTGAGATGGCGCCGCTCGCCAGCTTGGCGGCGAGCTCGAGGTGCCGCAGAGCCTCCGCGGGCCTGCCAAGGCTGAGGGCCGACCCGCCGACGGCGAAGTGAGCCGGGCCGCTCGGCTCGGAGTCCGGATCGACCAGGGCCAGGGCCCTGGTCGCCGTCTGGTATCCGTCGGCCGTGCGTCCCTGGACGAACCGCGTCGTCCAGAGCGCGACCAGGCCCGTGAGGATCGAGTCTTTGCGGCCCAGTGCTTCCGCGAGGGCGACCGACCGCTCGAGGGTCTGCTGCAGCTCCGGGGACGAATAGCCGTGCCTGGCATTGAGCGGTGCCGCCATGGCTTCGAGGACCGCGAGTTCCTGCCTGTCCCTGTCCGCCCCCGCAGGCAGGCTGCGGACGATCGCCAGCGCCTGCTTGTGCAGCCGGATCGCCTCGGCATGGGCGAACATCCCTGCTGCGACATCGGCTGCACGCCGGTAGTAGGCCACCGCTCGCCCGGGCCGGCCGCCACGGGCATACTGCTCCGCCAGCTGAGCAGAGACCGTGTCGGTGTCATCGGGGTGAAGAAGCTCGAGAGCCTGGGCCACGCGCCGGTGCAGGAGCCAGCGCTTCGGCGGGCTGACCTGCGTGTATGCCGTCTCGCGGAGCAGGTCGTGGGAGAAGTCGTAGCCGTCACGGAACTCGTGCATAATCCTGCGGCGCCACAGCTCGTCGACCGCCCCCACCACGATGTCGGCGTTGAGGTCGCTGGCCTCGGTCAGCAGATCGAGGGTGAAGTTCGACCCGACCGCCGCCGCGAGGCCGGCTACCTCCCGGGCCGCCGTGGTGGCGTGCTCGAGGCGGTTACGCAGCACCGCCGCGAGATCACCGGGCGGCAGCGGGCCGCTGCCGAGATCGGCGATGCCGCGTACCGCCTCGACGACGTACAGCGGGAAGCCCCCCGTCGTCGCCTGGAGCAGGTTCGCGTCGTCCGCCGGCAGGGGGCGCCCGGAGATCGCCTCGGCTAGACGTGCGGTGTCGGCGGCTTCCAGCGGGCTGAGGGAAAGCTCCGTCAGCAGCCCGGTGGCGCGCATCCGGACCGTCCAGTCCGCGAGTTCGGGGTCTTCCTCGGGGGTGTCGTTGCGCAGCGTCCCGGCCACCAGGACCGGTGTGCTGGGGGCAAGGCCAAGGAAGAACGTGAGGAACGCCAGCGTCTCCTGGTCGCACCATTGCATGTTGTCCAGGACCAGCAGCATCGGCCGGCCAACGGCGATCAGAGCCCGCGCGAGGCCCTCGAAGAACCGGTGGCGCTGCCAGGCATCCACCATTGCCCGCAAACCGGTGCCGCGTTCATCACGCCCCGCAGCGGGCACCAGCCTGCCGACCTCGGCCCGCCAGGCCGGGTCCAGCGTCGCCGTGGCTGACTGGACCGCCGTGTTCCGCACCCAGTCCGCCACCGGCGCCAGCGCCAGCCGTCCCGAGGTTCCGAAGCACTGGCTGCTGGCCACCACCGCGCCTTGCAGTCGTGCCACCTCGGCGATCTCGGCCGCGATGCGGGTCTTGCCGACGCCAGCGCCGCCGCGGACCAGCGCCAGGCCGGGGCGGCCCGCGGCGGCGGTCCGCCACAGGTCCTGAAGCAGGGCGAACTCCCGCGACCGGCCGACGAGCCGGGCTGAGGCGAGCCCCGAGCGACCCGACGCCGGGTGGGCCGTCGGCGGGCTTGCGCCGGGTACGCCTGCGTGGGCTATCAGGCGCTGGAATGCCTGCCGCGTGGCCGGGTCCGGGATGAGGCCGAGCTCACGCTCCAGGACGGAGGCGCAATGGTGGTAGGTGCTGACGGCCCCGGCACGGTCGCCCAGGTCGGCCTGCAGCAGCATCAAGGTGCGGTAACCGATCTCCTCCAGCGGCTGCAGCTGGATCCGGCGGCGGGCGGCGTTCACGGCTCCGGTCAGGTCGCCCGTACGGGCCCGCGTCGCGCTGAGCAGATCACACAGGTCCGCGCACTGGCGCTCGAGCGCTGACCTGGCGTCAAGCAGCCAGTCGTCGTACCCGCCGGGCAGCAGATCGCCTTTGTACTGGCCCACGGCCGCGGTCGCGTGCGTCAGAACCCCCGCGTCGTCATCGGCCGCCACCGCCGCCTGGGCAGCCGTCCGCTCAAGATCGAAGGTGCGCAGGTCGACACGGCACGTCGGCGTGTCCTGCCAGCACAGGTCCCTGGACGTCACGACGAGGGAGCGCTCGTCTCCCAGAACCTGGCGCAAGTGATGCAGTTCGCGGCGCAGATTGGTCAGGGCCTGGGCGTCCGTCGAGTCCGGCCAGAACATCCCGGCGATGCGCTGCCGAGGCTGTGGTGACCCGGCATGGGCGGCCAGATACGCGACGAGGGCAACCGCGCGCGACGAACTCGCCTGAACGCCGGTCTCGTCGTCGGTGATGGCCTGTTCCCCCAAGAGGGACACGTGCAGCATTTCGACGCGGCCTCCAAGATCCCAGGTTAACCCCAGCGGCAGAGACCGCCCAATCCTGGGCAGGACTACTCAGCGCGGTCGGGCGCCGAGATGAGTAGTTACACCGATGTGCGGTCACCCGGCCGGTGCGTGAATGAACCTCATGACTCAGGCCTATATCACCGGCGTCGGCGCGTACCTGCCCGGCGACCCGGTCGACAACGAGCAGCTTGCGGCGCGGTTCGGCGACGGCACCGCGCGCGGTGCCGCGCTGCGCAACCGGGCGCTCGCAGCGAACGGGATCAGGACCCGGCACTACGCCGTGGACGACAAGGGCATGACCCGGATGCTGAATGAGGAGCTGGCGGCCCGCGCGGCGCAGCGCGCACTGGAGGACCGGGGCCTGCAGGTGTCGGCGGTGCGGATGCTCGCCACCGGCACGACACAGGGCGACGTGCTCGTTCCCGGCTTCGCGTCGATGGTGCACGGGCGGCTTGGCGGCGGCCCGATGGAGTTGCTGTCGGCCACCGGAGTATGCGCTTCCGGGATGGCAGCGCTCAAGGGCGCCGTGTCGGCCGTGCGGCTCGGCGAGCATCCAGTGGCCGTGGCAATAGGTTCCGAGATGGTCAGCCGTTCGTTTGTTACCGGCGCGGCGGACCCGGCGGATACCAGTTTCCTGCGCTGGACCCTGTCGGACGGCGCCGGGGCGGTGGTAGTGGAACCCGAGCCACGGCCCGATGGCCTGAGCCTGCGGGTGGACTGGATGCACCTGGTCTCACACGCGCATGACCATCCAGTGTGCATGAGCGCCGGCCTGGCGGAGGATCGCGAGCCGAGGGCCGGGGCGACCTGGCTCGATCTGCGGGATCCGCCGCGTGACGGCGGTTTCGAGGTTCCCAGATTGCGCCAGGACATGTCCGCGCTGCCCGCGCTGATCGACGTCGGCGTCGCCGAGTTCAGCGCCTTGGTCAGGGCTGGCCGCATCGACCCGCGCACCGAGCACGTTTTATGTCATTACAGCGCCGAGCATTTCCGCGGGAAGCTCCTGCGCCGCCTGCGCGAGGCGGGGCACGAGCCCGATGAGGAGCGCTGGTTCACGAACTTGCACACGGCCGGCAACACGGGTGCCGCCAGCATCTTCGTCATGCTGGACGCGGCACGTCCCCGCCTGCACCCCGGCGACAGGGTTCTCCTGATCGTCCCGGAGTCCGGGCGGTTCTCCCTCGCCTTCGCGCACCTGACCTGCGTCGGCCCCGAAGGCGGACCGAGCCCGGCCGAGCTGTCCGCCTCCCCGCTGGGCCACCCAGAGGCCGCCGACGCCGCGACGGTCGCCCGCGCGCACAGCCAACTGGCGCAGGTATGGGCGGACCTCCAGCAGGCACTGGGCCGGGTGCCGGCCGTGCGGCGGATCGAGGACGGCGCAGCGACGCTGGACGATTACCGCAGGCTCCTGCTCAATCTGCGCCAGCAGGTCATCGACGGCGGCCGGTGGATCTCCCTCGCCGCCGCGAGCTTCTCGGCCGACCTGTTCTGGCTGCGCAGCGCCGCGATCCAGCACGCCGTCGCTGAGCACCGTGACTACCAGCTGCTCGAGCGCGACTACGCGGCGGTCGGCGGTGACCCGCGAGCGATGGCCACGACGCCCGCGAACATCGGATCGGCCGCGTTGTCGGCGTTCGTCTTCCACCAGGCCGGCCAGCCCGATCCTGTCGACCTGCTCGGCGCGATGTTCGTGATCGAGGGACTTGGCCTGCGAAAGGCGGCCGGATGGGCGGACCGGCTGCAGGAGAGCCTGGGCCTGCGTAACGACCAGCTCAGCTTCCTTCGCTACCACGCGGCCGGCGACGACGAGCACTTCCAGACGCTGCGGGCCGCGTTGCGCTCCGGGCTGTTCGACGAGTCCGCTGTTACCCGGATCGTCAAGACCGCCCGAGTGGTCGCGCGCCTCTACGCCCTGCAACTGGAGGAGCTCGACCATGTCTGACCCATCCGAGCCCGCGCTGTGGGAGGTCATGGCCGTCGACCCCTCGATCCCGATCGACCAGGCCACCCTGCGCCTGGTGATCCGCGATCAGCGTCGCCCCAGCCGCGCCCTCGTCTACCCGTGGCTGCGGTGCCTGTCCCGGGCGGCGGTCACGGTCATCGTCGGTGGCAAGCGGGTCTTCCCGATCCGGTTTGCCGCGCACGCCTGGATGGACCGGATGTGCCTGTGGTTCCTGCGCCGGTTCGTCTCTCCGGACGCGGTCAGCCTGCTGATCAGGCACTTCATCGTGGAGACGAACCTGCTGAACTTCTGCGTGCGCAACGCGGGAATGCCTGCCGGATCAGCGGCCATCCTGCGGCCCACCTCGCTGGCCGGCCTCGGTGACCGCGCCGTGATCGAGCACGACCTGAATGTCTACCGCGTGCTGTCCGCCCTCGGCCATGCGGGCACCCTCAGCCGACGAGACCACGCCGACCTCGATTTCGGCATGCTCGCCATTCCCCGCATCGATCCGGAACCGCAAACTCGCCGCTTCGCCGAACTCGACATCCAGAGCGCGCTGTGCCTGATGAACATCCCGTTCGCATTCTGCCTGACCCCCGCGCAGTACCGGCGGGCCGTGCACTCACTGCGGCTGGATACCGCACTGCTCAGCGTGCTCGCCACGCTGACCGGGGACAGCACATTCCTGCAATGGCGACCGGGATCCCTGCCGGTACGCGTTGACAGCAATGTCGACGTGCCCGCGATGGTCTACGAGCATGCGGTGCGCTGCGAATACGCCCACGCCCGGCTCTGCCAGCTGCACGATGCTCCAATGGGAGGGCGGCCAGCGGCGAAGCGTGGCTGAACTGTCGGATCGTTCCTCTGCTGCCAGCAGATTGTCTTGGCTGCCGCCCGCTGGGCGAACCATGGTGGATCGTGGCGCCGGGCTTCCGGCGCCGGACCTGAAAGCTCGGACCTGAAAGCGGGAAGACCATGCAGACTGCTGTTGCCGAATCCGCCATGACCGCCGGAACGCTCGACGAGCAGCTGGGCACCCGGCTGCTTTACCAGCGCATCATCGTCCTCGGCACCGAGGTGGATGACCGGATTGCCAATCGGCTCTGTGGCCAACTGTTGCTGCTGTCCGCCGAGGACCCGCGCAGCGATATCAGCCTCTATATCAATTCGCCCGGCGGCTCCGTTAGCGCGGGACTGGCGATATACGACACGATGCAGCTGATCCCCAACGACGTCAGGACGCTGGCGATGGGCCTGGCCGGGAGCATGGGGCAGTTCCTGCTGTGCGCCGGGACCGCCGGCAAGCGCTACAGCCTGCCGCACGCCCAGGTCCTGATGCATCAGGGCTCGGCCGGCTTCGCCGGCACCGCAGCGGATGTCGAGATCTACGCCCAGCAACTCGAGCGGACCGGGGCCATGATGACCAGGCTGATCTCGAAGCACACCGGGCAGCCGGAGGAGACGATCGAGCACGACGGCCTGCGGGACCGCTGGTTCAGCGCCGAGGAGGCTCGCGATTACGGGATCGTCGATCACATCGTGGAGCGGGTCGACGATGTCCGTCCCGCTCTTGCCAGCCGCGCGGCAGGGCTGTGATCATGGGCCAGTACACGATTCCCACCGTGGTGGAGAAGACCCCCGCCGGCGAGCGGGCCTACGACATTTACTCCCGGCTCCTCTCGGAGCGGATTATCTTCCTCGGCACCGAGATTGACGACGGTGTCGCGAACGTGGTGATGGCCCAGCTGCTCCATCTCGAGTCGGCCAGTCCCGACCGTGAGATCGGCCTGTACATCAATTCTCCGGGTGGCTCGTATGGCGCCCTGACCGCGATCTACGACACGATGCAGTACATCCGGCCCGACGTCGCCACCATCTGCATGGGGCAGGCGTCGTCCGCGGCGGCAGTACTGCTCGCCGCGGGGGCGCCGGGCCGGCGATCTGTCCTGCGGCACGCGAAGGTATTGCTGCATCAGCCGTCGAGTCAGGCGCAGGGAACCTTGCCGGACCTCGCCATCCAGGCCAAGGAGGTGGCCAGGGTCCGAGCCGAGCTGGACGAGATCCTCAGCCGGCACACCGGCCACCCGGTGCCCAAGATCAGGAGCGACACCGACCGGAACAAGACCTTCAACGCCCGCGAAGCCGTCGAGTACGGCCTGGCGGACCAGGTCATCACCAGCCGTGCGGCAGCGCCGATCGACCGATCCCGTGCTGGATGACCCCGTGCTTGATGATCACGCAGCGAGCAGGCATTGGACGTCGCCCGAACCGTGCGCCTGAGACGAGGCGCGGCGGCCGCGGATGACCTCCAGCCGGACGACCGAGGCCCGGCGGGCGCGATCCTCGATCAGGGCGCGCCCGACCTCGGTCAGCAAGTCGGACAGTTCGATGCGCAGAGCATCGCAGACGGCGGCGAGGACCTCGGAGGAAGCCTCCTTGCGCCCGCGCTCCAGCTCGGACAGATACGGCATCGAGACGCTCGCGTGCCGAGCCACATCGGCCAAGGTCCGGTCTTGCTCTAGCCGGGTCCGGCGCAGGACGTCGCCGAGCATCGTCCGCAGCAGCGGCCTGGATCGCTGCTCGCGGTCTCCTGGGCCGATCATGACCGGATCCGACATCGCCGCTCCCTTCCCGGCCGCAACGATGACCCGTCGCCCGGACGGTAGATCACGTTACGGTACCTATATCCGTTCTGGCCGGAGAAGTGTTTTCGCGGCTGGCGTAAGGGGCGCTCATCGACGCCCACCAGTCGCCCGGCTCCGGTGCGGGTAGAGATTAGGCCTGCTCGGGGGGAAGATAAGCCTGTGCACCCGACGTACCTTGAGGAGCTGGCACAAGAAATTCGCAGTTCTGTGCCTTCAGGCGTGCTTCCCGGCGAGGACACGACTGACCTCTTCGTGACGTACGCCGTGCTCCTGCTGGCCAAGGGCGGGCAGGTTTCGACGGAAGACGTGCACAATGCCTGGGTCGGCTGGATGATTTCCAGGGGTGAGCAGCACGCGTCGATGGTGCCGCTCGCGGAGTTGTCTCCCGAGACGCAGGCGAAGGACTCGCCGTTCGTCGTTGCCATCCGAAGCGTTGCCCAGAAGCTGAGCGCGGGCGGATCAAGAGTAGGATAACGTCACGTACTTGAGAAGCCGCATCCCTTCGATCTTCAGCGCTTCCGGATATATCGCCTTGTAGATGTTGCAATTCGGTGACTTGATGTCGTACCGGCCAGTTGCGCGGAAGGTGGCCACAGCACATCCCCCGGAGCACCAGTAACGCCAAGTGCAGTCGCGGCATCCCTCCTTTTCATCGACTGAGAGGTTCTGCGTCAGCGCCTTGTCTTGCTGAATTAGCTGAAGCGGATCGTCGCTGAAGATATCTCCTAAAGTTCGCTCGATCTCCATATGGCATTTCGCGACCTGGCCGCGCTGGTCGATAACCACGTAGTCTTGGCCAACGCCACAAGACCGCTGCCGCGGCTGCAGCAGTTGTCCTCTGTCGAGAATGGCGCCTAGGACGCTCCAGCGCGGCAGGAACTCCTCGATAACCGCAAATGCACTAAGCAGCGCCGAGATCATGGCCTCCTCTTCGTAGCGCAGGTCGGGAAAGCTGGCCGCGTGGTCATTGTCACGGAAAAAGTTGAGACTGAACGTCAGATCGCGTTGGAGCGCGAACCGCACGACGTCTGGCAGGCCACTTGCGTTGCGGCTAGTGATGGTGACGGAGAGATGCGGAGCATGTCCCTGAGCGATCAACTGGGCGATCGTGCGCTCGACGAGATGAAACGACGGCCTGCCGTTCGCGAAGGGCCGCTGGGAATCGTGCTGGCGGCCCACTCCGTCCAGGGAGATCATCACCCGGATGTCTTCGGCCTTCAGCGTGTCGACGAGCGCCGGCGCCAAAGTCACGCCGTTGCTGAGCAGAGTGGCATACAGTCGCAGCCCTGCGTCAGCGGCAAGCGCCTTTGCATAAGCGTGCATAGCGATCATGTGCCGATGGTTGAGGCTCGCCTCCCCGCCAGCGTACTTGAGCTTGACCGCCGGGAAACCCTGGCTGACCGCGGAGCGGATCACCGCCTCCACGGCAGCGCGGCCGGTGGACTCATCCATCCCTTCAGCAGATTTATGTACATAGCAATAGGGGCAGCGGAGGTTACAGGCGTTGGTCACATGCAGCCACGCGGTCAGGACCTGGCCGCGGGGAAACTCAGGGCGCTGTATCTGGTTGGCCGGGTGAATCAGCTCAAGCTGGCTGAGACGCTTGAACGTCCTCTCGGCGTCGCCGCCCGCGTCGAGAAATTTGGCTTGCACGTCACGGAGAGCCGTGGGCTGCTCAAAGCATTGAAAGATCCGCTGGGCAGCCGCGTTGACGACGATCGCCCCGCCGCGTCCCGTCGGATTGAAGAGCACCCGATGCTCTTCATCGATCGGTATTTCCATCACCTCACGCCCGCGGACCCAGTGCCCCGCATCAGCGATACCCGCGGCAGGCGGTCCGTTTGGCGGCCCGACGTACCCGTCGTCGCTGACCGCGCAGGCGCAGTCCTCGCAGCCGTGGAGCAATAGCTCCTGCGCGTCGGGTAGATCGAAACGTGACAACACAATAGCCCGACGCGCCCGTTGCGTTTGTGTCATGCCCTGTGCCTCTCTTCAGGGGGGATATGTCCGTTATCGATCGGTTAGTACAGCTCTTCCAGGCGAGCCAGCAGTAACGTAGAGCCAGATCCCGGGCCACTCCAAGCGCGGCGGAACTCCTCCTGCCACTCGGCGCGAATCTCCGCAGGGAGCCGCCATACCAGCTTTCCGAACCTCTCGAACTCACTCCCAATGGTGGCGGCACCGGACGATCCCACGTGTCCGTCCGCGATCTGCGCGAACCCATCTTTGTAATGTCGCAAGGCGGTTTCCAGCTGGTCCTCGTCTCCTAGTTTCAGGTAATCGTGGACGGCCAGATGCCCCTGCAGAAGATTCCACCTTCCCTGTAGGTCTAGAAACTTATAATCCGCCATAACCTGCTCAATCTCAACGGCGCGGCTGGCGATATGGTCGAGATGCGCCTGCTGTCGTGTTTCCAGCCAGGCCCGGTAACTCAACTCGGCATACTCGATGAGGTTCGCGAACCAGAACCATCCGTCTGACAGGCTACTAGCCGAGTCGACTCCTTGCTCTAGGTAGTCGAGGCCAGCCTCGAAGTCCTCGTGACCGAAGATGCGGCCCGCCCGGTTCAGCGCGGAGGGATAGCTCCTGATATTCTGATCGCGGCAGATGTCCAGCGCCCGGGTAATGAGGCGTTTGGCCTTCTCGATAGTGTCGCGGCCCGGGGTGAGGTCGACGCCGTCCTGAGCCGCCTGGAACAGGCAGATGGCCTGCTCCTGGTAGAGAAGCCCGATCCAGGGCCAGCTTCGCTGCCCATGGAAAATCTCCTCGGCTACCGAATAGGCCTCCCATGCTTTCTCGAATCTCCGCGCATAGCGGTATACCTCGCCCGAGACACTCCAGGAGATGCCTTCCTGCTGATGCAGGTCAAGCCGACGCCGCACATTGATGGCGCTCTCGACGAGGTTCGATCCTTCGCGGTAGTTCCCGCCTAGACCCTTGACGTATGCCCAGTTAGTCTGTATGGAGGCCATCTCATCGCGATCCTCGTCGGAGCTGGCGGCCGATAGTTTTCTTGAGATCGCGTCACGAGCCCGCCGGTAAGCGTCATCGGCCTTCTCCCACGAGCCGTCGTTACGGTAGTAGAAGCCGATCTCTTTGTAGGCTTCAGCGATGAATATGTGCTGGTCTTCGTGCTCCAGTTCGGCCGCCTCGCCCAGGGCCTGCTCGAAGGAAACCAAGCCTTCTTTCACGCGGCCGGGGACGCGCATGCAGGCGTTGCCGCGCAGGATCCTCAGGCGGTAACGCTGGCGGGCATCGGCAATTTCCGGGAGCTTGTCCAGCAGTTCGATGGCATACTTCGGCTGCTCATTCTCGATAAGATAATCGGCCAGCCGCATCCCGATCGCGAGGTAGGATTCAAGGGCTTCGCTTTCCAGCCATCGACGAAATTCGCCGATCATCCCGCCGATAACGTCGCCGAAGGCATGCCGGTAGGCTCCGCCCGGCAGGAAGCGCTGCATCTCCAGGGCCAGCAAGTCCTGCAGGAAGGCGTCGTTGTCTTTCTTGGCCTGGTCAAAAAGCTCCAGCAGTTCCCGGCATCCGTTCGCGAAGTCGGACAGGAACAGGTAGTAGATCCGGACGGCCTTGAACTGGTCGAGTTCGCGGGTGCGCGCATCGAGCCGTGCCACTTCCTGGATGAGCGCAGTCTCCTCGGCCGAGGGCGGACCGTCGTCCGCCAGCCTCTCGTTCAGGGCCCTTAGCCTGTCGTCCAGGACGGCCTGGCTGCCCGCAAGGTCCGCCTGGGCGGCTCCGGCGAGATTGCCATAGATGTTCACGGCGCGCTGCCAGAGCTCGCGCCGCCACTGCCGGTCCTGGTCGTGCAGGGGGATGATTCGCTGGGCCAGCTCCTCCGCTACGGCATCGTGCAGCGTCGCATAGCGGCCATTGGCACGCGGACGGATCCAGGGGGTAAGCAGCAGTCGGTCCCATGCCGCATCGAGGCTCGCCATGTCGTCCGGCAGCGGGCGGTCCCGCATGAGGTCCCGCCACATGGGCTTGCTGACGCTCAGCCGTACCACCGCCAGACGCTTGATGGCCTCGTGCCAGAAATCGGACTCCTGGTACGGAGCCACGAGGCGGCGCTGGAATTCCTCGTGCAGCCGCTCGCCCCGCGGGGTCATGGCTCCGCTGAAAGGCACGTCCACCTGGACCATCGCGAGCGGCGTCTCGGCTTCGGCGGGAAGCCCTCTTTCCTGCAGGTAATCCACCACAAAGGCCAGCCAGAGCGGATGCCCTCGGGTCAGGTGGATCAGCTTCTCCTTCTCCTCATCGCTAAGGCCCGCGGAAACCCGGCTGGCGCTGAGATAGTCCCGCGCGTCCTTCTGCGTGAACTCACCAAGCCACACGTCAGTGACGGGGATACCTTGATGCGGATCCTCCAGCTCGCTTCGGATCGGGTCAGGTATGTTCTCGGGGCCGGGCGGCGGCCGACCCGACAGGATGAACAGGGTATGAGGAAGTGCCTTCATCCACTGGGTCAGTGTCAGGAGCAGGTACATTCCGCGAATTGCTTCGACAGTGTCGAAGACGATGACCACGGTCTGGCCATCGCCAGCATCGACGAATTTCTGGTAACATTCCCGGAAGATACGCTTGACTCGTCCGAGGTGACTGACGACGGTCTCATGACCGATACGCGGCCTGGTAAAACTTTGTAACTGGGAGAGGTACTTCCGGTATGGCCCGAAATATTCGTATTCGGGATCTAGCCGTCGGATGACCTTTCGCTCCAGGTTCGACAGTAACCAGCACTCGGGGTCATCGACATCGATGGGCTCCAGCCACGTGATTCCCTCAGTGGCAACGCTGGCTCGCGCTAGGGCGCGTACGAGCGAGGTCTTTCCTACGCCTCCCGGGCCGTACAGCAACACGGCGCGACTTTTGCCTTCCGTGCGCACCCGGGCCGCTTCATACTGAATCCGCTGTTCCTCGTCCCGCGGTATGTAACTGGGGAACAGACCATTTTCGCTCATGCTATGACTCCTGAGCCGGACTTAAAACAATTTCGACTAGCCTGGTGAAAAGACCGGTTACGTGGCTGACGCTTTCCTGGAGTTCCGCATCGTCCCGCATGCGTCCTGCTGCATAGCGTCGCAGCTCTTCCGGTGTGTACGCGGGAGACTCGCGGATTTGCCTGGAGAGCGTGCCTGCCGACGCGCACAGCCGCTGCTCTATGTCAGCGGGCTGGCGTGTGCGGAGCGCCGTCGCTTCGTGCCATAGGCACTCGATAAGGCCGATAGCCTGCTCTTTGCCGGACTGCTGATCCATCCAGACCTCGACGAATTTGCGGGCCTCGCTATGTGCCTCGGCGCGCTGGTCATCAGACTTGTAGTAGTGCCGGTGCAGGAGTCGGCGGATCGCCGC
>Ga0066790_10000508_pt1 | contig 14753 bp, 12 predicted proteins | sample OrgsoiDNA2013050_FD_70963 | JGI IMG/M metagenome (GOLD analysis project Ga0066790, IMG submission 70963) | Permafrost soil microbial communities from the Arctic, to analyse light accelerated degradation of dissolved organic matter (DOM) -... | ecosystem: Environmental > Terrestrial > Soil >...
GGGCCCTGATGGCGCGATTCGGCATGGAGCCAGCCTGAGGCGTGGTCTCAGCTGCCGGGCTGGGCGAGCGCCGGAACATCGACTTCTTGGCTGAAGTGACCCAGGCGGCCGAGCGCAACCCCGAGCTGGGCATCTGCCACACGGATCAAGATCGGCGCTGGGACGTCCTCTGGATCGAGGATCTACCCGCCGATGCGGAGAAACTCACGCCCGGTTCAGAAGACACGGTGTTCAGCATGCGCCCACCCGTTCGAGAGCAAGCGCCTCGACCGCCGACCGCTCCGTGGCCTGGGCCGGTCGAAACGACGAGATCTGGCCACTGGCCAGGGCGACGGACTGAGATCACGTCCGAATCCAGCTAGAGGGGTCCTTCGATACGCACCGACGGCGGGCTAACCACCTCAAAAGTCAGTAGTGGTAGCGGGCCGCCAGCACGATGATCTCTGATTCGGTGACGAGGTAGACGAGTCGATGCTCGTCGTCGATTCTCCGCGACCATGCGCCGGGTAGGTGGTACCTGAGCGGCTCAGGCTTGCCAATACCAGTAAAGGGATCGCGCCGGACATCCTCGATCAGCTTGTTGATCCGCGCCAGCATTTTTCGGTCGGTCTTGAGCCACGATGTGTAGTCTTCCCAGCCTTGGTCTTCAAATACCAGCCTCACTGGCTCTGATGACCCTCTTCAGCGTCAGGATCAACGAGCGCGTGTTCCGATAGATGTGTGCCGTTGAGGGCGTTTTCATAGGCCCTCAGCAGCCGACGAGCGTTGGCTGGCGACCGCAGCAAGTAGGCACCTTCGCGAAGTGCGGCGTAGTCCTCGGCAGAGACCAGGACAGCATTCCCGTGCTTGGAGACGATCTCGATTGCATCGTGATCTTCGTTGACCTTCTTGATCAGCGGGAAAAGTCCTTTACGCGCCTCGCTTGCGGTGATCGACACAACGAACACCCCTTCAGTGGTGGTACCAAATAGCGTACCACTTACCAGAGGCCAGAGCAGCCTTGGTCCCGACGATCGTTCGGCGCGGCCAACCTGCAGCTGCAACTGCGGGCCGGGCAACCTGATCTCGCGCCGCTTCGGCGCAGGGCCCTGATGGCGCGATTCGGCATGGAGCCAGCCTGAGCCGTGATTTCACGCGCCGGGCTGGGTAAGCCGGGAGCAGTTCAGCGCCGGGCGTCAGGCCTCCCGCGGACGCTCACGATCGTTGCGCACTCCGGACGGCGCGGACGACGCGCGCGTGCTCCCGCATGGTCTCGGTGCCGTCCGCACCGGGCTGACGGCCGAACCCGCAGTACATCGCCACCCCGAAGCCGGAGATGTAACGCGATGCCGTCGCGTGCCGGCGCCGTAGCCCCGCAACCCCGTCGATCGGCAGCACAATGCCCAGGAAAACGCGGGCGTCACCTGGCTCCAGGTCGACGAGCGGGCGGAAGAATACGAAGCGATCGCGTCATCGATGCGCGGCCAGGAATCAAAGTGCAGCTCGGTGACGCCGGGACGGATGCCGAAGACCGGGGTTTCGTACGCGTGCCGCGGAAACCCGGTCGGCGACTCCGTCTCCTGCACGACGACGACGCCCGGGTTCGGCCGGGCGAGGCGCTCCCGCTCATAGCTGACCCAGCCCGCCCGGGGACCGGTCTCGCCGTCCGGCAGCGCGAACACCAGGTCACCGAAGAACCCGGCCGCGGAGCGCAGCGCCGAATCGGTCGATTCCGCCGGCAGGCTCCCCACCAGCAACAGCTCACTGTTTACCCGCGGCGCCATCGCCGCCTCCCTTCCATCTATGACCTAGCGCGGTCGATCGTACGGCGGCTCATCGAGACCTGGCCGGCCAGCAGCTACCTGACGCTCAGCGACGGCACCGGCACCGGCACCGGCACCGGCCGGGCGCGCGAGGAGGCCCACCACTTCATGATGTGCGTTCTTAATCCGCAGATCTGCCCTTTTCGCGCATTTCGGACTCCGGATAGCGCGTGGCCTCAGCGATACGCTCTCCTTGCGGTGACTTCACATACCTCGCATACAGGAAAACCTGACAGGTCGCGATGAACGAGGTGCTCCTGAAACCACTGGGACGTTCGAATGCATGGCTGTTCGGGTTCGAATGCATGGCTGCGCGCTCCCGGGAAACGATGAGCACTCCTGACGTTGACGCCAGGGAACTGGTCCCAAGCAGCCCGATTATGGTCGCATAGGCGAAAAGCTACGGGACCCGAACGACGAAAACAGCTAACCGCTTCGAGCTCCGGCGCTCAAGGACCGTCCGCCGCCAGTATCAATTGCATCGCGAATCAATCGCGGCTTAATGGAGGTGGCGAATCTTGCCAGTAGATTGGGCAGCGATGTCTACGATCACGCAGATCCAGCTGCCAGACGGCCAGGTCATCTACGCCCGGGTCAGCGGGCTGGTAGCGCCCGCCGACGGTGACGATGTCGCGCACGACGTCGGTTTCGCCGACAAGATCCCCAAGCTTGCGGGCGAGCAGCTGACGAAGCTGGCCGAAGGTGTCGTCACTAACGTCCGCGAAGCGGTGAGTCAATTCGACGCCGATGAGGTCAGCATCGACTTCGGAATCGAGTTCACGGCCAAGACCGGACGCGTGATCGGCGTGCTCGCCGAGGTTGGTGGCACCACCAGCATCGGTCTGCATCTCACCTGGCGGGGCGGCAAAGGTCCCGCTCCCCAGGGATGAGCGAACAACGGCTAAGGCAGTTGCTACGCGACTGCCTGGTCCAGATCGACAGCACCGATGGCCGCCCAGCGGGCAGCGGTTTCTTCGCGGCCCCCGGCTACGTGCTCACCTGCTCTCACGTGGTGAAACGGCGAGCCCAGAGCCCAATCACCGGGCAGTGGCGCGGCGCCCCGTGGTCAGGCACGGTTGTCTATGCGAGCCCGGCTCCCCCGACCGATGACGATGACGAGGATCGCGAGGACGACACGGCCAAGATCTGGCCAGAGCCTGACCTGGCTATCATCCGCCTGGAAGACGACATCGCGCATCCATGCGCCCGGCTCGGCTCAGCCGAGCCCGAGGAGGGCTCGCACATGGTCGCGGCCGGCCGGCGCCTGCCGTTCGGGAACGTTCCCGGCGACTTCTTCTCCGCGACAATGGAGTACACGGGGAAATTCCTGTACCTGATGCGGCTGAAAAACGAGAAGTTCGGGCGAGGGCTGTCCGGCGGCCCGGTACTCGACCTCATCAACGGGGAGGTCTGCGGCGTAGCGAAACTGGCGGGTCCCGAGCAGGACGGGTATGCGGTCCCCATCCACCTCGCCTACGACCTGCCCGGCGGCCTCGCGGCCGAGATGCTCCGGTCCCACGACCGTTACCACGATGACCAACGCGATTGGGTCCGGGCGCAGCGAGCACTCTGGGACGCGAGGCCATCGGCCGCCGCGGCCCTGCTGCCGCCGGACAGCGAAGCCGAACTGCTCGGGCTGCTGGCCCGGCTCCCCGGGACTGATCCGGCACGGCTCGGCCTGCTCTACCGTGAGTGCGCCGGTACGCTGCTGCGCCCCGATCCGGGACCCCTGCGGGAGCTGCGCGATGTCGCGCTCGCGCTCGCCGATCTGATGCACGAGCGGGACAGACCGCATCCAGTGATCATCTTCGCCGAGCTACTGGCCGCCAGCCACCCGGCGCTCGGCCCGGACCTCCGCGACTGGTCGACCGCGGAAGCGGCACGGCAGGGAAGGTGGGAGCTGCTGCGTGACTGGCGAGCCAGCCCCGGGCGAGCCACGCGGCAAGCCGGGACGGAGACCAACCCCATGTCCGTGGTCATACAGCTCGAACCCTGCGACCGCGCACCGGACCACTATGTCTACACGATCTGGCGCAACCGCGAGGATGTGGTCCTCATTGAGCGCGAAAACGAACCGCTTAAACTGACCGAAATCATAGCCAGCCTTAAGGGCAAACTGCCCGTAGCCCTCGGCGAACTCCCCGGCGAGCATGTGATTGTCGAGTTCATCCTGCCGCCTGAGCTATTCGACGAGCCCGTACACTTGTGGCCGGTTTTCCGCAGGGCCTACATGCTGCTCGGCTACCGCTACCCTGTCGTCATCCGCGACTGGGAACGCTTCTACGAATCCGAGGACCGCAACCACGCGAAGATCAAATGGGACTGGTTGAGCACGCAGAGCGTCACGCCGATGCAGTGGCTGCGCTGCGTTGACCAACGCACCGCGAGCCAGCTGTACCCCTGGTTCGAGGCCAGGCGAGAGCGCGCGGCCCTTGGAATGCCCGGGCCTGCCAGCGCGAACACAGGCGCGCTAAACGCGGCCCTGGACGCGGGCATGCGCGTCGCGCTCTGGCGGCTGACCTGCTGCCGGGCGCACGACGGGACTCGCACCGGCAATAACAACGGTCCCTGCGACGGTACGATTTTCCGGCAGGCCGCTAGAAAGAACATGTCACCGGAACCGGTCCACCTGCTGCCGGTAAAACTCAAAGACCTGCGTCTTTCGCCCGGAGCATTGAGCGAAAGCACTTTGCTATGGGACAATCCGCACCGAGGACCGCATCCACGAGGGCTGGCTGCACATTGACGGACTGGCTGATCTACCGTGGCACGAGCGAACCACATGGGGGAGCGGATGCCCTTCCGCCGCCGCCCCCGTGGCGCACGTTCGACGGAGGTCCCGCGAGACCGGTCCCCCAGCGTCCCAATCGCGAAAGCACCGACGGCCCCTGGCGCGGCAAACTGGGCGACCTGCGGATTGCCAGCAGCTACCGGCCTGATCCCGAGGCGATCGAGCTAGTAAACGCCGCGCTCTACCTGCGCCGCCCGCTGCTCGTCACCGGCAAGCCGGGAACCGGCAAGTCGACGCTGGCCTATTCGGTCGCGTATGAACTCGGGCTTGGCCCGGTGCTGCGCTGGCCGATCACCAGCCGATCCACCCTGCAGGACGGCCTGTACTCCTACGATGCCCTCGGCCGCCTCCAGGACGTGAACCTGGACGGCCAGGACGGCACCACCGCCAACGTGACCGGCATCGGCGACTACCTCCGGCTCGGCCCGCTGGGCACCGCGCTGCTCCCGTTCGAACGGCCGCGCGTACTGCTCATCGACGAGATTGACAAGAGCGACGTCGACCTGCCGAACGACCTGCTCAACCTCTTCGAGTATCCGGCATACACCGTCCACGAACTCGCCCGGATCGCCGACCGCGCGCCCGACGTGAAGGTGATGACTGAGGACTCCGGGGACCGCGTCGGGCTCCACCATGGGCAGGTGCTGTGCCGGGCGTTCCCGTTCATCGTTCTGACGAGCAACGGCGAGCGTGAGTTCCCGCCCGCCTTCATGCGGCGCTGCCTGCGGCTGGACCTCCCGGTGCCCAGCCCAGAGCAGCTAGCCGGAATCGTCACCAGCCACCTCGGCCCGGACCTGGCCGCCGCTGGGCAAGATCTGCTCGAGGAGTTCCTCGTCCGGCGCGGCGACGGCGACCTTGCGGCTGACCAGCTGCTGAACGCCGTCTACCTGACGTCGTACGCCGCGCGCGAACCCGGAGCCGATCGAACGCGCCTGGCGCAGGTGCTGCTCCGCCACCTCGACAGGCTCACCTGATCGCGGGCGCCCGATGAACGTCAAAGGCTTTATCGACCTGCTGACCAAGTCGGGCCTGGACGTCACCCCGCTTGAGGTTGCCGAGGCGCTCTGGCTCGCCCGCTACGCGACCCCGCCCGCGTGGCAGGCGCCGGGCGAACCGCCGCGCATGCCCCCCGAGCCGGAGCCCGAGGCTGAGACCCCGTCCGAGGTCAGCAAGGGGGAATCCGGAACGCCGCGCCCGTCCGCAGGACAGCTACCGCTGTACCTTCCCTCGTCGCCCGGCACGCGCGAGAGCGGCCTCCTCGGCACCGGCCTTTCCATTCCGGTTCCGGCGAGCACCGCGCTGCCCGGCAGCCTCGTGCTCATGCGGGCGCTGCGGCCGCTGAAGCTCCGCGCGCCCGACCTCAAGCGCCGCACACTGGACGAGACCGCCACCGTCGACGCGAGCGCGCGCAGCGGAGCACTGATGCCCGTGCTGCACGCCGGCAGCGAGCGCCGCTTCTCGCTTGCGCTTGTCGTGGATACCGGTCCGGCGATGGCCATCTGGGCCAAACTCGAAGCGGAACTCCTGGTCGCATTGCACCGCCTCGCCGCCTTCCGTGAGCTGCAACGGTGGTACCTGCACACCGATCACGGCAGGGTGCTCGGGATCGCTCACTCGGCTCGCGCCAGTCCGGCTCCGCGCGATCCCGCGGAGCTGCTCGACCCGGCGGGCAGACGGGTGATCCTGGTGCTCACCGACGGAGCCGGGTCGGCATGGAGCTCAGGCGCGATGGCGCGGACGCTGCGCCTGTGGGGTAGCGCCGGCCCGGTCGCGATCTTGCAGCCGCTCCCCCAGCAGCTGTGGCTGCGCACCGCGCTGAGCCCGGTCCGGGGACGCCTGACCGCCGCCCGCCAGGCCGCGCCTAACGCCGAGCTCGAGTTCACCCCGCGCGGGCGCGCGGCGCGCTGGCACCGGCTCCTGGACGCCGCCAAGAACGCCGCGGCACCGCCACCCGTCCCCGTCCCCGTGCTAGAGATCGGGCCGGACTGGCTGCGCGGCTGGGCTCGTCTCGTCGGCGTCGGCCAAGGCACGACGCTGGATTGCGCCGTCACCCTTGCGCCAGCGCGCCCCGCTCCGGAACCCTCCGCGCCCGCACCGGAACCAGCAGACGCCACCGCCGAGGACCGTGTCCGCCACTTCGTCGAGCAGGCCAGCCCCCAGGCCCAGCGCCTGGCGTCCTGCCTGGCCGCCGCACCGCTTAGCCTGCCGGTCATCCGGCATGTCCAGCAGGCCATGCTGCCCGGCAGCGGTCCGTCCCACCTTGCCGAGGTGCTGCTCGGCGGGCTCGTCATCACCCGGGGCGTACCTGGCGAGCCAGGCCAGTCGCGGCGCTGGCGGTATGAGTTCGCACCGGGCGTACGGGACCTCCTGCTGAGCGGACTCGGCCGGGCCGACGCCCGCCACGTCCTGACGACCGTTTCCCGCGAGCTGAACGCGCGGTTCGGCCGGGGCGCCGACGAGTTCGCGGGCGTCGTCCCGGTGCCTGGTGTGCGCACGGTGATCTCCTCCGTGAACGGCCCGTTCGCCGAAATCTCCACCCACGTACTGGGGCGTATCACTGGCATGGTCACCACCGTCCAGGCGGAAGGGCCGCCCGTTCCGGATGCCGGCGCCGAGCTGCCCGCCACGTTGATCCGCCGTTACCAGCGCACCGGCCGGATCACGGACATCGACGCGGCGATCGCCGCACTTCGGCGCACCGCCACTGCACCGGCCCCAGTTACCGGTCATACGGAACGGCCGACCGCTTCGCCCGGGGACACAACCGTGGCTCTTGAGCTGGCAACGGCCCTACGGACGCGCTATCTCGGGCTGGCTGATCCCGAGGACCTGGACGAGGCCATCGACGTGCTGCGCCAGGCGGTCCGGGACGCGGGGCCCGGGGCCGCAATGTCCCCGGTACTGGAGCAGCTCGCGACCGCGCTCAGCTTGCGGCACGCGCGCACAGGGTCGCGCGCCGACATCGAGGACGCCGTGGCAGCGGCCTCGATGGCGACGGGACCCGTACGAGAAGGCAGTAAGGACTTCCCGCGCTACGCCGCCACGCTCGCCGAACTGCTGCTGCGCCGCGGTTCACCGGAAGACCTCGATGACGTCGTCGCGTGGCTCCGGCGGGCCTCGGCGCACCAGGAGGCGCTTACGCGCGACGACCGCGCGAAGCTGTTCACCGATCTGAGTACGGCGCTGCGGGCGCGCGCCGCGTACCGTCGCGGAGTCAGCGGGACAAAGACCACCGCTCGTTCTGGGGAGGGGGAATCGTGGAATACGGACCTGGGCGAGGCCATTGATCTCATCCGGCGCGCCATCGAACTTAGCGGGGACGGAGAGGAGGAGTTGTACGGCGTCCGGGCACAGGAGCTGGCCGGGCGGTACGCCGGGCTGGGGGCCGCGCTGCTGGACCGCGGTCACGTCTCCCGCGACAGCGCCGCCCTGCGAGAGGCCGCGGACAGTTACGGGAAAGCGGTCAGCCTGGCCTCGCCCGGACACCCGGAAACCGGCGCGTACCTGACCGCACGCGGGATCGCGATGCGGGATCTGGCGGTGGCCAGCGGGCGGAAGGACTACGCGAACGAAGCGGTCAGGATGCTGCGCCAGGCGATCGGTGAGACGGTGCTCGGGGACCCGGAGATGCCGCGGCGGCAGGCCGAGCTCGCGGCCTCACTGACCGCCCGGTTCGAGTTCGAGGGACACCGAGGCGATCTGGTCGAGGCACGTCATCTGCTGACCGAAGCGATCGCGGCGCTGACTTCCGCACTGGGAGCCGGGCATCCCGATACACTCTCTGCACGCTTGGGGCTGGCTCGTGCATACGCTGCGGAAGGCCGGGACGTTGAGGCGCGTACCATCCTGACCGATGTGCTGCCTTCGCTCCCGCGCGAGCACCCTAGCTACCAGGCGGCCCGAGCACTGGAAGAGTCGCTGCGATGACCTCCCTACGCGCCTGGCGGCCCGTGCCGAAGTGGATCACGCTCGGCGTGGTGATCGGCGCGGTGTCCGGCGGGATGGCCATCGCCTTCTACGGCAGCGTGGAATGGTCTACCCGGTGGCTGCTGGGTTCCCTCGGGGGATATCACCCGGCGACGATCGCGGCGAGCCCGGGCGGTTTTCACCCGGCGAGCGGGTTCACCCGGATGTGGGCGATCCCGCTGCTGGCGGCGGCCGGAGCGCTCATAGCGGCTTTGCTGGTATCCCGGGTGGCGCAGGAGGCCGAGGGACACGGCACCGACGTAGCGATCCGCGCGATCAACACCAACCCGGCAGGGATACGTCTACGGGCGTTGCCGGTCAAGATGATCGCATCGGCGATCACGATCGGTTCCGGCGGGTCGGGGGGCAGCGAGGGACCCACCGCGCAGATGGCGGCCACGTCCGCGTCGTTCATCGCCCGGGCTCTAGGGCTGGACTACGACGAGGCGCGCACTGCGGTCACGGCGGGGCTGGCCGCAGGAGTGGGAGCGATCTTCCGCGCGCCGGTGGGCGGGGCGCTGCTGGGCGTCGAGCTGCTGTTCCGTAAGGACCGCGAGCTGGCGATGCTGATTCCCGCCCTGATCGCCTCGGCTGTCGCATACGTGGAGTTCTCGGCGGTGTACGGGTGGACACCGATGTTCGGCCATGTGCCGGGGATGGCGGTTACGGCCCCCGCCCAGTTGCTGATCTTCCCATTGCTCGGGCTGGTCTGCGGCGGGCTGGCCCGGCTCTACGCGGTGATGTTCTATGGCGTCGAGCGGCTCGTCGGCGGATGGCGGAAGCTCTGGCGGCCGATTCGGCCCGGCGTCGGGGGACTGCTGACCGGGGCGCTCGGCCTGGCGGTCCCCGGTGTGCTGGGCACCGGGTACGGCACCATCCAGGACGTGCTCAGCTCGCAGCGGGTGCTGCACCTGTCGCTAGTGGTCCTGCTCGCGATGCCGCTGGCGAAGATTCTCGGTACGTCACTGTCGATCGGCTCCGGTGGATCCGGTGGCGTCTTCGGCCCTTGCATGGTGGTCGGCGCAACCGCGGGAGCCGCGCTGTGGCGGCTGACCGAGATGACCGGGGCGCACGCGGTGGTGCCCGCGTCGCCCGCGCTGCTGGCGGCCGTGGGCATGGCCGCGTGCCTTGGCGCTGCCGCCCGCTCGCCGTTCGCGATCACCGTCATCGCGGCCGAAACATGCTGGAGCGGGTGGGTGCTGGCCGCCGCGTTGCTCGCGGTCCCCCTCGCCGTCAAGCTGATGGGCTCGGACACCCTGTACCGGGCGCAGCCGCTGAACCGGGAGGAGCTCAGGAAGATCCGGAAGGAGCAGGCCGGCCGGACCGCGGAACCGGTTCCCGCTCCCCAGACGGCCGCCTCAAGCATCACGCTCGCGCGGGACGCGGGCTTCCCCGGCACGGGACTCCCACACGACGCGGAACTCCCCCGGAACGCGGCGATGCCGGACACACACGGCGTCGCCTAAAGTCGACGGGCCGGGTTCAGGCGAAGCCTTGAGGGCGCTCTGCCGAACCTGCTCACGGTAGCCGCCGACGTGATATAGCGACATAATTGCGGCAGGTAACCTGAAACGCGCCCGGAGATCATAAATTGAGCGAGCCCCCAGCCGAGGACAGCTCAGCCCTTGTTGATCTTACCGGCATGACATTGGAACGGATCCGCCAGCTTTGCGACCCGTCCGCCGACCTCGACCCCGATGGCCTCGCGAATCGCCCCGTGCTCCGCAGGGCATTGCTCCGGATCCGGCGGGAGGCGGCGCAGGGAGAGGAAACCTTCGCCGGCTTCAGCAATCACATTTTCTGAGCAATGCAGCGACCTAAGCAGGTTCCGTTCCGGGAATTCGTGCTAAAGGTGGCGAGCAGGTGCAATCTGGCCTGCGATTACTGCTACGTATACGCCGGGCCTGATCAGACCTGGCGCTTCCAGCCGACCGCGATGAGCCCGGCGATCGCCGAAGCGGCGGCCCGGCGAATCGGGGAGCATACGCGGGCACACGGACTCAGCAGAGTCCGGGTTGGCCTGCACGGCGGTGAACCATTGCTCGCCGGCCTGGCGACCCTCGAGAACGTGATTACCTCGGTTCATGCAGCGATGCCGCGGGGAACCCGGACGGACCTGACCGTGCAGACCAACGGGGTGCTGCTAGACGAGAGATTTCTTAGGCTGTTCGCGCGTCACCAGGTCCGCATCGGCATCAGCCTCGACGGTGGCCGCCAGGCGAACGATCGGCATCGCGTCCGCGCGGACGGGAGGTCTAGTTTCGCCGACGTGACGCGAGCCCTCTCGCTGTTGACCACGGAGCGGTATCGCCCACTGTTCGCCGGGATACTATGCACGATCGATCTCGCGGACGACCCGCTCGACACGTACTGGGCACTGGCCGGGTACTGCCCGCCAACCCTGGATTTCCTTCTGCCCCACGCGAATTGGTCGCAGCCGCCGCGATCACGAGACTCAGGCGACGCACCGTACGCTGACTGGCTGATCCCGATCTTCGACAAGTGGTACATGGCGTCTACCTCGAAGACCCGTATCCGGTTGTTCGACGAGACGCTTCAGCTCATGCTGGGCGGCAACTCCGCCATCGAGGTTATCGGAGGCGGCCCGACCGCCTTTGCCGTGGTGCAAACCGACGGCGAGATCGAAGCGGTGGACTCGCTGAAGAGCGCTTACCACGGCGCCCCGTCGACGGGGATGTCCGTGTTCACCCACTCCTACGACGAGGCGCTCCAGCACCCCGTTTTCACTAGCCTGCAATCCGGACGCGAAGCGCTCTGCGCCACCTGCACGTCCTGTCCCGTCGTCGCCGTATGCGGGGGCGGTCAGTACGCGCACCGGTATCGTGCGGGACATGGTTTCGGCCATCCATCGGTCTACTGCGCGGATCTAAGTCGTCTGATCGGACACATCGCGGGACGCGTCTACTCTGATCTGCGCCGACCTGAAACCCGATCCGGATGATCGGATCCCACACCATCTCTCCCCGCGACTTCGCCTTGCTCTCGGCCGGGGGCGGCGACCGCGAAGCGATCGAGACGCTGCTGGCCGGCCAGTTCAGCAGGCGGATGTTGCTGCTCCAGGCCGTGCGCGAATCGGCGCGGGCATCACCCGGGACCCTTGCCTCCCTGGACACGGCGTACACCCTGCTCGCGGACGTCCAGCATGAACGTCCCGACGTGATCCGCGCCGTGCTCACGCTGCCGTGCGTGGGCCTGTGGGCCACCGCGTGCCTGCGTGACGGCGGCGCCCATAACCACCGGTACCTTTCCTGCCTGGCGGCTACCGCGGCACTCAGAGCTAACCTGGGCTTCGAGATCGAGGTCCCGGTCTGGGACGGCATGGTTTGCCTGCCCACCTTGGGGTCAGTATCGCTCAGGACGCCCGGCGCCCGAACGGCCCGCATCCAGTCACTCATCAACGGCGATGCCATGGTCGTCGCTGGAGAGGAGTCAATTCGGATACCCCCCGACGACAAGGCAATCGCCCCCGGATGGCGTCCCGTTCGGCAACTGCGGGCCAGTGCGCAGGGACTTGAACTGAGGCTGTGGCTCGAGGACGCCGGTCCCTTTCGCGGTCCCGCCGGTTTGCTGCTGGCATCGCCGCTGACCCAGGACCAGGTGACCCGATGGGAACACGTCCTTCACCCGGCTTGGCGGCTTCTGGTCCGCCGGCATCCGGAACACGCCGAGGCCATCTCGGCCGGGCTGCGCGTACTCACGCCTCTGACGTCCCTGAGTGAGGGAGCGAGCAGCAGTATGACCGCGGCGGATGCCTTCGGTGCCGTGCTGCTTACTCCGCCGTCGGACACCGAAAGCCTCGCCCTGACCTTGCTGCACGAATCGCAGCACGGAAAGCTCGCGGCGCTGCACCATTTCGTGCCGTTGCACACGAACGACTCGCGAGCCCGATGGTACGCGCGGTGGCGTGACGACCCTCGACCGCTCATTGCCCTCCTGCACGGCGCGTACGCCCACCTCGGCGTGGCGGGGTTCTGGCATGAGGCCATGCGATCCGGCGGCACACCACTACGATCCATGGCCGCGGAAGAACTCGTTTACTGGTGCGATGCCGTAGACGAAGCGCTCGGGCAGCTCTCATCGTCTGGGGGGCTGACCCACGCGGGCACGCGCTTCGTCGTGGGGATGGCCAGCGCGCTCGCTCAACTCGGCTCTGCACGAATTTCCGGCACGCCGCGCCGCCGGGCGCTCGATCGCGGGATGTGCGACCGGATGACGTGGCGCATGCGCCACCTGCGCCCCGATCCCGTGGTGACCAACCGGCACGCCCATGCGTGGCTGAATGAGTCGGAGCCAGCGGTCACCCCCGGGATAACCGCTGTCACCCTGTGCGCTGGGGAACGCGGGCCGCTTGGGTCGACCAGGCTGCTGCGAGCGCGGCGGACGACGCGCGACGATCTGGAAGGTGGCCCCCGCCCAACGACCGCCGACATCGACTACGAACAAGGCCGCCACGAGGAGGCGCTAGCGGGCTACCAAAGGGAATTGGCCCGCAATCCCGGCGACCCGGGCGGCTGGGCCGGGCTCGCACTCGCCTTGCGCGACGGCGAAGCGCACAAGGCGGCGGCGTTTCTCGCGGACTATCCCGAACTGGTTCGCGCGATAGCCGTCCGCGTCCGCGCACTCGGCGGTGGCGCTCCGGATCCGGTCGTACTCGCTCAGTGGATCGCGGACCTCGGCATCGAGTCGTCCGTGCGATAGCGTATGTCCTGCCGCATGAGGTGAAAGGAATCGGTGCGCGTGGAGGCGCTCATGTCGTCCGAAGGTCAGACCGATTCCCCGATTCTGATCAGCTATGCCGGACCGGACTTCATGTGGGCAGAGTGGATCAGCGAACAGTTGCAGCGAGCCGGCTGCATCGTCGATACTCTCGAATGGCCCGGAGCGCCCGCCACTGATCTCACCGAGACGCTGCGCCAGGCTGCTGACAGCTATCGTCACTGCATCGCCATACTGAGCAGCAATTACATCCGCACGGTCGTGCCGACGCCGGAAGCCGGTGAGACTGCTGCCGCGTGGGCTGCTGAGCATCCAGGCGTGCTGATACCCGTACTCGTGCGCAGATGCGAGCTGCCGGCCCGGTTCTGGCAGCATTCACCGGCCGACCTACGCGAAGTCAGCGACGACCGTACCGCCGCCAGGCGGCTGCTCAGCCGTGTGCTAGGCAGCCGCACCCCCGCGCCGGAAGCCATTTCCGAGCCGATGACCCGGTTCCCCGGACGCCGCCCGGCGGTCTGGTCACCGGACCTGCCGGCCCGGAATCCCTTCTTTACCGGCCGCGACGAGATGCTGCGGGTTCTACGGCGACGCCTGACCACAGACGTAACCGCACTGGTGCCGCATTCGCTCCACGGGCTGGCCGGCGTCGGCAAGACCCAGCTTGCGGTGGAATACGCATACCGCTTCGCCGCCGACTATGACGTGGTGTGGTGGATTCCCGCGGACAAGCAGGCGACGGCCAGGAAGGCGCTTGCGGATCTCGCGGTGCGGCTCGATCTCGGCGGCCCGCAGACGGAGATCGGTGAGCTGATCCGGGCCGCCAAGGACGCGCTGCGGACAGGCCAGCCGTACCAGCGGTGGCTTCTCATCTTCGACAACGCAGGCAGTCCCGCCTCCATCCAGTCGCTCGTGCCGAGCGGTCCCGGAGATGTTCTCATCACATCCCGCGACCAGACTTGGGACCGCCACGCGGACGCACTGGATGTCGATGTCTACGACAGGGCGGAAAGCATCGAATTCCTGCGGCGCAGGTCATCTGGCTTGTCCGCGTCCGACGCTGGCCGGCTCGCCGCGGAACTCGGCGATATGCCGCTGGCCCTCGAGCACGCCGCGAGCTGGCTGTCAGCCACCGGTATGGTTCTCGATGACTATCTCTCGCTGCTGAGCAAGCACACCTCCGAGGTACTCAGCACGGGACGCTTCGCGAATTACGAGGCTTCGGTGGCGGCGACCTGGACAATCTCGATGAACCAGCTCCGAGAGGTCAGCCCCGCGGCGATCCAGCTGCTCAACCTGTGCGCCTTCATCGGGCCGGACCCGATCCCCCTGGCCCTTTTCATCTCCGCCCCGGCGGATGCCTTGCCCGCGGGGTTGCGCGATGCCTTGAGATCAGCGAGCCAGCGAGCCGACATCCTCCAGGCCGTCCGGTCATATTCGCTCGCCAGGATCAGCCAAGG
>Ga0066790_10000512_pt1 | contig 14731 bp, 8 predicted proteins | sample OrgsoiDNA2013050_FD_70963 | JGI IMG/M metagenome (GOLD analysis project Ga0066790, IMG submission 70963) | Permafrost soil microbial communities from the Arctic, to analyse light accelerated degradation of dissolved organic matter (DOM) -... | ecosystem: Environmental > Terrestrial > Soil >...
CTACGACTTCTCCCACGACCTGCTACGTGATACGGCGTACGCGCAGATAAGCCCGCCCAAGCGGTGGCTGCTGCACCGGCGCATCGCCCAGGGCCTCGAACTGCTGCACGCCGACGACACGGACATGGTCTCGAGTCAGCTCGCGGAGCAGTACGCCCGCGGCGGGCGCCCGGGCCGGGCGGTGGCCTACTACCGGCGCGCCGCCGATGTCGCGGCCGGAATGTTCGCCCATGCCGAGGCGATCCGGCTGGAGAAGGCCGCGCTGTCGATCGTCCGCAGCTGGCCGGAGGGGAAAGACCGGGACTCCCACGAACTCGCGGTTCTCGAAGCCATGGCGGCACCGCTAAACGCCAGGTACGGCTACTCGTCCCCGGACCTGCAAGTGACGCTCGAGCGGTCGGTCGCCCTGGCTGAGTCGCTGGGCCGCAAAGACTCCATGCTCGCTGGCCTTGTCGCCCTGTGGACGTCGCGGTTCGTCCAGGGGCGCACCGCCGACGGGTACCAGACCGCTACCCGCGCCCTGGCCCTTGTCGACCCCGGCTCCGAGCTGAGCGGTCCGGCGCACTTCGCCGTCGGCGGGTCGGCCGTCAGCCTCGGCAGGCCAGCGGAGGCACTGCGGCACCTCGAGCTCGCCGCCAAGCTGACCAGCGTGTCGCTGAGTGTAGGCACCCGGCCCGACGTGCACGCCACCGCCTGGGCGGCACACGCCCACTGGCTGCTCGGCCGCGGCGACGATGCCCGGTCCAGCTGTCACGGCGCCATCACGCTGGCCCGGGCGATCGACCACCCGTACAGCCTGGCCGTGGCCCTGGCCTACGGCAGCATCACCCACCAGGTGCGCCACGACCTGCCCGCGCTGCTGGACACTGTCGGCGAACTGGGCGAGCTGTGCGACCGGTATGGCTTCGCCTATTACCGCGAGTGGGTGCTGATTCTGGACGGCTGGTCCCGCGGCGGCGAATCGGGCATCGGCCTGGCCAGGAGGGGTATCAGCAACCTGAGGTCCGCGGGCTCGTTCGCCCGGATGCCGTACTGGCTGTCGCTGCTCGCCGACCTGTCCGCACGGCACAACCAGCCGGATGCCGCCCGGGCTACCCTCGACGCGGCCCTGGTTGCCGCGCAGGCTCACGACGACCTGTGGTGGCTGCCCGAGGTGATGCGGATGCGCGCCCGCTACGACGACGGCCAGGCCGCCATCGCGCGGCTGCGGTCCGCGGCCCGGCTGGCATCGGCCCACGGCAGTGCCGCGCTGCTCCGGCGCTGCGAGCACGACCTCGCGGAGCGCGGCGTTCGCCCGCAGGCTCCCGGCGTTCCTCCGCAGGCTCCCGGCGTTCTCCCGATCGCCTGAGGCGAGCGCGCAGCCGCGAACGCTGCGCGAACGGCGCGGGTCATACCGTCGGGTCTGCCTGACACTGAGCCACCCACCCAAGGGGGAGCGACATGAATACCACATCAGCCCGCATCACCACCGCACCGTACGAGGAGCTGGCCGCCGGGCTGCGCGGCGACGTGGTCGTGCCGGGAGATCCCGGCTACGACCAGGCACGTGCCGTCTACAACGCCATGATCGACAAGCACCCGGCCGCGGTGGCGCGCTGCCGGGACGCCGCCGACGTCGTGGCCTGTGTCAATTTCGGCCGCGAGCACGGCGTGGAGATCGCCGTCCGGGGCGGCGGCCACAACGCGGGTGGCCTCGGGGTCTGGGACGACGCCCTGGTCATCGACCTCTCGATGCTGCGCAGCACCACGGTCAGCCCCGAGAATCACACCGTCCGCGCCGACGCCGGATGTACCTGGGCAGACGTGGACCACGCGACGGTCGCGTTCGGCATGGCCACTCCCTCCGGCTTCCTCGCGTCCACCGGCGTGGCCGGCCTGACGCTCGGCGGCGGTATCGGCTACCTGACGCGGCGCTTCGGCCTGACGGTCGACAACCTGCTGGCCGCCGACGTGGTGCTCGCCGACGGAACGCTCGTGACGGCGAGCGAGAATGCCCGCAGCGACCTGTTCTGGGCGCTGCGCGGCGGCGGCGGGAACTTCGGCGTCGTCACCTCGTTCACGTTCCGCTGCCACGACATCGGCGAGCGCGGCACGATCATCGGCGGCCCGGTGCTGTATGACATCGCCGACACCCCGGCGGTGATGCGCTGGTACCGGGACCTGCTGCCCTCGCTGCCCGAGGAGCTGAACGGCTGGATCGCGCTGCTCACCATCCCGCCCGCACCGCCGTTCCCCGAGGAGCTGTGGGGCCGCAAGGCATGCGGCATCGTGTGGTGCTACACCGGCCCGCACGACCGGGCCGACGAGGTCCTCGAGCCGGTCAGGACCTACGGGTCACCGTTGCTGGTCGGCGTGCAGGCTATGCCGTTCAGCGTGCTGCAGAGCGCGTTCGACGGCCTGTACCCGGCCGGGCTGCAGTGGTACTGGCGGGCGGACTTCTTCAACGAGATCTCCGACACCGCGATCGACGTGCACCTCAAGTACGGCCGGCAGTTGCCGACCGGCCATTCCACCATGCACATGTACCCGATCGACGGTGCCGCCAGCCGGGTGCCCGCCGACGCGACCGCCTTCGCCTACCGGGACGGCGGCTGGACCGGGGTCATCGTCGGCGTCGACCCGGACCCGGCCAACGCCGGCCTCATCTCGCAATGGGCCCGCGATTACTGGCAGGAGCTGCACCCGACCTCGGCCGGCGGAGCCTATGTCAACTTCCTGATGAACGAGGGCCAGGACCGGGTCAAGGCGTCCTACCGCGGCAACTACGACCGGCTCGCGGAGGTCAAGCAGCGCTACGACCCGGACAACACCTTCCACATCAACCAGAACATCCAGCCAGCAGGCCCGGCCGGCTCCTAGGGTAGCGCCGCCGTAGCGCAGCCGCTCCGCTACCACCGCGGCGGCCAGGGCCGAGATCAGATCGTCGCGAAGCTGGCCACGAAGTCGGTCTCACCGGCCACCTGGTCACACGCCTGCGCGACGATCCGTTCCACGGCCGGCCCCAGGCCTGCCACCCGGGGCGGGGTGAAGGCCGCTCAGCCGCAGCGACGGCCGGCCGGCGGCTCAGCAGAACTCACCAGGCCAGTATGCCGGGACCGGCCGCCAGGGCCACCGCTGACGGCCCGCCCCGGCAGTCCATTGGCCCGCCGCCCATTACAGACAGCAACAATTCCGGAACGGCGATTCCGGCGCGAGCCCGGTCGCTAATGGCAATTGCCGAATCCGGTTTTAAAACCGGGAATAAGTTCATTACAGGAACGTAACGGGTCTTCCCATGACTCGGCTCCTATGGGAGAAACGTAACGCGGCCCGCAGCTCTTCATGGCCGCCGGCGCCGAGCCGTGCCACCGGGGGTCACGGCTCCAGATCTTCTGGGAGAACCCGTGCGTAAGCACCCGCGTCAGCGCAACACCCTGGTGGCCGGGGTCGCCGCCACGGCCGCCACAGCTCTCCTGGCCGCGGGAGGCTCCGGGGCGGCCTTAGCGACCACCGTCGGCGCCGCCTCGGTGCGGCCCGCGGCCGCCGCCCCAGTGCGCGCGGCCGCCGGGACCGCCGCCCGGGCGGTCTTGCTGATCAACGGCGACCAGCTCGTACTCCGGAAGGCTCCCGGTGGCGGCCAGGCGATCGCGCTGCTGGCCGCGCCGGGTTCGGGCCCCTTGTCGGGCCTGGACGTAGGCCAGCGGATCGAGGCCATCCCCGCGGACGCCCAGCCGTACCTGGGGCAGGGGCTGGATCCCAGCCTGTTCGACCTGAGCTCGCTGCAGCGCGCCGAGACCGGCGGGGAACTGCCCGTGCAGGTAACCTTCGGCGGCCGCCGGCCTGCGCTGCCCGGCGTGACGATCACCCGGTGGGGGCGGGGAACGGCCAACGGATATCTGACCGCCTCGTCGGCCCGGATCTTCGGGACGGCACTTGAGCGCCAGGCAAGGGCCGACTACGCCCGGGCCAGCTACGGCACCGACGGCATGTTCTCCGGCGGGGTGGAGATCGCCCTGGCCGGAACGGCCGCGCAGAAGACCCGGGCCCGGCCGAACTTCGCGATGCACGCGCTGACCGTCACCGCGACGAACCTGAAGGGCAAGCCGGCCACCGGCGGTTCCTCCCTGACCGTGGTCAATGCCGGGGACTGGAGGAAATTCGGCGACCCGGACGAGGTCTACAGCACCTTCTACCACGGCACGGCGAAGTACAGCGTCCCGGCGGGGACGTACTGGGCCATCGCGGACTTTGCCAACAGCACATTCACCTCGCAGCGGATCGTTGTGCTGCCCCAGTTCACGGTCACCGGCAAGACCACTACGGTGCATGTCTCCGAGCGGGCTGCCACCAGCAAGCTCGCGGTGGTGACCGCGCGCCCGGCCGTGTTCCAGATAGCCACCCTCGCCATAGTCAGGGGCGGCCTGCACGGCACGGCGGCCACCTACGAGGCGCTCGACTTCGGCGGCCCGCTGTGGATCAGCCCCACGGCCACCAGGCCCACCGTCGGCACGCTGCGGACGTATACGTCAGCGCAGCTGACCTCCCCGGCGAAGGCGGCGGGAGCCCCGTACGCCTACAACCTGGCCTATGCAGGGCCCAACGGGACCATTCCCGGACAACGTTTCGTCGTCGCGCCGGCCAGCCTGGCCACCGTCAAGGAGCGCTACTACCAGGACGTCACCTCCACCGGCTCCTGGATGACGTTCGGCGGATTCCCCGAAGCGTCGGGATTCCTCCTCACGCTGGCGGCGCCGCTGCGGCTGCCCGGGCTGCAGACGCAGTACATGTCGGCTGGCCCGTCAATCGTGTGGTCGAGTTCTTACTTCGAATTCGCCAGCAACTTCTTTGGCAGCGGGCAGAACGACACCTTCCGCACCTACCGGGCCGGCCGGCAGCTGACTGAGGACTGGAACCAATATCCCCTGCACCCGCAGCAGGACGTGCAGCTGCTGCACGGCAGCGCGGCGCAGCTGAACCCCGTGTACGCCTCGGCGTTCCGCCAAGGCAACGTACTGTGGCTGGCCCCGAATCCGTTCAGCGACAATTACTTCGGGCACACCGGTGACGGGCTCGTCGCCAGCCCCGGGGTGACCGTCACCGGGAGCTATTCGATCTACCAGAACGGGGTCAGGATCGGATCCGGGAACCCGGAGTACGGCATTGCTCCGGTGAGCCTGAGTTCCAAGCCGGCTGCCATCAAATTCGTGCTGACGGCAGGCAGGCTGGGCAAGTCTTATCCGGATTCCCCCTCTAGCCGGACCGTGTGGACCTGGCCATCGGCGCCCCAGCCCGCCGCCACCCTGCCCGTGGGCTGGTTCTGCGGATATGTCATCGTCGGCAACCTGGCCGAGCCGGACCGGCACTGCAGCATGCAGCCGCTCCTGACCCTCGCCTATCAGGTGCACGGCCTGGCGCTGAACGGCACCGCTCCCCCGGGCCAGCAGGTGATCGGCCTGAGCGTGAGCCATATCCAGGCCGCCAAGCCATCGGCGATCACCGGCGCGAGCGCGCAGGTGTCCTACAACGACGGCCAGACCTGGCAGCCGGCCACCGTGACCTCCTCCGGCGGCGGTAACTTCCGGATTTCCTTCACCGCCCCCGGAGGTGTCGACCCGACCCTGCGGGTCAGCGCCACGGACGCGGCAGGCGGCTCGATCACCGAGACCATCATTCGCGCCTACGGCGTCGCGTCATGACCCGGCCAGCAGGAAGCAGGAAGATGACTATCGTCGCGCTCACCCGTACCCGGGGCGGCCATGGCAGATCAGCACCGGCCCGCCGGGCCGGCCGGCTGACTTCCGCCCTGAGCAGCGCGCTCGTCCTGACCGCCGGGCTGCTGGGCGCCGGAGTCCTGGGCGCCACGGTCCCGGCGGGTGCCGCGACCGCCGGGGGGATGCGGTTCGCCTGCGCGCCGGTACCGCTGGGGTACGCGCGCTGCTTCGCCCTGTTCCGGCCGCAGACGGCGGTCAACCGGGCGCTCGCAGCGGGAATCAGGAGCCAGGTCTCCAAGCCGTCAGGCCTGACTCCCCGGCAGATCGAATCGGCGTACCGGCTGCCGGTATCCCGCAACCCGCATCAGACCGTGGCGGTCGTCGAGGCCTATAACACCCCGCACCTGGCCAGCTGGCTGTACACCTACCGCAAGTACTTCGGGCTGCCGGCCTGCACCGTGCGCAGTGGCTGCCTGCGGGTGGTCAATCAGCAGGGCAAGGCTTCGCCGGTGCCGGCGTCTGCAGTACCGTTCGGCTGGGACGTGGAGACGTCCCTGGATGTGTCGATGGTGTCGGTAGCCTGCCCGCACTGCCGCATCCTGGTGGTGGAGGCCAGCACCCAGCGCTTCGGTGATCTTGCTAAGGCGGAGGACACGGCCGCCAGGCTCGGCGCCGCGGCGATCTCGAACAGCTACGGGGGCCGGGAGAACGGCTTCCTGTTCGCTTACCGGCATTCCTACCACCATCCCGGCCACACGATCGTGGTGTCGGCGGGCGACTCGGGCTTCACCGCCGCGAATTTCCCCGCCGACCTCGCGACCGTAACCGCCGTCGGCGGCACTGAGCTGCACAAGGCGCACAACAAGCGCGGCTGGACCGAGGACACCTGGTTCGCCGGCGGGAGCGGCTGCTCGGCGTATGTGGCCAAGCCGGCCTGGCAGCATGACAAGCACTGCCCGGGACGGACTGTCGCCGACGTGTCGGCGGTCGCCTGGAACGTCCCCGTCTACGACAGTTTCTACGGCGGATGGATCACGGTGGGCGGCACCAGTGTCTCCTCTCCGCTGATAGCGGGTATCTACGCGCTGGCCGGCAACGCCAGGAGCGCCCGGCCCGGCTACGTCTACGCGCACGACCGCTCGCTGTTCGACATCACTAAGGGCAACAACTCAGCCTTCGTGACGCCCGAGCAGGCCTGCGGCGACGACTACCTGTGCGTGGCGAAGAAGGGCTACGACGCTCCGACCGGCCTGGGTACTCCCGACGGCACCGGCAGCTTCTGATCACAGTCAGGCCAGCGCGTGCCGCGGCTGTCACCTTCCGGACAGCCGCGGCGCCTCACCACAGGTCGCCGCCGGTGAGGACGTAAATGAATGGCACCAGCGGGATAAGCCCGAAAATCGCCCAGGCCACCTTCGGGCCACGGCCAATATCATCGCGGGTGGCCAAGTCGATCCACATCAGGACGACGGCGATCGGATGGAGGAAGCAGAGCAGGAGCTCAATAATCTTCTTCATTGTCCGAATCTACCCGGCAGGTGAGGTCTGGCGATCTTGCCCGCGTAGTCAGCCCGGCCCGCGTAGCCGGCCCGGGGGCGCGAACGGCGGCCCGGGCGGCTCCCCCCACCAGCCGCGCAGGAACTTCGCGGCCCGCTCGCAGGCCCCCGCGAGTGGCCCTCCAGGATGACCCAGCGCCTCGATGATGATCTCGGTGATCCTCGCTTCGACATCCGCCAGCACCTGCTGCGGCGTCGCCTCGCGGTCTGACCGGTAGCCGATCACCGCGCCCGCGTTGCACACGAAGTCGGGGAGCGCCACGATCCCCCTCTGGTGCAGGACCTCGGCGCCCGCGGCAGTGTAGGGGACGTTGGCCGCGGGCGCGATGACCCGGACGCTGGACGGCAGCGACCGGGCGGCCAGGCCGCCGAGCACTCCGGGCCGGGCCCCCGGGATCAGGACATCGGCATCCACGGCCGTGAACAGGCGGTCAGGCGGCCCCGCGGGCAGGCCATAGCGGGCTACGCAGTCATCCCCGTGCGCCTGCCGCAGCTCGAGCAGCCGCTCGACGCCGAGCCCGGCTGGGTCCGCGATGCATCCGGCGACCGTCGAGATGGCGACCACCCGGCCACCGCGGCTGGCCACCTCCCGTGCCACGCCGCCGCCCACCTTTCCGAAGCCCTCGATGGCCACCGACCGGCCAGCCCACCCGCCGCCCGGCCCGCTTCCCAGCCCGCCGGCCTGCCTGGCGCGCAGGGCTGCCTCCGCGGCGATCACGACGCCGAACCCCGTGAGGACGTCCTCGAACGGCACCCCGCCGATGACCGCCCGGATCGCCGCAGGCGCGGCGCGGTGCTCGCGCAGCGGCGCGAAATCCTCCTCGGACGTGCCCATGTCCGGGCCGGTGAGGAACCGGCCCGTGTCGACCAGCGGGCGGATCTCCGCGCAGTAGCGGGCCATCAGCCCGGCCTTCGCGGCACGGTCGGCCGGGTCGCCCGCCAGCCCGGCCTTGGCGCCGCCGACCTGGTCACCGAGCGCGGCGAATTTGAAGGTCATGGCCCGGGCCAGCAGCGCGACCTCGGCCACGCTGATGTCCGGCGCCAGCCGCGTTCCGCCCGCGCAGACCGGGGCGCCGGGAAGGTCGAATACGACGAATCCGGGGACCGACCCCAGCTCGATGATCTCGGGCTGGCGCGGATCTGGTCCGGCGTCCGGCTCGCAGGGCATGGCATCTCCGGTGGTCTGATCGCGGGGCGCGTGAGTAACCCCCGAAGTCTGCCGCAGCCTGAGGTCCATGGCGCCCGGGCGGGGCAGTTGCGGCCCTCGTTACTCTTGCGTCGTGAGCAGGGACGCCGACCGCGAGCACGTTCCGGCGCCGATGCGCCGCGATGTCAGGCTGCTCGGCGACCTGCTGGGGGACGTCCTGCGCGAGTCCGGCGGCCGGGGCCTGCTGGACGACGTGGAGCGGCTGCGGCGCGCGGTGATCAGCGCGCGGCATCGCATGGACGGCGGGGACCCGCACGTCGAGATCGCCGCCCTGGTCGCCTCCTGGCCGCTGGAGCGGGCCGAGGCAGTCGCGCACGCCTTCACCGTGTATTTTCACCTGGCCAACCTGGCCGAGGAGCGCCAGCGGATCCGCACGCTGCGTGAGCGGGACACCGGATCCCCGCCGCCGCCCGAGTCGCTGGCCGCCGCCGTGGCGAGCATCCGCAGCGAGCATGGCCCCGGCGAGGTCAGCCGCCTGCTGGCCGGGCTGCGGGTGCACCCGGTCCTGACCGCCCATCCGACCGAGGCCCGCCGCCGCGCGGTCACCGAGACGCTGCGCCGGATCGGCGTGCTGCTGGCCGGCCTGGACGACAGCAGGCTCGGCGCCAGCGAGCACGCGGAGGCCAGGCGCAGGCTGTCCGAGGAGATCGACCTGCTGTGGCGCACGTCCGCGCTGCGGGTCCAGGCCATGCGCCCGCTGGACGAGGTCCGCGCCGCGATGACCGCCTTCGACGAAACGCTGTTCCGGGTCATTCCCGCGCTCTACCGGTCACTCGATCGCGCACTGAACGGCGCCGCGTCCGGGCACGCCGCACCGGCGGCGCCCGCCTTCGTGCGGCTCGGCAGCTGGGTCGGCGGGGACCGGGACGGCAATCCGTTCGTCACCGCGCGGGTGACCAGGCAGACGGCGGCGATCCAGGCCGATCACGTGCTGCGCGCGCTGGAGAACGCCACCGGGCGGATCGGCCGGGCGCTCACCGTGCATGCCGACCCGCCCGGGGCTGACATCGCGCGGGCGCTCGCCACCGCGCAGGACGCGCACCCGGAACTGGTCGCCGAGGTCGTCGCGCGCTCCCCGCAGGAGCCGTTCCGCGCCTATCTCCTGTACGCCGCGCAGCGGCTGCGCGCGACCCGGCTCGGCGAAGCGGACCGGCCCGGCCTGGCCTACGCGGGACCGGGCGAGTTCACCGACGATCTCCGCCTGGTGCAGCGCGCGCTCGCCCGGTCCCGCGCCCCGCGCCAGGCCTTCGGCGACCTGCAGCAACTGCTCTGGCAGGCGGAGACGTTCGGCTTTCACCTGGCCGAGCTGGAGGTCCGGCAGCACAGCGCGGTGCACGCCCGGGTCCTCGCCGAAGTCCGCTCCGGCGCCGCGCTGTCTCCGGAAGCCAGCGAGGTGGCAGCGACGTTCCAGGCGATAGCCTGGATCCAGGGCCGGTTCTCCCCTGCGGCCTGCCGCCGGTACGTGGTGAGTTTCACCAGGTCGGCCGCCGATATTGCGGCCGTGTACGAGCTGGCCCGCAGTTTTATCCGTAACGGGAGTCCCCCAGAACTCGACGTCGTCCCGCTGTTCGAGAGCGGGGCTGATCTAGAAAATGCCACCCGGGTGCTGGACGACATGCTGCGGCTGGAGCCGGTGGCGGCCAGGCTCGCGGCCACCGGCCGGCGGATGGAGGTCATGCTCGGCTACTCCGACTCGGCCAAGGAACTCGGCCCGGCCAGCGCGACGCTCCGGCTGTTCGGCACCCAGCAGCGGCTGGTGGCCTGGGCGGCGGAGCACGATATCCGGCTGACGCTGTTCCACGGCCGGGGCGGGGCGCTCGGCCGGGGCGGCGGCCCGGCCGGGCGCGCCGTGCTCGCGCAGGCGCCTGGCTCAGTGGACGGCGGGTTCAAGGTCACGGAGCAGGGCGAGGTGATCTTCGCCAGGTACGGTCACCCGGTGATCGCGCAACGGCATCTGCAGCAAGTCGCGTCCGCGGTGCTGCTGGCCACCTCGGGGTCAGGCGGCGACGGCGGATCTGCCGCCGGCCGGTTCAGCGAGATCGCCGGAAAGCTGGACGCCGGAGCGCTGCGCGCTTACCGTGCCCTGGTCGAGACGCCGGGCTTCGCCGAGTGGTTCGCCAGGATCAGCCCGCTCGCGGAGATCAGCGGGATGCGGCTCGGCTCGCGGCCGGCCCGCCGGCAGGCCACCGCCAGCGCGGCCGGGCTCGACGACCTGCGCGCGATCCCCTGGGTCTTCGCCTGGGCGCAGACCCGGGTGAACCTGCCCGGCTGGTTCGGCCTGGGCAGCGGCCTCGCCGCGGTGGCCGGCAGCGGGGACGGCCTGCGGGCCGCGCAAGACGCCTACCGTGACTGGCCGTTGCTCGCCGTGCTCCTGGACAACGCCGAGATGAGCCTGGCCAAGACCGACCGCCGGATCGCCGAGCGCTACCTGGCCCTCGGCGGCCGGGATGATCTGACCGCGGCGGTCCTCGATGAGTACGACCTGACCAGGACCCTGGTGCTGGCGGTGACCGGGCATGACCGGCTGCTGGCCAGCCGCCCGGTGCTGTCCCGGGCCATCGCGCTGCGCGATCCGTACGTCGATGCCCTCTCCCACTTGCAGTTGCGTGCGCTGACCGCGCTGCGGGGCGGCGACCAGGAATACCAGCGGCTGGAGCGGCTGCTGCTGCTGACCGTCAACGGCGTCGCCGCCGGCCTGCAGAACACCGGCTGACCCGCTCCAGTCCAGTACCCGCAAGAGGGCCGGAGCATCCTCGTGGCTCAGGCTACCCGGCTGCCACGGCTCGGATCTCGCCGGCGAGCTCGCGGGCGCGCGCCATCGCCGACGCCGCCCCCGACTGGTTGCCGGTCGCGCTCATCAGAGCGGCACGCTTCGACCAGGCATAGGTGTTGCACTCGCGAACCGACAGCCGCTCGCTGACCAGTGCCGCGGCCAGGTCCAGCCGGCCGGCCCTGATCGCCGCCTCAAGCAGGGTGCGCTCCACCGCGTCGCGCTGAGCGTGGCTGCCGCCGAATTCATGGATCCGGGTCCGGATCGGCATCAGGGCGGTGATGACGCTGCCGTACTCGCCCCGGCCGAAGTGGAGCAGGCTGCGGCAGACCGGCAGGCCGACCGTGGCGGTCATCCGCGGGCCGGTGGCGGCCAGGTTCCCGTGCGCCACCGCATCTTCCAGGTCCCTGACAACATTCTCGGCCCGGTCCAGCTCGCCGTTGCCGATGAAGGCCATGACGGCGTGCATGTCGTTGAACGGATAGAAGCCCGGCGCGAGCAAGCGGCCCCACGCCGACGCCAGCGGCTGCCAGCGATCCCCGACACCGGTGCCTTCCAGCCGCAGCCGCCACAGCAGCGCGCTGGCATCGAGCAGCTCCAGCGCCACATCGTCCGACCCCCCGTGATGCAGGATGCGGTCGTAGACAGCGAGCGCGCCGTTGGTATCGCCGCCTTGCAGCAGGTAGAGCGCGTAGTGCCAGGAATTGTGCACACTCAGGAAGTTCCCGGCCATCCAGTCGGCCTCACGGCTGCGCATGAAGCGGACGCCCTCCGGGATCCGTCCGGCCATCTCATAGGTATGCACGACCGCGTGGATGCCCCACACGTCGTCGGGGTTGCGCTCGACAGCGGCCTGGCCGATCTCCTCCGACTGCCGGTAAAGGTTGCACTCCTCCAGGCCGAACGCGTACATGCCGTGGACAAAGCCGAGCTGCCGGTCATCGGCGTGCCAGCCGCCAAGTGCCCGGCCGATCCGGTCGCGCAGGTTCACCGCGCTGCCGGTGAAGAAGTCGATCTGGTGGCCGACCGCCAGCGCCAGCAGGTCGCGCGGGTACTCCACCGAGATCTCGCCGAGCAGTTCCCCCGCGCCGGTCATGTCGCCCGCCACCCAGCGTTCCGCGGCGGCCAGGTGCGCGCGCTCCCTGGGCAGCAGCTCGGCGCGGCCCGACCAGACGCTCGCCAGCGCGTCCCTGGCCTCCGCTACTGCACTCTCCTCGGTCGACATCAGCGCCAGGTAGGCGCAGAGCAGGCCGGCCAGCGCGCAGCCCGGATCCGTCGCGGCCGCCGCGGCGGCCGCGTCCACCACTTCGGCCTGAAACCTGATCAGGTGATCGAGGGCCTGGTCATAAGCGATCGCGGCGGCAGCCGAGCCGGTGAGGCTCAGGCCCCGTGCGTCAACGGCCATGGGGACCTCCCGTCAGGCCCGCCGCCGGCAGCCGGCTCAGGGGGCTTCATCTCAGGCAGCGGCAATGTCATGCTATGCACCGGATACCGGTGCCGTAACGACCAGGCAGGACGGGGTGGAGATCGAGATGAGCGATCCGCAGGTACTTTCGTTCCGGCCGGACGCTGAGCAGTTCGCCTGGACCTTCGGCGGCGCCGCGCCGGTGGCCAGGATCAAGCCGGGGACGGTGCTCGAACTGTGGACCGAGGACTGCTTCGCCGGCCGGGTGCGCGGCACCGGCGACCTGGTCTCCGAGGTCTGCCAGTTCCCGTTCCTGAACCCGCAGACCGGGCCGTTCTACATCGAGGGCGCCGAGCCCGGTGACACCCTCGCCGTGCATTTCGTGTCCATCGAGCCGAGCCGGGACTGGGCGGCGTCCACCACTGTCCCGTTGTTCGGCGCGCTCACCTCCACCCATCTCACCGCCACGCTGCAGGACCCGCTGCCTGAGATCGTCTGGATCTGGGAACTCGACCGCACCGCGGGCACCTGCAAGTTCACCGCGCGCGACAGCGACTTCACCGCCCTGCTGCCGATGAGCCCGATGCACGGCACCATCGGGGTGGCGCCGGCCAACCTGGAAGTCCGGTCCGCCCTGGTCCCGGACGCGTTTGGCGGCAACATGGACACCCCGGAGATGCGCGCCGGGGTGACATGCTACCTCGGCGTCAACGTCGAGGGCGCGCTGCTGTCGATCGGCGACGGGCACGCCCGCCAGGGCGAGGGCGAGACCTGCGGCGTGGCCGCCGAGTGCGCGATGAACACGGTGCTGATCGTGGACCTGCTCAAGGGGCTGCCGACGCCCTGGCCACGGCTTGAATCGGACACGTACCTGATGTGCGCCGGCTCGGCCAGGCCGCTGGAGGACGCGTTCCGGATCGCCCAGGCCGATCTGGTGCAGTGGGTGGCTGGCGTGCACGGGCTCTCCGCGATGGACTCTTACCAGCTCATCAGCCAGGCCGTCGAGTCGCCGCTGGCCAACGTCTGCGACACGAACTACACATCCGTCGCCAAGCTGCGCAAGGACTGGCTGCCCGCGGCCGAGATCATGCGGGGCGCGCACCAGGGACTCCGCCAGGCGGCCCGCGGTTACCTGGGTCACTGAGCCCCACCGGATCACTGGGCCACCGGGTCGCTGAGCCACTGCGCCTTCGCCTGGTAGGCACCCCGGTCGTCCGGCTGGGCCTCGCCGGCCAGTTCGGCAGCGACCAGCTCGCGGTAGCGCGCGACCTCGGCCGCGGTGCGCGCCTGGCTCCAGCCCAGCTCGGCGGCCATCAGCCCGGCGGCGTGCGGTGCGGCCGCCAGGCCGCGATCGCGAGTCTCGATCATGGTCCGGGTCCGGCGGGCGAGCACGTCGTCCAGCCGGAGCGCGCCCTCGTGGCTGCACGCGAACACGATCTCGGCCCCCAGGTAGCCACCGGAGCCCGGCAGGGGCTCCGCGAGCTCGGGCCGGGCCGCCATCAGCACGAGCAGGTCGTCGAGATCCGAACCATACCGCCCGAGCAGCCGCTCGACCTGGCTGACCGGCAGCCCGCTGTCCGCCGCGATCCGCGGGCGGGCCGCCCACCGGGCCGCGTAGCCCTCGGCACCGGCCAGTGGCACCTGCTCGGTTCGCGACGGCGGGATTGCGCACGGCCGGGCGCCTCCGGCCGCCAGATCCCGGGCTGCCGCGTCGATCAGGTCACGGGCCATCACCCGGTAGGTGGTGAACTTGCCGCCCGCGATGGTGGTGAGCCCCGCGGCGGAGGAATCGACCGCGTGCTCGCGGCTGAGTCGCGCGGTGTCCCCGGCGCTAGCCTGCACCAGCGGCCGCAGGCCCGCGAAGACGCCCTCGATGTCGGCGGGCGAGATCGGATCGCGCAGCATCCGGTTGGCCTTGGCCAGCAGGTAGTCGATGTCCGCCCGGCACGCCGCCGGGTGGCCAGGGTCGTACTGCCACTCGGTGTCGGTGTCGCCGATGATCCAGTGATCGCCCCATGGAATCACGAACAGGACGCTGTTCTCGGTCCGGGTGAGCAGCCCGGTCTCCATCAGGATGCTGTCGCGCGGGATCACGATGTGGAC
>Ga0066790_10000513_pt1 | contig 14730 bp, 15 predicted proteins | sample OrgsoiDNA2013050_FD_70963 | JGI IMG/M metagenome (GOLD analysis project Ga0066790, IMG submission 70963) | Permafrost soil microbial communities from the Arctic, to analyse light accelerated degradation of dissolved organic matter (DOM) -... | ecosystem: Environmental > Terrestrial > Soil >...
AGGTGGCGGCGTGGATCACGGCGTCGGCGCCGGCGATGGCCTCGCGCAGGTCGGCGGGGCTGCGCACGTCGCCTTGGACCACCTGTACCGTAGGGGGGAAGTCTGCGGGCCTGTGATGCACCAGGACGCGGACCTGGTGCCCGCCGGCGACGAGCCTGGGCACGAGCGCGGACCCGAGCGTGCCGGCCGGGCCCGTCACCAGCACTACCGCCATCTCAGTCACCTGCCTTCCAAGAAGAATACGATACTGTAGCGTAGCATACCTGACAGAACCGGTGTGAAGGAGGCAGGGTGACTGAAGAACCCGGCACCAGCGTGGACCCGAGAGTCGCCCGCACCCGGGCGGCGGTGCTGGGCGCGGCGATCGACCTTCTTGCCGAGCGCGGCTACTCGGGCTTCAGCGTCGAGGGCGTCGTGGAGCGCACTGGCATCGCCAAGACGACGCTGTACCGGCACTGGCCCACCCGCGATGACCTGCTCGCGGCCGTCATCGGCCAGCTCGGAGGCGCAGGGGAGTTGCCCGGCACCGGCTCGGTGCGCCAGGATCTCCTTGACTTCTTCGCCCCCCGCGTGCATGTCGCGCGCACGCCGCGATGGGAGCGGTGCATGCCGGCCCTGGTCGAGGCGGCTACTCGCCACCCCGAGCTGGCCGCGGTGGTTGCCCGGCTGACGGCCCAGATGCTCAGCCAGGTCGAGACCCTGATCCGCCGCGGAATCGAGCGGGGGGAGATCCGCCCCGACATCAGCCTCCAGCTCGCCGCGTCGGCCCTCATGGGGCCGATCGTGTTCCGGCGTCTGCTGCTCCAGGAGGCCCCGACCGAGGAGCGCGTCTCGGCCGTCGTCGACCTGGTCATGCAGGGCATCTCCTGGCCGGAGCCCCCCGACGCACGCGATACTTAAGCGGGCAAGTCACAACAGGCCGGGGCACGCACCCCCTCCGTCCAGCGGTGAGATCCCTTGGCAAGACCCGTTTTTCGTGCGGTGACCCGCCCCGGGGGCGGGTCACCGCACCAGGCCTGCGCTCAGCCTGCACCTGTGCCGCCGCAGCGGCTCCGCCGTGCCGCCAGGGCGCTTCAGCCTGCCTGTGATGGCGCCAGGCCCTCCAGGTCCGGCTCTTCGCCGAGGGCCAGTTCCGCGGCGGTCGGCTCGGTCGGCGCTGCGGACCCGGCGGCCAGCGTCATGGGGTCGCCTGCCAGGTCGGCGCGCTTGACCCGGATCGCGGCCAGCGTGACCACCAGCGCCAGCACCGCGAGACCGGCCGAGACCAGGAACCCGCGGGAGAACCCCGCCGCGAGCGCGTGGTCGTAGATGGCTCGCGGGATCTGGCCGCCGGTGGCGTGCACCGCGTGCCCGGCCGCGGCCGCCGTGGTGAGCTGGCCGCGGACGCTGTTCGACACCACGGTCCAGGCGACGGTGCCGAGCACGGCCAGCCCGATCGCCCCGCCGACCTGCTGGCCGGTGTTGAGCAGGCTGGAGGCCAGCCCGGCGTCCCGGTCCTCGACCCTGGACAGGGCGACCAGCGTGATCGGCATGAACAGCATGCCCAGGCCGGCCGCGGTGACCATCATCGGGCCGAGCAGGCCGCCGGCGTAGGTGCTGTGCTCGGTGATCCGCGACAGCCAGAGCATCCCGCCGGCGGTGATCGCCGAGCCCGCGATCAGCAGCGGCCGGGCGCCGATCCGGGTGACGAGCTGGGAGCTGACCCCGGCCATCAGCATGATCGTGCCGATCATGGGCAGGTAGGCGACGCCGGTCTTCAGCGCGCTGTAGCCCCACACGTTCTGCACGAACAGCGTCAGGAAGAAGAACATCCCGAACATCGCGGTGCCGACGCAGAGCATGATCAGGTTCGCGGCGGACCGGTCCCGGTTGCGGAAGATCCGCAGCGGCATCAGCGCGTGCCGGCTCCGCCATTCGATGATCACGAACGAGGTGAGCAGGACCACGGCCGCCGCGAGCGAGGCCACCACCTTGGCGTCACCCCAGTGCGACACGCCGTTGGGGCTGGTGGCGGCGTTGGACAGGCCATAGACCAGGGACGCGAGGCCGAGTGTCGCGGTGATCGCGCCGGGCAGGTCGAACCGGCCGCGGTTGCGTGCGGTCTCCGCGAACGCCCGCGGTGCCACCAGGGCGACGACGATGCCGATCGGCACGTTGACGAACAGCACCCAGCGCCAGGATGCGTAGGTGGTCAGCAGGCCGCCCGCGATCAGGCCGACGGCGCCGCCGCCGATGCTCATCGCGGCGTACACGCCCATGGCCCGGTTCCGCCGCGGGCCCTCCGGGAACGTGGTGGTGATCAGGGACAGCGCGGCCGGGGCGACGATGGCCCCGCCGACGCCCTGCAGTGCCCGGGCCCCGAGCAGCCAGGCTTGGGTGGTGGCGAACCCGCCGAGCAGCGAGGCCAGCGAGAACAGGATGACGCCGGCGATGAAGACCCGGCGCCTGCCGAGGATGTCGCCGGCCCTGCCGCCGAGCAGCAGCAGCCCGCCGAAGGTCAGGGCGTAGGCGTTGACGACCCACTCCAGGCCCGAGCCGGAGAAGCCCAGGGCGTGCTGGATGTGGGGGAGTGCGACGTTGACGATGGTCGCGTCGAGCACCACCATGAGCTGCGCGGTGGCGATCACGACGAGGGCCAGGCCGAGATGCCGCTGGCGAGCGCCAGCAACCGCGGCGCCCGTGCCTGTCCGCCCTGATGCGGGTTGTGTGATGGACATGCTGCCTCCTGTCCTCTGGAGAACTAGTACGCTACCGTAGCGTAGCGTACTAGCCAGAAGCAGTGCAAGGGAGCGGCCTCGCACACGAGGCTGAACCCAGATTCAGGGCAATGCCCATCAGATGAGGAGGCTTGTCCTTAGCCGTCTCCGGCGCGTCGTCGGCCCGGCACTGGGCCTGCGGACCCGATCACGTGCTCGAGCGATCGGGTTCCGCTTCGGCTCGCTGACCCAGTTGCCCGACGCGCGATGCCGCAGCCACGCCCAGCAGGCGATCGCGATCAGCGCCGGGGCCTACGATGATCGCTGACCTCGCCGAGCAGCTGGCGGGCGGGAACCTGGGTGTGCTGCCCGGCCAGGCAGACCGCCGCCTGGTTGACCTGGTCGATGGCCTCATCGCTGGTGTTGGCCGCGGTGATCCACGCCGTCGGGCTGGCGACGTTGCTGCCCCGGACCCGGCGCGCCCGGCCGGCAGCAGTCCATGCTCGCGCTCGGCTACCAGGAGCCCGAACGGGGGCGGCGGCCTCGGCGCCACCATCCTCATCGGCGCCCGCGCCGCACGCTTGCCTGCCATCCGCGCAGCGCGCCCGTCACCCACCCATGCACTCTGGGCCCTCTGACACTGTCGCAACCTCCCGAAGCGGCCTGGCCGGGATTGGAGCGCGGGATCTGCGCTGCAGCTGCGCCTTCCGGTAGATGTCATGCTGTGCAAAGCCATCGGTAGAGGGCTTCACCGGGTGCCCCGACCGGCCCATAGGACTAGGTCCGGACTGGCGAGCAAACGTGGAGCAAACATGGCCCCGAAACGGCCTTCACGAGGGGACCCGGAACGGTATAACCCCAGGTCAGAACGGGCGGGTACGCCGCCAGGGACTCGAACCCCGAACCCGCGGATTAAGAGTCCCGTGCCGGACAGTGCCAGCTCATGACGTTCTGTACCGCCCTGTGCGGCTGTCCGCGAGTGCGCTCGGTGATCAGCCGCGCGACCAGCTGAGACTGGGCCACGGCCATCGGGCTCTTGCGGGTCCCGAGCCGCACGAGCCGGCTGCGCGGTCACTTGGGCACCTCCTGCTCCGGCCAGCCCGGCGCGACGACGTCCGCGCGGGTCACCGCCTGCACCGCATCGGGATCGAGGTCGAAGAGCACTCGCAGCACCGCCTCGTAGGAGTCGCCGCCCGGCGAGCCAGCGAACTCCTTGACCCGGACGGTGGGCGCGTGCAGCAGCTTATTCACGATCCGGCGCATGGACTGGGCAATCTCGCGACGGGCCCGGGCATCCAGGTCACCCAGCCGGCCGGTCAGCCGGGCCAGCTCCGCGTCCACCACCTCGGCCGCCTTGGCTCGCAGCGCGACCACGGTCGGGGCCGCCTGGGCCGCGCGGTCGGCCGACACCCGCGCGGCGAGCTCCTCGGCGACTATCCGCCGCACCGCCGCCACGTCCTCCTCGTGCGACCCTCCGCCCAGGCCGCGGCCGATGCTCTCCAGGTCGATCAGGCTCACCCCGGGCAGCCGCCCGGCAGCAGGGTCGACGTCGCGGGGCAGCGCCAGGTCGATCACGACCAGTGGGGCGGGACGGGACGCGATCGCGGCGGCCACGACATCCGCGCCGATCACGTGCCCCGACGCGCCGGTGCAGGAGAGGACCAGGTCGGCAGCCGCGATCTCCTCCGGCAGCCGGGAGAGATCGGCGGCGGCCGCGGACACGGTTCCCGCGACCCTGGCCACCAGCCGCTGTGCCCGGCTGCTGGAACGGTTGACCACCACGATGCGGCCGGCCCCCATCCGGGCGGCGGTGGCGACCGCGAGCGAGCTCATCGAGCCCGCCCCGACCACCAGCACCGACAGGCCGGACAGCGCATCGCCGTCCCGGCCCTCGGCCGCGCCCAGCCGCCGCGCCCCGGCGGCCAGCCCCACGCTGACCAGGCTCGCGCCCGCCCGGTCGATCCCGGTCTCGGCGTGCGCCCGCTTGCCCGCGCGCAGCGCCACCGAGCCCAGGTCGGACAGGGCCCGGCCGAGCGTGCCCTGGTCGCCCGCCACCCGGAGCGCCTGGCGCACCTGGCCGATTACCTGGCTCTCGCCGATCACCATGGAGTCCAGGCCGCAGGTCACCGACAGCAAATGCTGGATCGCGCGTTCCTCGTAGTGCACGTACAGGTGCCGGGTGAGCTCGGGCAGCGGGACCCCGGAGTGCCGCGCCAGCAGCTCGCTGATGGCCGACACGCTGCCGTGGAACTTGGCCACCTCCGCATAGACCTCGACCCGGTTGCACGAGCTCACCACGAACGCCCCGGCCACGTCGCTGGCCTGGAACACGTCACCGAGCAGCTTGCCCAGCGCGTCGCCGCTGAGCGCGGCCCGCTCCAGGGTCGCCACGGGCGCGCTCTTGTGAGACAGCCCCACCACCAGCACGCTCATCTCAGGTTCCCGCTCACGTACTTTTCGCTCGCCTTCGGAACGCCTTTGAGGCAGCGTCTTCCCTCGCCGCTCGGTCGCACGCTCCCTCGCCTCTTACCTCGCGGAGCTTGCTCCGCGGCGGGGGGTTGAAGGGGGGTCGTCTCCCCTCGGGCAAACACAGTCCAGACGCCGCCGCCCTCCTCCGGCTCGCTCATGTCGCCATCGCCTGCGTCACCCCGGACGAGCCGTTCACCGGCGCGCCCTCGCCCAGCGCGACCCGGACCACGGCCCGCCGCTGCGCGTGGAACGCCAGGATCTGCAGCTCGATGGACAGGTCGACCTTCCGCACGTCGACTCCCGGCGGCACGCTGAGCACGACCGGGGCAAAGTTGAGGATGCTGGTGATCCCGGCGGCCAGGTCTCGGTTCCAGCAAGAAGTCTCGGGCGCCCTGGAAGATGCCGTCCGAGATCAGCTCGAGCGCTCCCACGGTCATGGCCAGCGCCGACCGCGCCGATCGCCCGCGATATCGTCCCTTTCCGGCAGCATAGGTTCACGTCGCTTCCTGCCTTTCTGGTGACAAACGCCCGACGAGCCTGCGCCACATCTCGCGAAGCAAACCAAACCGGCGTGGCGCGGCGCTTTGAGCCGTTAGTTATGGGATGCACTGCACGCGCGGCCGGACTGCCTTTGTCAGTATTCATCCACAGGGCGGCGATCGGGGCGGGCGTACTCGGCTGCGTACCGGGGCAAGTCACGTCCTGCGGGCGCCTTCCGTCGCAGATCGGCACCCCGGCGACTATCCGGAGTGGGATAACCCCGCCCCAGAACGGCAGCTTCAGGTCCTCGGGTTCCCCGTTCGGCCGCCTGAGCGCGCCAAGCTTGGCCGACGCCTCGTCGATGGGTAGCCGGACAATCCTGGTGATGCGCAGCTCATCCTCGCTAGGGCCACGGGTATCAACGCTGCGCCCCGGCACGATGTGATCGACCAAGGCTTCCAGCGCGGCGCGCTTCTCGCCGGTGCCGGCCGGGCTGCGGTCGCCGAGTGCAGTGGGCGGCGACCCGGCAGCGGCGCCCGGATGAGCTGGCCAAGGACTCCGCGTCGGCGGGGCGGATGCAGGGAGGCTGATCGGCACCAGGGTGCCGGGCAGGTGCGGCGCGACGTGGGAGTAGAACAGTTCCCCGGCCGGGATGGTCACCGGTTCATCGCCCGTCCTTCAACGCCGCCACGACTGCCTCAAGGTCGTTGCTGTTGTTGAAGTAGTGAAATCCCACCCGCATCCGGTCGGCCGCGGTAAGGCACCGGATCCGGTGGTCGCGAAGCGACACCGTCAGCTTGCCCGGGTTAGGCACTTCGAGCGTGACGATCTGACTGGAGCCGTGTGGGTCTAGCACCTGGTATCCGAGATCGTGGGCAGCTACGCGGAACTGGTTAGCCAGGTCGAGACAGTGTTCTTCGACCTGTTGTGCGTCGAGCGTCGACAGCAGCGCGAGCGCGCTACGGGCACCGACCCAGGAGAGCCAGGCCGGCGAGGTGTCGAGGCGGGCCGCTGTGGGCCACAGGCTCAGCGTTCCCCCGAAGTACATTCCGTCGACGCTGCTCTGGACGTTAGGCGCCAGCGGCCGCATGTCGCGGACAAGGGAGTCACGGACGACCAGGAAGGCCGCCCCGCGGGGAGTGAGGAGCCATTTGTAGCCGTGTACCACCAGGTAGTCGGGTCGGATGCGATCGTAGTCAAATCTGAGGGCACCGAGGCTCTGGGTGGCATCGACGAACAACTGCGCACCGACAGCGTCGGTGGCTTCCCGGAGTCTTTTCAGGTCGAGCCGATGTCCGTCCTGGGACAGGACGTCGCTGACGACCACGATGCGTGTCCGCTTGGTGATGGCAGCGATCAGGTCGCTGGTACGGACCCCCGGGGCACCGCTCGTGGCGCGAATGAGCTGATGTTCGGCGTCTTCGGCGCTCATGAAGGGAAAGAGCAGGCTCCGGTACTCAAGGTCGCCGATCACGATGTCACCCGGCGGCAGGTCTTTTGCGACCGTCGCTGCAGCCTCGCCCGTTGAGGCCAGCAAGGCGACGGTGGATGGTGACACGGCTAGGAGGCGGGCGAGTAGCAGCCGAGCTTGCTCGCCGGCGTCAACCCAGTCTGTCCAGGCGAAGTCGCCGCTTGTCCACTGGTCGATGGCGGTCTTGAGCGCTTGGCTCACTGGTGTCGCGGCAGGCGGTGCTGCGGGGGTGTCGAGCCAGACCTGCCTGCTGAGCGCAGGAAACAAGCAGCGGAACTGTCCGCTGGTGAGCCTCCGGGACTCAGGGTTGTTGTTCATGGAACGATCCGAGGACGTGCGCCGGGAGGGCTGACCCTACTGGCCATGGGAGCCCGGCCTCCTCTGGTGGCTGCCGATACGACGAGGTGCTGGACGGCCCGCGATATGCCAGCCGACTTCCCGCCGTCGAGGGCGATGGCCTGCCCCGTGATGAGGCTGCAATTCGAGCTGGCGAGGAAGTGGGCCAAGGCGGCGACCTCGCCGGGATGGCCGACATGGATGAGTGGCTGAAGAATCGTCGCGGCGCGCATCTCCGTACGGCCGTGCTCGTTATCGTTAAGTCCGGTGTGAATCGTTCCCGGGCTAATGCAGTTGACGCGGATGTGCCGATCGGCCAGCTCAAGCGCGGCGACGCGGGTGTAACTTTCCAGTGCCGCGTTCGATGCGCCGTATCCAGCGAGACCGAGTACGCCGCGCGAGCCGGCATATGAGCTGATATTGATGATCGACCCGTTCTCCTCGATCATTCCGGCGGCGTGTTTGATGGTCCAGACGGCTCCTTGAAGTTGACGCCGATTTGGGCATCTAGTCCTGCAGCGTCCATGTCGCGTACCGTTCCGGGCCGATAGATCCCGGCGTTGTTGACCAGCACGTGGAAGCGGCCGAACGCCGCAGCGGTATGCTGCATCAGGGCGCGAACGTCGGCCTCGATCGACACATCGCACCGCTCGCGCGCGGCGAGTTGCTCAGCGCCAGCCCACGCGATGTCGTGGATATCCGCGCCGATCACGATCCCTCCGGCGACGGCGAAGCGCTTGGCTATCGCGGCGCCGATGCCGTCAGCGGCGCCGGTCACGATCGCGACGCGATCGGTCAGGTCGAAGAAGGGCTCTGTGGGAATCATTACAACGCTCATCGCTTATTACGGGAGGTCTCGTGAGGCTCGGACGGTGACTCGGTCATCGCCCGCAGCCGGGTCATGGCCTCGAAGCCAGGCAATGCGACCGCTTGCAATGTGTCCGCATTGTCCGCATCGGTATTGAGGCGCGCGAGCACGTTCATCTCCTCGTTGTCGTGTATCTATGCACACTAAGCGGACGGGATGCGTGGCTCCAGGCCGGTGAGGATCTTCCGGCTATCCCGAAAAGCGTCCGCCGGGTGTCATGGACGGCGGCCCCAAGAACCTCCTCTCGAGGTGGGGCGGTGACAGGTCCAGGCGCTGGCCGGGCCCGGCAGGTTGCCAAGTTCCGTGCGGGCCACCCCGGGGATGTGGCCAGCGAGAAACTCAGCGTCCTGCCGGACGTCTGGCATCAGGCGGCCGTAGCGGCCGCCTGGCGTGATGGGCTGGCGCGCTGCTGGAGATAAGCTCAGGAGGTAGCCGCTCAGGCTGGTCACGGCGCACTGCCGTGGCGCACTGCTCCACAGGCGGCGTTCTCATAGCGAGCCCGGATCGTCGCCGGCAAGCCAGCGGGCAGGGTTGCGGATGAACATCTGCTCCAGCGCTTCCTCGGTCAGGCTGCGCATCAGCATCGAGGGGCGAAGATCGGTCAGCAGGTGGCTGTACCCGCCGCCGCCATGTCGGCGCAGCATGCTCTTGCAGCCCACGTCGTGCGACAGCACGCACTGGCCGACGAAGCCAGCCTGAACGATACGAGCCAGGAGCTCGATTCGCTGGCTGTCGGTGGGGTCGTCGATCCCGGCTGAGTCGTAGGCGTAGGTGGTGCCGAAGGTGTCGAAGCCGAGCATGACCCCTGATCTGGCGATGGCGATGAGGTAGTCCGGCTCATATACCCGACGCTGGTCCAGGTGACCGATCACGATGCGGTGCGGGTCGACACCTCCGCTGGTCAGGATGCCGATAATCCGATGCGCCTCGTGCCCCGCCTGGTCGAGGTGCACAGCAATCGGCGTCCCGGTCTGGCTGTGCGCGAGGGCAGCGGCTCGCAGGACCGTTTCCTCAAGGGGTGCAGCTCAGCGCTTGTCCCGAGCTCCCCGATGACGCCGGCCCGGATCGCCGGGTAACTGGCGGTGGCGGGCGAGGCGGGAATGCCCTCGGTGATGTCGCAGAGCATCCTCTCACCTAGCTCGTGCGCACTGCGGCCCACGACTTCCTGCTGGCAGGTGAACCAGAGATAGTAGCCGGTCGGCGCGATGATGTTGATGCTAGACCGGGCAGCTACCCGCGCGAGCTTGCCGATATCGGGCGCCAGGCCTGCTGTGGTGCACTCGACGAGGGTCGCGCCGCCGGCCTGGGCGTAGTGCTCCAGCTCTGCGACGGTGCAGTCCTCGTCGTCCAGCCTGCAGTTGTCCGCGCACACCAGAGGGTCACGGCCCAGGGCCTGCGGATCGATGGCGGATACCGCCACATCAGCCATCCACCGGCGGTCAGGGTGAGCAGCTGGCGTGGCCAGCGCGCTGATGTCGGCGATCAGGTGCTCGTGGACCAGGGTGATACCGAGCTGGTCGGCTGGGACCTGACCGTGCACGGCAGTGATGGTCGCGGTCACTTCTCGTTGCCGCCGGAGCCGCCCTGGGCGGCGATGTTGCGCCACCACTGCGGACGCAGCGCCCCGCCAAGTCCGGCGACTGCCAGCCCGGCAGCGACCAGGGCAGCGAAGATCCAGAAGACTGTCCCGTATGCGCCAACGGGCAGGGGGACGAAGCTGAAGTACATCGCCAGGATCAACGTGGCCGCCCCCACCACGCCCGCGGCGACCAGAAAACCGCTCAGCGCCCGGATGCGGAAAGCCCGCAGCGGTGTCATCGCGATCACCATGATGTAAACCGCGATGAAGAAGTAGCCGCTGAGCGTGCCCATGTAGGCATAGGCGTTCAGCGGGGCGGTGGGGAGCAGGCCGAAGATTAGCACGGCGGCGAGCGTCCCGGCGGTGAGCAGGAGCACCGCGAACCATGGTTCACCGTGCCGTGCGGTAACCCTGCTGAAGGCCTTGGGCAGCACACGGTCACAGCCCAGCGTGTACAGGACCCTGGCGCCGGTGTTGGTCACGGCCAGTACGCAGGACAGGAAGCTGACCGAGACGCACAGGTCAACGATCCAGCTGAACCAGCCGACGCCCGCCAGGCTGGCGATGTCGTTGAGCGGGGCGGCTGATGCGGCGAGCTTGCCACCGGGCAGGGCGAGGATCTCTACGTAGCTGGCTGCTATGTAGAGCACGCCGACAATGAGGATGGTGCCGGTCACCGCACGGGGGATATCCCGGTTCGGGTTCCGTGCTTCCCGCCCGAGGGTGGCTGAGTTCTCGAAGCCGGCCATCACAGGATCTGCTCGTGCAGCCTGCCAGCATCGGTGTCACTGGCAGGGTCCTCCAGCGCTGCTGGGGATGAGTTACCGGCGGCGGCCTCCGCGGAGGGCACGCGGCGCATGGGTGATTCCGACGTACTCACAGAGTTCCCCTCCGTGGAAGACCTCACTGGACGGCAGCGCGAGGCAGCTCAGCCTTGCTCGCGTTCGTTTCGGCTGATCATGTGACGCCGCACCTGCGGGTTCAAGGATCCGGACGTATTTTCCGGCTATCCAGGAACGCCCTGTCGTCTGCACGCGCGAAGCGAGGCTTGGCGTGTATGTGCAGGCAGCAGCCCTGCGGCAGGTGCATCTGTTCCGGGATAACCGGATAGGAGTCTGGATAGCTGGAATATGTAGCTTCCGGAGCGTAACTTGCTGTCCCTGGGCGTACCTCAGGTTCCGGACGCAGGGAGGCGCGCATGCTGAGCCGCTCTAACCCGGCGGCTGTTCCGCCGCCGATCGGCCGCTATCACCACACGAGCACGGTTCCCGGGGGGACGGATCTGGTATTCGTCTCGGGACAGGTGGGTCACCACGTCGACGGAAGCTCGATGGCGCAGGACTCGGCCGGGCAGGCCCGTCAGGCGTTCCGCAACCTCGGTGCGATCCTGGAGGATCTCAGCGCCGGACCAGGGCAAATCGCCAAGATCCTCACGTTTGTGGCCGGAGCCGAGCATCTGCCCGGCTTCTTCGCCGCTCGTGACGACGTCTTCGCCCGCTGGTACCCCGAGGGGGATGTGCCGGCGCACTCGCTCGCTGTGGTGGCCGGGCTGGCAGCCCCCGGCCTGCTGGTCGAAATTGAAGCGGTCGTCGCCGTGACGCGCACATGACTGACCCCGCCGAGATCCACGACCCGGGCGTGCTGAGGACCCTCGTGCGCGGCCTTGCGCTGCTGGAGCAGGTGATCATCGCTGATGGCGAGGCAACGGCGAAATCGCTCGCAGACAAGGTGGGCCTGAACAAGAGCAGCTGTTATCAGATGCTCAAGACACTGGAACTGGCCGGGTACGTCGTGCATACGTCGGCCGGATCTTATGCAGTTGGCCCGAGCGTCCCGGCGATGTTCAGTCATCTTCGCGCTGCCCTGGTCCCCGAGCCGCGCGTGGCTCAGGCCCTGCGCGCCCTCCGCGACGAGACAGGGGACACCAGCTATGCCTGTGCGCTGCGCGGCCATACGATCCTTCTCCAGGCCGTAGCCGAGGGCCGGCGTGCGCTGGTCGTGCGCATGCTCCGGCCGGGCATGCGCGACAACATTCATGCCCGAGCTTCCTGCCGGGCCATCCTGTCCCAGCTGGGAGAGACCGAGCAGAACCGCATCCTTCCCGCTCGCTCGCTTCCGAGAATCACGAAGTACACCACCACGAAGCGCAGAGACCTGCGGGTCCTGCTGCGGGAAGCGCGAGACAGAGGCTACGCAGTCGAGCGGCAGGAGTTCGAGGAAGGCGTGGCATGCCTGGCCGCGCCTTACTTCGACGCCGACGGGGCGGCAGTCGGCTCCCTGACCGTGGCCATGCCGGTGGGCAGGGTGGACGCTGACGAAGCCGCCATCGCCCAGACGGTCCGGCATTACGCAGCCCAGGCCAGCCATCCGGCGGCGCGGCCGTGAGAGCCGTGACGACTGCCGGTCAGTTCCGCGTGCCCGGCGACTTCACTCTTCAGCAACGACCAGGATGTGGCGGCAGCCCTCCGTGCGCTCCGCCGCTGAGCGGAACGCATGAGCAGAAAGGCAGCAATGCGCGAAAACGGCCGGCAGCAGCTTCTCGCTGATCTGAGCTCGCTGTGGAGAATCCGGCACTTTGAGGAGCGAGTGCAAGAGCTTCGCGCCGCCGGGGAGATCGCCGGCTCGGTTCACCTGTGTAACGGGCAGGAGGCTATCTACGTTGGTGCCTGCTCTGCGTTGGACCTCCGGCGCGACGTCGTCTTCCCGACCTACCGTGGCCATGGCTGGGCGATCGCATGCGGCGCACCGCTCGGTGCCCTCTTCGCGGAACTGCTCGGCCGGGCCACCGGCACCAACGGCGGCCGCGGCGGATCAGCTTACCTTTCCGCTCCCGACCCGTTGTGATTGAAGCGACTACCCAGCGGCTCGTCGGTTACTACTTCGGCGATGCGCAGCAGTACCGGCCCAGCGGCGAGATCGAGCAAGCACAGCGCGACGAGCCGATCACCCGGATCACCAGAGAGCTCACCGACCGCGATCCTGCGGCCGCGGAGCTGGAGGAGATCCGGCGGACGACGCTCGATGAGGTGAACGTGGCCGCAGCGGCTGCACTGAGCGCGCCACTGGCCGACCCCGCCACGATCAAGGAGCACCTGTATGCATGAGGCGTCGGCGAGACAAGCCGTGCCGCCTGTTCTTTCCTATGCCGAGGCCGTTAACGCCGCGCTGCGGCGGGCTCTGGCTGAACGCGACGACACCATCCTCTTCGGCGAGGATGTTGGCCTGCCTGGCGGGGTGCACGGGGTTACCCGGCGGCTGCGTCGCGACTTCGGCGACCGGGTATTCGACACCCCCATCTCTGAGTCCGCGATCCTCGGCGGGGCGGTAGGAGCGGCCATGATGGGCCGTCGGCCCATTGTCGAAATTATGTGGGTCGACTTCACCTTCGTTGCCTTCGATCAGATCCTCAACCAGGCTGCCAACGTGCGGTATGTCTCCCGGGGCCGCCTCAGCGCCCCTCTGACGATGCGTACCCAGCAAGGCGCCACTCCCGGCTCCTGCGCTCAGCACTCCCAGAGTCTGGAAGCGTTCTTCGCGCACGTGCCGGGGCTGCGCGTGTGCCTGCCTGCTACCCCGCAAGACGCCTACGACCTCACTCTGGCCGCGATCGCTTGCGAGGACCCTGCTGTCGTTATCGAGAGCCGTGCCCTGTATCACTCGCTCAAAGAGCCAGTGAACCTTGATGCGCCCTGGCCGGAGATCGGCGGAGCACGCATCGCCCGTCCCGGCTCGGACATCACGGTGGTGACCTGGGGAGCCACGCTGCACCCCGTGCTCGCAGCAGCGCGGCAGCTCGCCGGGACCGGCATCGACGCCGAGATCATCGATCTGCGCTGGCTCAGCCCGCTGGATGATCGCACGGTATTCAGCAGCCTGGCCCGCACCGGGAGGCTGGCGGTGGCCCATGACGCCAGCCTGACCGGCGGCTTCGGTGCCGAGATCGTCAGCCGCGTGGCCGAGCGCGGTCAGCGCCTGCTCGCCCCGCCGCTTCGGATCGCCACCGACGACCTGCGCATCCCCGCCGCGCCTCACCTCCAGGCAGCCGCCATCCCCGGCGCGTCAGCCATCGCGGAACAGCTGGCCAGCGCGCTCAGGGCGAGGCAGGTGGCATGACCAGCGACCCGGTGGCAATCGTGACCGGCGGCGCTCACGGGATCGGGCTGGCCTGCGTCCAGCGCCTCGGCCGGGACGGCTATCACGTTGTGATCGCCGCCATCGTTGTTCGAGAACCGTCCCAGCTACCGGCTGCTCGGCCTGGCCTGGGCCGGCGGGGCCGGCGCGATGCGCTTCAGCGTGGCCACCTATTTCGACAAGCTCGACGTCAGCGAGGCGATCGGCCACGAGATGGCCGAGCTGCGCAGTCGCAAGGACACTCAGATCACCGGCCGGGATCTGCCGTTCCGGTCCCTGATCGGTGACCCGTTCGACTGCCACCGCCGGGCCATGCTGCCCGCGGTCACCACGCTGACGCTGCGGCGCGGCCGTGGTGGGGAGAGTTTCCTGCTGCACTGGCGCGACCCGCGTAAGGTCGCCACCGCTGCCGGCGTCTATGACGTGATCCCGGCCGGGGAATTCCAGCCATCCTCGATCGCGCCGCATGACCTGGTCAACGATTTCGGCATCTGGCGGAATGTCGTCCGCGAGTTCAGCGAGGAACTGCTCGGAACGCCTGAGCACGACGGCACCCGCAGCGCGCCGATCGACTACGGCAGCTGGCCGCTGTACCGGGACCTGGGCAGGGCTCGTGCCGAAGGGAAAGTCTCGGCGGTGTGCCTGGGCGCGGGGGTGGACGCGCTGACTCTGGCGGCCACCATCCTCACCGACGAGCGTG
>Ga0066790_10000514_pt1 | contig 14724 bp, 13 predicted proteins | sample OrgsoiDNA2013050_FD_70963 | JGI IMG/M metagenome (GOLD analysis project Ga0066790, IMG submission 70963) | Permafrost soil microbial communities from the Arctic, to analyse light accelerated degradation of dissolved organic matter (DOM) -... | ecosystem: Environmental > Terrestrial > Soil >...
CTGCTGGCGCATCAGGCGCTTCTTCCGCTCCCGCAGCCCTTCGGCCCGGGGCGCCCCAGACGGCAGGGCATCAGAGGCCCGTGTGCCGTCGGGTGCTCCCGCCTGTGTGCCGCCGGGTGCCCCGGCCCGGGGCGAGCCCAGGCCGGTCCAGTCCACCGTCCGCGCGCTCATGTCCCTCAGCATAGTCCAGTCCCGGTATAAGTTCTGCTACTATAAATTTATAGTGACTGTAGCGACATGTTCTGGCATTCCACTACCCGAGGAGTTCCCATGAGTGACATCCGTATCGTCCGTGACTACCCGCATCCGCGCCAGAAGGTCTGGCGGGCCCTGACCGACCCGGCGCTCATCCCGCTCTGGACCTCTACCGGCGCGGGCGGGCGGACCGAAGGGTTCGTCCCCATCGCCGGCACGAAGTTCCGGTTCATCGCCAAGCCGAAGCCCGGCTGGAACGGCGTCGTCGACTGCGAGGTGCTCGAGGTGAACGAGCCGTCGCTGCTGCGCTACTCGTGGACCGGCGGCGACGGCGGCGGAGACGTGACCGAGGTCGTCTACCGGCTCGAACCCCACGCCGGCGGCACCCGCTTCAGCTACGAGCACACCGGCTTCACCGGCGCCGGCGGGGCCGTCATGGCGACGCTGCTCGGCCACGTCCGCCGGAAGATGCTCCGGGTGGGGCTGCCGGCCGTGCTCGACGACATGGACGAGGACGGCACCCTGCGCCCCACCAGCACCCTCACGCCCAAGCCGCTGGGATAGGCGGGGCCAGCAGGTCATCCGCCCACCGGCATCGCGCAGGCTAGCGCAGGCAGGCGCGGAAACGGCTCCCGCCTTCGCCGGGCCCGGAGGCAGTCCCGTAGATTTTGGGCACGTAGATTTCTGCCATCCCGTTCCGGTAACCGAAGAGTTCCGGTAACCGAAGAAAGGCATCTGATGACGAGCGTCGATCTGCTGACTGATGCATTCGGCCGGGTTCACGACGTGGTGCACAACGCCGTGGACAACCTGACGCCCGGGGAACTCGCGTTCCGGGTGGACGGCTCGTCGAATTCGATCGCGTGGCTCGTGTGGCATCTGAGCCGCATCACCGACGACCACATTTCCAGCGCGGCGAGCAAAGAGCAGGTCTGGATCGGCGACGGCTGGGCGGACCGGTTCGGGCTGCCCTTCGACACCCGTGCCACCGGCTACGGGCACGGCGGCGACGACGTGGCGGCGGTGCAGGTCAAGTCCGGCGAACTGCTGACCGGCTACTTCGACGCGGTCCTCCAGGAGGCCCTCCGCTTCGTCAAGGACCTCACCGAGGATGACCTGCCCCGGATCGTCGACGCCTCGTGGGACCCGCCGGTCACCCTCGCGGTGCGTCTGGTCAGCGTGATCTCCGACGATCTGCAGCACGCGGGGCAGGCCATGTTTCTCCGCGGGATCGTCGAGCGCCAGCCGTGACCGTGTTTGCCTCATGACCGGCGCGCCGGAGGCGGAGGGCACCGCTCCCGGGACCGGCACCGCTCCCGGGACCAGCGGGTCGCCCGCCGGGCCGCCGAACGCGCTGGTGGTACCGCGCTACGCCGGCCCGGACACGTTCGCGCGGCTGCCGCGGCTGGCCGACGTGGGGTCGGCCGCGGTGGCCATCGCGGGCATCCCCTTCGACTCGGGGGTGTCCTACCGGCCGGGAGCCCGATTCGGGCCGGCCTCGGTGCGGGCCGGGTCGAAGCTGCTGCGCCCCTATCATCCGGGGCTGGACGTGGAGCCGTGGACGGGGCACCAGGTCGCCGACGCCGGCGACCTGGCCGCGAACCCGTTCGACCTGATCCGCGCCATCAGCGAGGTGGAGGCCGGAGCGCGCGGCCTGCTGGACGCGGCCGGGTACCTGATTGCTATCGGCGGGGACCACACCATCGCGCTTCCGCTGCTGCGCGCCACCGCCGCCCGGCACGGCCCGGTGGCGCTGGTGCACTTCGACGCGCACCTCGACACCTGGGACACCTACTTCGGAGCGCCGTACACCCACGGCACGCCGTTCCGCCGGGCCGTGGAGGAGGGCGTGCTCGCCCTGGACCGTTCCGCCCACGTCGGCATCCGCGGCAGCCTCTACGCCGGCAGCGACCTGTCCGACGACCGGAAGCTCGGTTTCGCGACGGTATCGACCACCGACGTCGCGCGGCGGGGTGTGGACGACGCCATCGACCGGGTCCGCGAACGGGTCGGTGACCGGCCGGTCTACGTGAGCATCGACATCGACGTGCTGGACCCGGCGCACGCCCCGGGCACCGGTACGCCGGAACCGGGCGGGCTGACCACCCGCGAACTCCAGCTCATCCTGCGCGGGCTGGACGGGCTGCGGCTGGCCGGCGCGGACGTCGTGGAGGTCGCCCCGGCCTACGACCACGCCGAGCTGACCTCGCTGGCCGCGGCGAACGTCGTCTACGAACTGCTCGGCCTGTTCGCGCTGCAGGCCGGTCACGGGAGGGGCGGGCCGCCGGGCGGCGATCCTCCGGGCATGCCTCCTGCGCCAGGCTCCGCGACAGGCACGGCCCCCGCGACAGGCACGGCCCCCGCGACAGGCACGCCCCCCGCGACAGGCGGCCGGTCATGACGGTCATCGCCGTCGCCCAGCTCGCCCCGGTCATCGGCGACCCCGAGCAGAACCGGCGCGCCGCCGCCGACGCGGTCGGCGAGGCCGTATCGGCGGGGGCCGAACTGGTTGTGCTGCCGGAGCTGTGCGATTCCGGCTATGTCTTCGACACCGGGCAGGAGGCGCGGCGCCTCGCCACCCCCGCGGATGACAGCCCTACTTTGCGCCAGTGGCAGGATCTGGCCGCCGCCGGCCAGACCGTCATCATCGGCGGGTTCTGCGAGCTGGGTCGCGACGGGCGGCTCTACAACAGCGCGGCGCTCGTCGGCGCGTCCGGGACCCTGGCCCTCTACCGCAAGGCTCACCTGTGGGACCGCGAGGGCCTGGTCTTCACGCCGGGCGGCGCCGCCCCGCCGGTGGTGAGCCTCCCGTTCGGCCGCGTGGCCGTGGTCATCTGCTACGACCTGGAGTTCCCCGAGTGGGCCCGGCTGCCCGCCCTGGACGGTGCCGACCTCATCGCCGCACCGGTCAACTGGCCGGCCGCGCCCTGCCCGCCGGGGGAGCGGCCCGCCGAGGTCGTCAAGGCCCAGGCGGACGCCTCGGTGAACGGTGTGTTCGTCGCCGTCGCGGACCGGTGCGGGACCGAGCGCGGGGTCGACTGGATCGGCGGCAGCGTCCTCATCGGCCCGGACGGCTACCCGCTGGCCGGGCCCGTCCTGGCCGACCACCCGGTCGTCTTGGTCGCCGACTGCGACCTGGCCCGCGCGCGGGACAAGCGCCTCAACTCCCGTAACGACCTGCTCGCCGACCGTCGGCCGGAGCTGTACTCGCCGGTAACTTCGGGGGATGATGGGAGCCGGGCGAATCGCCCGCTGTAGGTCCCCCGCGGCGACAGCCGGAGTGGGCCGGCGGCCGCCGCGCACCCCTGATCGCCCACCCACCACGACGATGCCCGGTCACCACGACGATGGAGCGACGATGCCGCCGACGCATGAGGTCCTCAACCAGGTCCCGCCCCTGACCGGCTACGACCTTGCGGACGACCCGGGCATGCTCGACGCGCTGCGCCGTGCGGGCGCTGGCTGGGCCGAGGCGGAGGTGCGCGAGATCGGCCGCCTGGCCGGGACCGCGCGCGTCCAGGAGTGGGGCCGGCGGCCAACGAGAACCCGCCCGTGCTGCACACCCACGACCGGTTCGGCCATCGCATCGACGAGGTGGAATTTCACCCGGCCTGGCACGAACTGATGCGCGTGGCGGTCGGCGCGGGCCTGCACGCCGCGCCGTGGCGGGACACCCGCCCGGGGGCGCATGTGGCCCGGGCTGCGAAGTTCTACCTGTGGGGCCGGACCGACGCCGGCCACTGCTGCCCGGTCTCCATGACGTACGCGATCGTCCCGGCCCTGCGGAACGCGCCGGATCTGGCCCGGCGGTACGAGCCGCTGCTGACGTCCACCGTCTACGATCCCGGGCTGCGGCCGGCCGACGGCAAGCGTGGCCTGATCGCCGGCATGTCGATGACCGAGAAGCAGGGCGGCTCCGACGTCCGCGCCAACACCACGCGGGCGGTTCCGGTGCCGGGGGGTGGAGCGGCGGGCGGGGGGAGTTACCTGCTCACCGGGCACAAGTGGTTCACCTCGGCGCCGATGAGCGACGTGTTCCTGGTCCTCGCCCAGGCGCCCGGCGGCCTGTCCTGCTTCCTGCTGCCCCGGGTCCTGCCGGACGGCACCCGCAACGGCATGCACCTGCAGCGGCTCAAGGACAAGCTCGGCAACCGCTCCAACGCCTCCGCGGAGGTCGAATACGACGAGGCCGTGGCCTGGCTCGTGGGGGAGGAGGGCCGCGGCGTGCGCACCATCATCGAGATGGTCAACATGACCCGGCTGGACTGCGTCCTCGGCGCGGCCACGAGCATGCGGTCCGGCGCCGTGCAGGCCGCCCACCACGCCGCGCACCGCAGCGCGTTCGGCGCTGTGCTGGCCGATCAGCCGCTGATGGCCAACGTGCTGGCCGACCTGGCGGTCGAGTCCGAGGCGGCGACCGCCGTCACCTTCCGGCTCGCCGCGGCGACCGGCCGGGCTGCGGCCGGGGACGAGCAGGAGGCGGCGTTCCGCCGGCTGGCCCTGGCCGCGGCCAAGTACTGGGTCTGCAAGCGCGCGCCGGCGCACGCGGCCGAGGCGCTGGAGTGCTTCGGCGGCAACGGCTACGTGGAGGAATCGGGCCTGCCGCGGCTGTACCGCGAGGCTCCCCTGCAGTCGATCTGGGAGGGTTCCGGCAACGTCGCCGCGCTGGACACGCTGCGCGTCCTGGCCCGGCAGCCCGAAGCGGCGGAGGCGTTCTTCGCCGAGGTCGGCCAGGCGGCCGGCGCGGACCGGCGGCTGGACGCGGCGATCGCCCGGCTGCGGACGGAGCTGAGCGACCCGGCGCAGGCCGAGGCGCGCGCCCGCCGTCTCACCGAGGCCCTGGCCGTCGTGCTGCAGGGCTCGCTGCTGGTCCGGTTCGGCGACCCGGCCGTCGCGGACGCGTTCGCCGCCTCGCGGCTGGGCGGCGACTGGGGCGGGGCGTTCGGCACGCTCCCGGCCGGGATCGACACCGGCACGATCATCAAGCGCGTCACCCCGGCGCTCACTCCGTCCTGAGCGCCCGCCCTGAGCCACCGCGCCCCACGGACCACGCTGGCTATTGTCGGCACATGACTGCCGACACCCCGACCATCCTGGCTACGTCCGGGGGGCTGCGGCCCGCCCTGCGCAACCCCTTCGAGTTCGGCCCGCTGCTCACGTACGCGATCGATCTGGCGGGCGTCGCCGGGCGCGCGCCTCGCGTCTGCCTGGTGGGCACCGCCGGCGGTGACCAGGCCGCGTTCTCCGCGTACTTCCATGAGGCCGGGCGGATCGCCGGCGCCGCCGTGTCCGACCTGAGGCTGTTCACCATGCCGAACGCCGGCGACATGGCCGGCTTCGTCCTGGACCAGGACGTGATCTGGGTGAACGGCGGCAGCGTGGCCAACCTGCTCGCGCTGTGGCGGCTGCACGGCCTGGACGAGATCTTCCGCCAGGGCTGGCAGGCCGGAGTGGTACTGGCGGGGGTGTCAGCCGGGTCGATCTGCTGGCACGCCGGCGGCACCACGGACTCGTTCGGCCCGGATCTGCGGCCGGTCACCACGGTCTGGGCTTCCTGCCGTACGCGAACGGCGTGCACTACGACAGCGAGGCGCAGCGCCGGCCGAAGTTTCACCGCTTCATCGCGGACGGGACCCTGCCGGGCGGCTACGCCACCGACGACGGGACCGGGCTGCTGTACCGGGGCACGGAACTGATCGAAGCGGTCACCGAGGTCCGCGGTAAGAGCGCCTACCAGGTCACCCTCAGCGACGGCGAGGTCCGTGAGGAGCGCCTGGAGACGAGGGTGCTGCCCGGCAGTGCCTAGGACGCCCTTAGGGTGGAGCCGGTGAACGCACGAGCGATCCTAATCACGGGCGCGTCGCGGGGGATCGGCCGTGCCACCGCGCTCGCCTTCGCCGCCCGGGGTGACCGGGTGCGCGCGCAGAGCCCTTTTGGCCGGATTGCCCGGCCTGAGGAGGTTGCCGGGGCGGTGGTTTACCTGGCCTCAGCGGACGCCGAATGGGCCAGCGGCACCATCCTCGACCTGAACGGCGCCTCCTACCTGCGCCCCTAGCCGCGTATGGGCCCAGTACATCGTGGTCAGGGCATCGCCGGGACGAATCCGGCCCTTCCGGTACGCTCTCGGGGAACCGCTGCTCCGGTTCCAGCGTTTCTCAGGTGCCGTCCACGCTACATATATGCGTACATGCGCACCCGTCCCGCCAGGAGGACCGAACCGAATGATCCCGCTTCGCGGTGCCCTGTGGCTTCGCGGTGCCCTGCGGCGCGTGGGCTTTTTCGTCGCCGCCGCGGCGCTGGCGGTCGGGGCCGCGGTCGCCCTCGCGCCCAGGCCGCCGACGGCCTCCGCGAGCAGTTCGGGGTGGGTGGCGACCTGGGCCGCGGCCCAGGAGAAGCCCACCCACGAGGTCATCAACCGTGCTCTGGTCGGCTTCACCGACGCGACCGTCCGGAACGTCGTCTTCACCAGCATCGGCGGCAGCGAAATCCGGATCCGGCTGAGCAACCTGTTCGGCAGGCGGCCACTCGTCATCGGCCGGGCCAGCGTGGGGCAGGTCGCGGGCGGGGGCAGCCTGGCCGGCTCCGCCTTCCCGGTCAGGTTCGGCAATAGCACCTCGGTCGTGGTGCCCGCCGGCCAGGAGGTGCTCAGCGACCCGGTGCCCATGTCCGTGTCCCCGCTCGAGGACATCGCCGTGTCGATCTACCTGCCGGGCCCCACCGGGCCCGCTACGTACCACTTCTTCGCCCAGCAGAACAACTTCCTCGCGGCCGGCAACCACGTCAGCGACACGAGCGACGTGGCGTTCCGGGCCCGGACCACCTCGTGGTACTTCCTCGACGGCGTGGAGGTCCTGGGCGCCTACAAGCGCGCGGGTGTGATGGTGGCCTACGGCGACTCGATCACCGACGGGATTGGCTCGGCCGACGACCTGAACGACCGCTGGCCGGACTTCCTGGCCCGCCGCCTGGACAGCCAGTACGGCAACCAGGCGCCCGCCGTCATCGACGAGGGCATCGGCGGGAACCGGGTCCTGAGCCCCTCCGCGTGTTTCGGGCAGAGCGCCGTGACGCGGTTCAGCCGCGACGTCCTCGACCAGCCCGGCGTGCGGGCCGTGATCGTGCTCGAGGGCATCAACGACATCGGCTACAGCGAGGACGCCGACCTCGGCTGCGAGGCGCCCAACACCAACGTCAGCGCGGCCCAGATCATCGGCGGGTACAAGAAGATGATCGCCGCGGCACACTCGCACGGCGTCAAGATCTTCGGCGCCACGATGACCCCGTTCGGGAGCGCCTGGTTCTGGACGGTCGAGGGCCAGGCCAAATGGCAGGCCGTCAACCACTGGATCCGGACCAGCGGCGCGTTCGACGGCGTCTTCGACTTCGCCCGCGCGGTCAGCGGCCCGAACGCCCCGAACCTCCTCAACCCGGCCGACGACAGCGGAGACGGGCTGCACCCCAACGAGGCCGGGTACGCCGCGATGGCCGCCTCGATCAACCTGAGCCGTCTCACCAGCTAGCTTCGCCCCCGCCGCTCCGGCGGGGGGCCGCGACTCCGCCCCCCTGGCCCCGATGAGAAAATTATCCGGGGAATCTGGGGCGTCATCGGGAGGTGGCATGCGCATCGGAGTGGTCTTCCCGCAAACCGAGCTTGGCGGCGACGCCGGCGCGGTACGGGCCTACGCACAGGGGGCCGAAGAACTCGGGTTCGGTCATGTGCTGATATACGACCATGTGGTGGGCGCCGACCCGGCCGCCTACCCGGACTGGAACGGCCCGTACGACGTGCACACCACGTTCCACGAGCCAATGGTGGTGTTCGGCTATCTGGCCGCGCTGACCTCGATGGAGCTCGTCACGGGCATCCTCATCCTGCCGCAGCGCCAGACCGTGCTGGCCGCCAAGCAGGCCGCCGAGGTCGATCTGCTGACGAACGGCAACTTCCGGCTCGGTGTCGGCATCGGCTGGAACGACGTGGAGTACGAGGCGCTCGGCCAGGACTTCCGCGCCCGGGGCAAGCGCCTGGACGAGCAGATCGCCCTCCTGCGCCGGCTGTGGACGGAGGAATCGGTGACCTTCCACGGCACCTTCGACCACATCACCGGCGCGGGCCTGGCCCCGCTGCCGGTGCAGCGCCCGATCCCGGTCTGGGTCGGGGCGCAGTCACCGGTCGCCTACCGGCGGGTGGGCCGGGCCGCCGACGGCTGGTTCCCGCAGCTGTCGCCGGGGCCCGGCCTCGACGAGGCGCTCCGGATCGTCGGCGACGCGGCCACTACGGCGGGCCGCGACCCGGCCGGTATCGGCATGGAGGGCCGTGTGACCTGGCGGGGCGACCCCGATCAGGTGGCCGGACAGTTCCGGCAGTGGCAGGCCGCGGGGGCGACGCACGTGTCCGTCAGCACCATGGGCGCGGGCCTGGCCGGAGTGGACGGCCACCTCAGCGCGCTGGCCACGTCCTTCGCGGCCGCGAAGGACGTGGCCAGCTGAGCAATCCCCGCGGCGGGGCCTCCGCTAAGGAACCCGGCTGAGGAAGCTCCATCAGGCCGGTGTGTCGTAGACGATGACGCCGCGGATGTTCTTCCCGTCCCGCAGGTCCTGGTAGCCCTCGTTGACCTGATCGAGGGTGTAGCGGGTGGTCACGAGCTCGTCGAGCTTGAGCTTGCCGGCGTCGTACAGCCGCAGCAGCTTGACGATGTCGTACTGCGGGTTCGCCGAGCCGAACAGCGTGCCCTTGATCGTCTTCTCGAACAGGGTCATGATGCCGCCGGAGACGTGCACGGTCAGCTTCTCCGGGTTGGCTAGCCCGGTGATGACGACGATGCCGCCCTTGCCGATCACGTTGAACGCGCTCGTGACCACGTCCTCCTCGACCGTGCCCACCGTGATCAGCGCCTGCTCGGCCATCTGGCCCCAGGTCAGCTCGGCCACTTTCGCCGCGGCCTCGTCCGCGGAGGCGAAGGCGTGCGTCGCGCCGAACTTCAGCGCGGCCTCCCGCTTGAACGCCACCGGGTCGACCGCGATGACGTTCTTGGCGCCCGCCGCGGCCGCGCCCTGGACCGCGTTGATGCCGATCCCGCCGATCCCGTAGACCACGGTGGTGTCGCCGGCCCGCACGCCGCCCGCGTAGTTGGCGGTGGCCCACCCGGTCGGCACCCCGCAGCCGACCAGGACCGCGGTCTCCAGTGGCAGCCAGTCGTCGACCTTGACCACGGAGTGCTGGGAGATCGTGGACCGCTCGGAGAACGTGCCGAGGATGCACATCGCGCCGATGTCAGTGCTGCCCGAGTGGAAGCGGTAGGTGCCGTCGGGCATGCCGCCCTCGAGGATGGTGGCGCCCATGTCGCAGAGGTTCTGCCGGCCGGTCGAGCAGTAACGGCAGGTGCCGCAGCTGGGGATGAAGCTGCACACCACGTGGTCGCCGGGCTTGACCTTCGTGACGCCGGGGCCGACCTCCTCGATGATGTCGGCGCCCTCGTGCCCGCCCACGATCGGGAACCGGGGTGCCAGGTCCCCGTCGATCAGGTGCAGGTCGGAGTGGCACAGTCCCGCGGCGACGTACCTGATCAGGACCTCGCCCTCCTTCGGGCCGTCCAGGTCCACTTCCATGATCTCGAATGGCTTGTGAGCGTCGTGCAGGACTGCCGCCCTGGTCTTCATTCGCTTCCTCCTCGCATCGGTGCGGTGCAGGCCGCCTGTCGGCCGGAGCCGCGCCGCGGCGCCGTCGTCACTGACATATCGCGATTGTGCCTGATCAAAGCTTGGGGCGGCCCGCGCGGGATGTCCAGGGGCCGCCTGCTGAGACCAAGATCATGGCCCGTTAACGGACCCAGCGGGAGTGTCCCAGCGGGTCAGGCGCGCGACTGCGAAATCGAGCCTGCTGAAGCGCGAGATCAAGCGTGGCGCTGTCCACGACGCTGGCGGTACAGAGATGCGTCTGGCTGCTGGTCGTGAAGAACAGCGCCCCGACGGTGGGAACCCCGTTGAAATATGTGGGGTTCGGGATCCCCGGGGCCCACCGGGGCCAGCGGGCCCCGGGTACTTGGCGATCACTGTTACTGGCGAGTAACCTCAAGCCGAGAGCTTTTGACGCGAGGGAGGCATAGGTGCCCCGTACCGCACGTGACGTGGTCTTCGTGGACGGCGTCCGTACCCCATTCGGCAAGGCGGGCCCGAAGGGCCTGTACGCGGAGACCCGGGCCGACGATCTCGTCATCCGGGTGATCCGCGAGCTGCTGCGGCGTAACCCGGGCCTGCCGCCCGAGCGCATCGGTGACGTCGCGATCGCGGCGACCACCCAGATCGGCGACCAGGGCCTCACCATCGGGCGTACCGCGGCCATCCTGGCCGGGCTGCCCCGGTCGGTCCCGGGCTACGCGATCGACCGGATGTGCGCGGGCGCGCTCACGGCCGCCACCACCGCAGCGGGGAGCATCGCGTTCGGGGCCAGCGACGTGGCCATCGCGGGCGGCGTGGAGCACATGGGCCATCATCCGATGGGGGAGGGTGCCGACCCGAACCCGCGATTCGTCAGCGAGCGGCTGGTCGACACCTCCGCCCTGGTCATGGGGTCCACCGCGGAGAACCTGCACGACCGGTTCCCGCACATCACGAAGGCCCGTGCCGACGCCTACGCGCTCGGCAGCCAGCGCAAGGTGGCCGAGGCGTACGCGGCAGGTAAGATCCAGCCCGACCTGGTGCCCATGGCCATTCGCAGCGCCGGGAAGGGGTACGGCCTGGCCACGGTGGACGAGCCGCCGCGCCCGGACACCACCGCCGAGGGCCTGGCCGGCCTCAAGACGCCGTTCCGCCCGCACGGTCACGTAACCGCCGGCAACTCGGCCGGGCTGAACGACGGCGCCACCGGCTGCATCCTGGCCGCCGAGGACGTCGCCGGCGAGCTGGGACTGCCCGCCCGGATGCGGCTGATCGACTTCTCCTTCGCCGGCGTCGACCCCGAGGTCATGGGAATCGGCCCCATCCCCGCCACCGAGACCCTGCTCGCGCGGAACTCTCTCACCATGGACGACATCGGCCTCATCGAGATCAACGAGGCGTTCGCGGTCCAGGTGCTGTCCTTCCTCGACCATTTCAAGATCGCCGACGACGACCCGCGGGTGAACCCGTGGGGCGGCGCCATCGCGCTGGGCCACCCGCTCGCCTCCTCCGGGGTCCGGCTGATGATGCAGCTCGCCCGCGAGTTCGCCGAGCGCCCCCAGGTGCGCTACGGCCTGACCACCATGTGCATCGGGATGGGCATGGGGGCCACGGTCCTCTGGGAAAACACCGGGCTCTGGGAGAACACCAGCCACGAGGCGAAGGACACGAAGGGCGGGGTCAAGTGAGCGGCAGCGCGGAGTCCGGCGGGAGTACGGAGCCCGCCGGGGGCGCCAGGTTCGCCGGGGGCGCCAGGTTCGCCGGAAGTACTGCGCAGTTCGGCGACCCGGCGCAGATCAGGGCCGCGAGCCCGGACGAGGTCGTCACGCACGCGCACGTCCGCGACGTTGACCTGCCCGGCGGCGCCGGGACCCTCGCCCTGATCACCCTGGACAATGGGTTTGACCACACCAAGCCAAGTACGTTCGGCCCGGGCGGCCTGCTGGAACTGAACGACGCCATCGATGTGGTCGTCCAGCGGGCCCAGGACGGCGACATCACCGCGGTCGGCGTGACCGGCAAGCCGTTCATCTTCGCGGTCGGCGCCGACCTCAAGGGCGTCGGCCTGATCGAGAGCTGGGACGCCGCGCGGGCCATCGGCCAGCTCGGGCACGCCGTCTTCCGGCGGCTGGGGGAGCTGGACGTGCCCTCGTTCGCGTTCGTCAACGGGGCGGCCATGGGTGGCGGGGTCGAGATCGCGCTGCACTGCACGTACCGGACGATCTCTTCCGGCGTCCCGGCCGTCGCGCTGCCCGAGTGCTTCCTCGGGCTCGTGCCCGGCTGGGGCGGGACCTACCTGCTGCCCCGGCTGATCGGCCCGTCGAAGGCGCTCAAGGTCATCATCGAGAACGCGCTCAGCCAGAACCGGATGCTACGCGGCCCGCAGGCCTTCGAGCTGGGCATGGCGGACGCCATGTTCGAGCCCGCCGACTTCCTGGAGGAGTCGCTGCGCTGGGCCGCCCGCGTACTGACCGGCGAGGTCAGGGTGGAGCGGGCGGCCGTAACGGAGGACTGGGACGCTGCCGTGGCCGCGGCGCGGTCTGCCACCGACGGGAAGCTGCACGGCGCCGCGCCCGCGCCCTACCGCGCCCTCGACCTGGTCGCCGCGGCCAGGGACCGGACCCGGGATGAGGGGTTCGCCGCCGAGGACAAGGCACTGGCCGACCTGATCATGAGCGACGAGCTGCGCGCCGGGCTCTACGCCTTCGACCTGACCCAGAAGCGGGCCCGGCACCCGGCTGGAGCCCCGGACAAGGCGCTGGGCCGGCCGGTGACCAAGGTCGGCGTGGTCGGCGCCGGCCTGATGGCTGCGCAGATCGGGCTGCTGTTCGCCCGGCAGCTCGAGGTGCCGGTGGTGCTGACCGACCTGGACCAGGGGCACGTTGATTCCGGCGTCGGCTACGTGCACGCCGAGATCGCCAAGCTGCTCGAGCGGCAGCGGATCTCCGCCGACCAGGCCAGCCGGCTCACCGGGCTCGTCACCGGCTCGCTGACCAAGGACGCCTTCGCCGGCGCGGATCTGGTCATCGAGGCCGTCTTCGAGGAGATGACGGTCAAGCGACGCGTGTTCGCCGAGGTCGAGGCGTTCGTCAGGCCGGAATGCGTGCTGGCCACCAACACGTCCTCGCTGTCGGTGTCGGCCATGGCCTCCGGCCTGGCGCACCCCGAGCGGGTCGTCGGCTTTCACTTCTTCAACCCGGTGGCTGTCCTGCCGCTGGTGGAGGTCGTCCGCGGCGCGGCGACCGACGACGCCACCCTGGCCACCGCCCTCGCGGTCGGCAAGAAACTGAAGAAGTCCTGCGTGCTGGTCAAGGACGCCCCGGCGTTCGTGGTCAACCGCCTGCTGACCCGGTTCCTGGGCGAGATCACCTCGGCCGTGGACGAGGGCACCCCGGTCGAAGTGGCCGAACGCGCCCCGGATCCCCTCGGCCTGCCGATGTCGCCGTTTCTGCTGCTCCAGCTGGTCGGCCCGGCTATCGCCCTGCACGTGGCGGAGACCCTGCACGCGGCCTTCCCGGACCGTTTCGCGGTCTCGCCGAAGCTGCGCACCCTGGTCGAGTCGGGTAAGACCGCCATCTACCGGCCCGACTTCAGCATCGATCCCGAGGTGGTGGCGGCCCTGTCCGGCGGGGAGCAGCCGTCGACCGCGGATCAGGTCCGCCAGCGGGCCCTGACCGGGCTGGCCGGGGAGATCAGGCTGATGCTGGACGAGGGTGTGGTCGCGGCGCCCGAGGACATCGACCTGTGCATGATCATGGGCGCCGGCTGGCCGTTCCACCTGGGCGGCATCACGCCCTACCTGGACCGCACCGGCATCGCGGAAAAGGTCACGGGTTCCCGGTTCCGCCCCGTCTGACGCCGCCGCGGATATCACTTTGGGCAAGTTTCCGCAGGATAGCGTCGTTTTATATACACTTAGACCCGCGTGACACCCCCGCTGCTGAGCCGGTATGTGCGATGAGTGCAGCCGGATTTTCTGCGTCGCGCGCGAGCAGTCGTATTGACCTGCGTGGCCATAGGCGGGGGATGACATGGGGAAGATTTCCGGCGCGGCTAGTCCCGGTACGGCGGGGAAAAGACCGGGCCTGCTGCTCGTGACCCTCGTGACCATGCTGGTCTCCTGCCTGCTGGCCGGCGCACTGTCGGCGGTGGCCCCCCAGGAGGCGTCGGCGGCCACCGTCTCCGACAACTTCACCCGCGCCAACGGCGGTCTGGGCAGCAACTGGACCACGGTTACCGGGACGGCGGCGCCCGCGATCGTGAGCAACACGGCTCGGGCCGGGACCGCCAGCAAGCTGAACAGCGCCTACTGGAGTGCCAGCACCTTCGGCAACGACCAGTTCGCCCAGGCCAGCCTGCCGGCCAGTTCGGGCACCTCGTACGGACCGGGAATCGCCGTCCGGCTGAGCAACTCCCAGGGCTACATCCTCTGGTACGGGAACTCGTCCAATACCGTGTCCCTGTGGCGGATGGACAGCGCCACGAGCTGGACCCAGCTGAAGCAAAGTGCCGCCCTGACCGTGACCCCGTCCTCCGACGTGTGGAAGATCCAGGCGGTGGGCTCGACGATCTCGGGCTACCAGAACGGCAAACTCGTCGTTCAGGTCACCGACACGAAAATCACCTCCGGCAGCCCGGGTGTGTGGCTCTACTACGCCTCGGACCAGATCGGTAACTGGTCCGGGGGAGACGTGAGCGCCCCGAGCACCTATTCCGTGGGCGGCACGGTCTCGGGCCTGTCCGGCACGGCGGTGCTGCAGGACAACGGCGGTAACGATCTGACGGTCAGTGCCAGCGGGCCGTTCACGTTCAGCACGGGCCTGGCGGCGGGGGCGGCCTATAGCGTTACGGTCAAGACCAATCCGGCCGGGCAGA
>Ga0066790_10000518_pt1 | contig 14624 bp, 14 predicted proteins | sample OrgsoiDNA2013050_FD_70963 | JGI IMG/M metagenome (GOLD analysis project Ga0066790, IMG submission 70963) | Permafrost soil microbial communities from the Arctic, to analyse light accelerated degradation of dissolved organic matter (DOM) -... | ecosystem: Environmental > Terrestrial > Soil >...
GGTCCCGTCCCGGGGGCAGGTACAGCAGGGTCCCGGGGGCGAGCGTGGTCCCGTCGGCCTCGGCCGTCCCGGCCACCATGAAGATCACGTGTTCATAGTCCGGGTCCAGGCCCAGCTGACCGCGGGTGTCCCGGCCCGCGTGCAACTGGGCCCCCACGACCGGGGAAAAGACCGTGGCCGGGGATTGTGCACCGGCTAGCGAGCCGGCGAACACGGTGATCTCGAATCCGGCCAGGCCCGCCACCGGCAGATCGGGATGATGCTCGAAGGCGGGCGCCACCTGCCGCTGCGAGCCGGGCAGCGCCAGCCAGAGCTGCACACCGTGCAGGCCCGGGTCATGCTCGTGCGGTGATTCCTCGGAGTGGGCGATTCCCCGTCCCGCGGTCATCAGGTTGAGCTGGCCGGGCCGGATCATCTGCTCGCTGCCCAGGCTGTCCCGGTGCAGCACGTTGCCGTCCAGCAGCCAGGTGACGGTCTGCAATCCGATGTGCGGGTGCGCAGGCACCTGCATCCCGGCCACGCCGTCCACCGACATCGGGCCGTAGTGGTCCACGAAGCACCAGGCGCCGACGCTGCGCCGATGCCGCAGCGGCAGCAGCCGGCGGACCTCGATATCGCCGACCCGGGCCACCCGCCCCGTGGTCAGCTGGCCCGTGGTCAGCTGGCCCGAGGCCGGATCGCCGGTGGTCAGCTCACCTGGCTGGCCGTCCGGGCCAAGCGCATCCGGGCCAGGCGTATCCGGGCCAGGCGTATCCGGGACGGTCACATCCGCGTCGGCAGTGCTCATCCCCCAATTCTGCGCCCGGCGTGCGGCCCTGGACCCGCTGGTCAGGCGACCAGCGTCTTGACCGCGGCGGTCAGCTCGGTCAGTGCACCCTTGGCGTCAGAAAAGAACATGCTGGTCTTCGGGTCCACATAGAGCTCGTTGTCGATGCCCGCGTAACCGTGGCCCATGGAGCGCTTGACCACGATGATGCTTTTGGCCTTGTCGACGTCGAGGATGGGCATCCCGGAGATGGCCGAGCCGGGGCGCCGGGCGGCTGGGTTGGTGACGTCGTTGGCCCCGATGACCAGCGCCACGTCCGCCCGCGGAAACTCCGGGTTGATCTCGTCCATCTCCTTGAGCTGCGGATAGGGCACGTTCGCCTCGGCCAGCAGCACGTTCATGTGCCCGGGCATCCGCCCCGCGACGGGGTGGATCGCGTAGCTCACCTCGACCCCGCGCGCCTCCAGCACATTGGCCAGTTCCGCCACCGCGTGCTGGGCCTGCGCGGCGGCCAGGCCGTAGCCGGGCACGATGATGACCTTGCTGGCGTAGGCGAGCTGGATGGCCGCGTCGTCGGCCTGGATCGACCGGACCTGGGCGTCGCCGCCCGGCCCGGCGACCACGGAGGCGGTGTCCCCGGTGCCGAACCCGCCGATGATGATGTTGGCCAGCGACCGGTTCATCGCGTCCGCCATCAGCTTGGTGAGGATCCCGCCGGACGCGCCCACCAGCGCGCCCGCCACGATCAGGGCCCAGTTATTGATGACGATGCCGGCCATCGCGACCGCGGTGCCGGTGAACGCGTTCAGCAGGGAGATGACGACTGGCATGTCCGCACCGCCGATCGGCAGGACCATCAGCACCCCGAACACCAGCGCGGCCAGGGCGATCACCAGTAGGGCGGGCAGGCTGGCGGTGGTGAGCATGAACACCGCCGCGCCGACCATGACCACGCCCAGCACGATGTTGACCAGCCGGCTGCCGCGAAAGATGATCGGCTGCCCGCCAATCACGCCCTGCAGTTTGCCCGCCGCGATGAGCGAGCCGGAGAAGGTCACGCTACCGATGATCACGTCGAGCAGCGTCGCCACCGTGGTGGTGCCGAGCACGCCGCCCGCCAGGGGCTCGGTGTGGATGTAGTCGTAGGCCCCGACCAGCGCGGCGGCACCGCCGCCGACCGCGTTGAACATGGACACCAGCTGCGGCATGGCGGTCATCTTCACCGTGCGCGCCGAGTACAGGCCGACAGCCGAGCCGAGCAGGGTGCCGACGATCAGCAAGGCCCAGCCGATCGGCTTGACCGTGCCGTCGTGGATCAGCAGGACCAGCGTCGCGGCGATGGCTATCACCATGCCGGCCGTGGACACCTGGTTGCCCCGGCGCGCGGTGGCCGGGGAGTTCATCAGGTGCAGGCCCATGACGAAGCACGCCGCGGCGATCACGTAGACCAGCTGGATGACGGCCTGAAAGCTCGTCATGACGGCCTCCTGCCGTTTCCTGTGTCGCTGGACGCCCCGGCCGCGACCGCGACCTTGGCCGGGGCAGGGGGAGCGGCGGGCGCCTTGCGCCGGAACATCTTCAGCATGCGGCCGGTCACGACGTACCCGCCGACGACGTTGGCCGCCGCGAAGAACGAGGCGACGAACGCCAGCAGGTAGCCGACGACGCCTCCGGCGGTCAGCCCGATGAGCAGCGCGCCGGCCAGCACGATGCCATGGATGGAGTTGGCCGCCGACATCAGCGGCGTGTGCAGGGTCGCGGGAACCTTCCCGATCACCTCGATACCGACCAGCAGGGCCAGCACGAAGATGGCCAGGTCAGTTACCAGTGCCGTCGACATCAGGTGCCTCCATCGCTCGCGGGTTCCAGCAGAGCCGCGGTGGCTGGCTGGACGACCTTACCGTCGTGGGTGATGACCACACCGGCCTGGATCTCGTCGTCCAGGTCGATGGCCAGCGCGCCGTCCTGCACCATCGACAGCAGCACCGCCGAGATATTCCGGGAGTACGCGGACGAGGCGGCCGTCGGCGCCGTGGCCGGCAGATTGTCCGCGCCGATGATCGTGACGCCCTCATCGGTGACGACCGTCTCCCCGGTGACCGATCCGGCGACGTTGCCGCCCAGCGCACTGGAGCCCATGTCGACGATGACCGAGCCGGGATTCATGGCCTTCAGCGCGTCCTCGGTCACCAGCAGCGGCGGCCGCCGCCCCGGCACCTGCGCTGTCGTGATGACGACATCGTGGCGGGCGATGTGGCCGGCCAGCTCGTCCTGCTGGGCGGCGCGCTCCTCCTGCGTCAGTGCGCGGGCGTAGCCGCCCTCGCCGACGGCCGGGCCGACCGATGTCAGCTCGATGAAGGTGGCGCCGACCGACTGCACGTCGGCCGCGGCGGCCGGGCGGACGTCGTACCCGCTGACCACCGCGCCCAGGCGGCGCGCGGTCCCGATCGCCTGAAGCCCGGCCACGCCCGCCCCGAGGACAAGCAGCTTGGCCGGGCGCGCGGTCCCGGCCGCGGTGATGAGCAGGGGGAAGAACCGGCCGTACGCGTTGGCGGCAACCAGGACCGCTCTGTACCCCGCGACATTGGCCTGGGAGCTCAGCGCGTCCATCGGCTGTGCCCGGGACAGGGTCCGGGGCAGGCCATCCAGGCTGACCGCGGTGACGCCGCGCGCGGCCAGGTCCCGCGCCAGTTCCGGGCTGGTCAGCGTGGACAGCATCCCGACGATGACCTGTCCGGCCCGCAGCCGTGGGATGGTTTTCTGGGCCGGCCGGGTGACGGTGAGGACAACGTCGGCCTTCGCGTACAGCTCAGCCGCGGTGACGATGACCGCTCCGGCTTCGGCGTACGCGCTGTCGGGGAACCACGCCGCCTCCCCGGCTCCGCTCTCGACCAGCACCTCAGCGCCGGCCTTCACCAGCTTGGGCACCGTCTCCGGTACCAGGGCGACCCGTCGCTCACCCGGAGCGTTCTCCTTGACGACAGCTACCTTCATGCGAGACCTCGCTCCGTATAGCCGGGCCAGTTCCTAGTTGTGACCGTCTGACGATGCTGCAGGGCTCGGTGGCACGTCTAGGGTCCAACGCCCTTGCCGGATGGCCTTTGTGGCCCGCCGGGCACGCTAGTTGCGACCATATGACAGCCGGTCTATGGCGCAACATATGCCCTGCGTCACGGTGTGGTGGGACCAAGGTCCGGCCGGATGGCCCTCAGCCGTCCGCGATCAGCCCGCTGATCTTGTCCCCTGCGCCGACCACGGCGGCCGCGTGCAGCCGGCCGGGCGAGCGCGTTAGCCGCTCGATCGGCCCGGACACGGACACGGCGGCGACGACCCGGCCGCCCGCGCCGCGCACCGCGGCGGACACCGAGGCGACCCCCGGCTCGCGTTCGCCCACGCTGGCCGCCCAGCCGCGCCGCCGCACCTGGGCCAGCATCGTCGCGCTGAACTTCGCGCCGCGCAGCCCACGGTGCATGCGCTCGGGGTCCTCCCAGGCGAGCAGCACCTGGGCGGCGGACCCGGCGGTCATCGGCAGCGCCGCGCCGACTGGCACGGTGTCGCGGAGCCCGCTGGCGCGCTCCGCGGCGGCGACGCAGATCCGCGCGTCCGCCTGGCGCCGGTACAGCTGCGCGCTCTCACCGGTCACGTCCCGCAGATAGCCGAGGATCGGCTGGGCGACCGACAGCAGCCGGTCCTCGCCGGCCGCCGCGGCCAATTCCGCGATCCGGGGCCCGAGGACGAAACGGCCCTGAGCGTCACGCGCCACAAAGCGGTGGTGCTCCAGCGCGACGGCGATCCGGTGCGCCGTGGGCCGCGCGAGGCCGGTCGCGCTGACGAGCTGCGCGAGCGAAGTGGGGCCCGTCTCCATGGCGTTCAGCACGGAAACGGCCTTGTCCAGTACGCCGACTCCGCTAGAGTTGTTCATGTCTTGATACTTCCGTCTCGCTATTCGAGATGCAACCGGAAACGCCCGAAGTGGCGCCGGCCGTTTTTGATCGGGAACGTGCTTCCCGGTGAGGTACTGGCCGGAGAGGCCGAAGGGCCGGAAGAGAGGGCGCCATGGGCCGGACGCTGGCCGAGAAAATCTGGGATGCCCACCTGGTCCACAGTGCGGAGGGTGAGCCTGACCTGCTCTACATCGACCTCCACCTGGTGCACGAGGTGACGAGCCCGCAGGCGTTCGACGGGCTCAGGATGGCTGACCGCACGGTACGCCGCCCCGATCTGACGATCGCCACCGAGGACCACAACGTCCCGACCACAGGGATCACCGGGCCCGGGATACCGCTGGACGGCCCGTTCAGCCCGGTCACCGACCCCGTGTCGCGGACGCAGGTCGAAGCGCTGCGCAAGAACTGCGCCGAGTTCGGCATCCGCCTGTATCCGATGGGGGACGCCGGGCAGGGCATCGTGCACGTCATCGGCCCGCAACTGGGGCTGACCCAGCCCGGCATGACGATCGTCTGCGGCGACTCGCACACCAGCACGCACGGCGCTTTCGGCGCGCTGGCGTTCGGTATCGGTACGAGCGAGGTGGAGCACGTCCTGGCCACCCAGACGCTGCCCCAGATCCGGCCCAGGACCATGGCCGTCACGGTCAACGGGCAGCTCCCCTACGGGGTGACGGCCAAGGACCTGATCCTCGCGATCATCGCCAAGATCGGGACCGGCGGCGGCCAGGGTTACATCGTCGAATACCGCGGCGAGGCCGTGCGCAGCCTGTCCATGGAAGGACGCCTCACGGTCTGCAACATGTCCATCGAGGCGGGGGCGCGGGCCGGCCTGGTGGCACCGGACGAGGTCACCTTCGCCTACCTGGAGGGGAAGCCGCACGCGCCGAAGGGCGCCGAGTGGGAGGCCGCGCTGGAGTACTGGCGCTCCCTGCCGACCGACGCCGACGCGACCTTCGACCACGAGGTCACGCTGGAGGCCACCCAGCTCACGCCGTACGTCACCTGGGGAACCAATCCGGGGCAGGCCGCACCGCTAACTTCGTCGGTGCCGGACCCCGCGGCCATAGCCGACCCGGGCGAGCGCGCGGCCGTTGAGCGGGCGCTGCGGTACATGGACCTGACCCCCGGCACGCCGCTGGCCGGCATCGCCGTGGACACGGTCTTCGTCGGCTCGTGCACCAACGGCCGGATCGAGGACCTGCGCGCGGCGGCCGGGGTGCTGCGCGGCCGGAAGATCCGCGATGGCATCCGGATGCTCGTCGTGCCGGGCTCCATGGCGGTCCGGGCGCAGGCCGAGCAGGAGGGCCTTGACGAAGTGTTCACGGCCGCCGGTGCGGAGTGGCGTGCGGCCGGCTGCTCCATGTGCCTGGCCATGAACCCGGACAAGCTGGCCCCGGGCGAGCGCAGCGCGTCCACTTCCAACCGCAACTTCGAGGGGCGCCAGGGCAAGGGCGGCCGCACCCACCTGGTCTCACCCGAGGTGGCCGCCGCGACCGCCGTTACCGGCCGCCTGACCGCCCCCGCCCACCTCTGACCGGCCCACCACCCGGTGGTAAGGAGAAAGCATCATGGAGCCGTTCATCTCTCATACGGGGCGTGTGCTGCCGCTGCGGCGGAGCAACGTCGACACCGACCAGATCATCCCGGCGGAGTACCTGAAGCGCGTCAGCCGCGCCGGGTTCGGCGACGGGCTCTTCGCCGCGTGGCGTGAGGACCCCTCGTTCGTCCTCAACGAGCCCGCCTATGAGGGGGCCACGATTCTCGTCGCGGGAACTGACTTCGGCATTGGCTCCTCGCGCGAGCACGCCGTCTGGGCGCTGGTTGACTACGGTTTCCGCGTCGTGGTCGCGCCGCGCTTCGGTGACATCTTCCGCAGTAACGCGACCAAGGCGGGGTTGCTGCCGGTGAGGCTGCCGGAAGAGGCGGTCGCCGCGCTGCAGGACGCGGCGGAGGCGGACCCGACCGCTGAGGTTGTTGTGGATCTTGAGGCGCGTGAGGTTCGTCACGCGACGGCCGCCATCAAGGCCCCGTTCGACATCGACGACTACACGCGGTGGCGGCTCATCGAGGGCCTCGACGATATCGGCCTGACTCTGCGTTATGCGGACGATGTCGCCCGTTTCGAGGAGGGGCGCCCGGCCTGGCTCCCGGTGACCGCCTAAGCCATCTGCCGGGAAGACCGGAAAGCCGGTTACGTCGTATGATGGCCGGATCCGCATGGATCCGGCCGCGTTGACCGCTTCCGGGAACAGACCGAAACTAGCGTTCGTTCTGTCCTGTTACGCGCAGTAACGCCGTTTGTATGTGGATCTATCCGGCCAGGCAACCAGGTTCTGGCCGGTTAAAAGCGCCGACACGCCGGGCAATGTTGGCCATGGTTATTGTGTAACGGCGTTGGATCGCCTACTTTCGGGCAGGTCAGAGGTCGCGCGCTCTCGGGTGCAATGTCCGCGCGACCTCCCGTGGGGGAACCGCAGGAGTGAGATATGAACAAGCGTGATCTGATTGATGCGATCTCAGGCCGGCTGGGGGACAAGAAGTCCGCTGCCGAGGCCGTGAACGCCGTGCTCGACGCCATCCAGGACGCGGTTGCAAAGGGCGACAAGGTCGCGATCACCGGTTTCGGTGTCTTCGAGAAGAGCGAGCGGCCGGCGCGTACTGCGCGCAACCCCGCCACCGGGGCGACGATCCAGGTGCCCAAGTCCTCGGTCCCGAAGTTCCGCCCCGGTGCGGACTTCAAGGCGCTCGTCAACGGCGAGAAGAAGTAGCTTCCGGCGGTGCTGTGTTGGCCCGGGGGGGCGACCCCCCGGACCCCCCACTGTGTTGGCTATCGCAGTCCGGGGGGCTGGGCCAGGGCCGTCTGGATGATCCGGTCCATGAGCTGCGGCAGCGGAAGCCCGGTAGCCGCCCACATCTTGGGAAAACCGGACGCGGGCGTCATACCCGGCATCGTGTTGATCTCGTTGACCAGGACCCGCCCGCCGGGCGTGTAGAAGAAGTCCACCCGGGCCAGGCCCTCGCAGGAGATCGCATCGAACGCCGCGCAGGCCAGCCGCCGGACCTCGGCTATCGCCGGGTCGGGAATGGGGGCCGGGATGACCATGCTGGTCTCGTCGGCCAGGTATTTCGCCTCGAAGTCGTAGAAGTCTGCGCCGTGGCCGACAATCACCTGGCCGGGCATGCTGGCTTCTGGCGGGCCGCCGTCGGTGCCCTGCAGGACGGCGCATTCGATCTCCATGCCGTCGATCGCGGCTTCGACCAGGACCTTGGGGTCGTGCCCGCGTGCCGTTTCGATCGCCCGCTCGAGCTCGGCCGCATCGCGTGCTTTCGACGTCCCTACGCTCGAACCGCCCCGGGACGGCTTGACGAACACCGGCCACCCGAGCTCGCGGATGTCATCCAGGACGCGCTTGCGTTCCGGGCCGGCCGTCGCCGTGGCGGGTGCGGTCCGCGCGTCCGCGGAAGGAGCGGCCCAGTCACGGTCGCGCACCACCACGTACGGCCCGATGGGCAGACCGTGCGCGGCGAAGATCAGCTTCATGTACTCCTTGTCCATGCCGGCTGCGCTGGCGAAGACTCCCGCGCCGCAGTACCGCGCTCCGGTCATCTCCAGCAGCCCCTGGATCGTGCCGTCCTCGCCGTATGCGCCGTGCAGCAGCGGGAGCACGACATCGACCCCGCCGAGATCGCGCGGAACGTCACCCGGGCTCAGCACGGTCAGGCCGCCCGAGGTGCTCCCTGGCCGGGCCGCAATCTCCGCCCCCGGCGTGGCCAGGGCGTCCACCGACGGCAGCTCGCCGCCGCGGCCGATCGCGAGCCGCCCGGAGTCGCCAGAGACCTGCAGCCACCGGCCGTCCCGCGCGATGCCGATGGGCACGATCTCGTACCGGGCCGGATCCAGGGCGGGCAGCACATGCGCGGCGCTGGCGCAGGAGATCGAATGCTCCGAGCTCCGGCCGCCGAAGACCACCGCCACCCGGATCTTGCGTTGCTCGTCCACCTTGTTCCTCCGCTCGCGTCCTCAGCGCTGATCACCGGCTCACAAGCGGCCGGCCTGCCGGTAGCGCTCGCCGGCCCGTGCTAGCTGGTCACAGTGCTAGCTGGTCACAGTGCTCGCCGGACCGTGCTCGCCGGACCGTGCTCGCCGGACCGTGCTCGCCGGTAAGGGCCGGCCCAGCGAGTCCAGTGCCACGTAGGCGTCGGAAATGAGGTCCTCGGCGTCCTCGAGCCCGATGGAGAACCGTACCGCGCCCGGGTCGATGCCCGCACTCTCCAGCGCCCATGAATCCATTTGGCGATGTGTCGTTGACGCCGCGTGACTGACCTTCGTATGCGTGCCGCCCAGTGACGTGGCGATCTGCGCAAGCCGGAGCCGGTCGGCGAACGCCATGCCCGCCTCCCGGCCGCCGTGCGGCGTGACGGTGACGATCGCGCCGAAGCGCACACCTTCGGGCCCCGCGTCGAACAGCCGGCGGGCCACCGTGTGGCCGGGGTGCTGGGGCAGGCCCGGGTAGTCGACGGACCGCACCCCGGGGTGCCGCGACACGGTGGCGGCGAACATCATCGCCGTCGAGCACTGTCGACGGACCCGGACGGGCAGCGTCTCCAGGCCGCGGCGGAGCAGGAACGCCTCGTCGGGGGCGAGCGAGCCGCCCGTGTCCACCCGCACCTGCCGCACCCGGCTGATCAGGTCCGCGCGGCCGGTCACCACGCCCCCGGTGACGTCTGAGTGGCCGCCGATGTACTTGGTCGCCGAATGCAGCACGAGGTCAGCCCCGTACTCCAATGGGCGGCATACCACCGGGGGCGCGAGGGTGGAATCCACCACGAACAGCGCCCCGGTCTCGTGCGCGATGTCCGCTAGCGCCGGGAGGTTGGCGACCGCCGTGGTCGGATTGGCGATCGTTTCCGCGTACAGGATGCGCGTCGCGGGCCGCATCGCCGCTCGGACCGCCTCCAGGTTGGTCATGTCGACGAAGTCGGTCTCCACACCGAACCGTCCGGCCACGTTGCGCAGAAAGCTGTATGTGCCGCCGTAGGTGGCCGCCGAAGCGACGATGTGCGCGCCGGTCCGCGCGAAGGTGAGGAACACGGTGCTGATAGCGGCCATGCCCGACGCGAAGGCCTGCGCCGCGGGCCAGGTGGGCAGATTCGGCCCCTCCAGCGCCGCCACGGCCCGGGCGAACGCGTCGACGGTCGGGTTGTCGATCCGGCTATAGCTGTAACCGGGCCGCTCGTCGTTCAGCACCGACGCGTACTCGTCACTGGTCCGGAAGGCGAACGCCGCCGTCCGGTACACCGGCGTGCCGAGCGGCTGCTGCTCGGGCACCGGCACCTGGGGCAGGTGCACCGCGCGCGTATTCTCGCCCAGCTGCCTGCGCACTACGTCCACAACGTCACCTCTCGGGGCCGGGATGGCCCGGCCTCATCGCGGCCCGGCGCGGCCCCCGAGCCCGCGGTCTCACCGTCTACGACCCGTACCATTCCGGCTTCGCCGAACGTGAGGCGAGCATGATCGCGGCCTCGCCGACCGGCAGGCCATCGTGCATGACCGCCGCCACGACCTCGGTGATGGGCATCTCCGCACCGTGCTTGCGCGCGAGGGCGAGCACGGACTCTGACGATTTCACACCCTCGGCGACCTGGCCGTTCATCGAGGAGGCTTCGGCGACCGACATTCCGCGGCCCACGTTCTCCCCGAAGGTCCGGTTCCGTGACAACGGTGAGGCGCAGGTCGCCACCAGGTCGCCCAGGCCGGCCAGCCCCGCGAAGGTCTGCGGGGACGCGCCGAGGGCGCCGCCCAGCCGGGCGATCTCCGCCAGCCCGCGCGTGATCAGCATGGCCCTGGTGTTGTCACCGAGCTCCATCGCCACCGCGATGCCGACAGCCAGCGCGATGACGTTCTTGACCGCCCCGCCGAGCTCGCACCCGACCACGTCGGTGTTGGTGTACGGCCGGAAATAGGGAGTGTGGCAAGCCTGCTGCAGGCTGACCGCGGCCCGTTCGTCCGGGCAGGCGACGACGGTCGCAGCGTACTGCCGCTGGGCGATCTCGCGGGCCAGGTTCGGCCCGGAGACGGCGCCGATCCGGCCGGGCGGGACGTCGAGCACGTCGGTGATGACCTCACTCATCCGCTTGCACGTGTCGAGCTCGATCCCCTTGATCAGGCTGACGAACTGCGCGCCGGCCGGGATGAACGGTGCCCAGTGGCGCAGGTTCTCCCGCAGCGACTGCGCGGGTACAGCGAATATTACGAGGTCAGCGTGGTCAAGGGCAGCGACGGGGTCAGCCTCGGCGCGCAGTCCGGCGGTGAGCGTGACGCCCGGCAGGTAGTCGGGATTCTCGTGCGTTTCGTTGATCACCCGGGCCAGTTCCGGCCTGCGGCAGCAGACGACGGCCGGCGTTCCGGCGTCGCAGAGCACCTGGCCGAATGTCGTCCCCCACGATCCGGCGCCCATGATGGCCGCCTTCACGTCGGGCGGGCCCCGGCCTCCGGCCCTCCGACCTGGTCCTGCTGGTCCTGTGGGCCGTCGCTGCTGGCGGCCGGGCTCTCAGCCGGCTCCGTTTGGCTAATTGATGCCTTCGCGCGTGCGGCGGGGTCGAAGGGGACGGCGGGCGGTGTTTCCCCGCGCAGGCCCGCGAGCAGGTCCGTCACGTCGGCCATGATGACGGCGGTCGCGTCGCGCAGGGTGGCTGAATTCAGCGGCTGATCGCGGAACGCGGACAGGTCCACGGGCGGCCCGGCGACCATGCGGACCGTCCTGCGCGGCACCAGGTGCGGGCGAGTGCTCCCGTACGGCAGCACGTGCTGGGCGCCCCAGTGCGCGATCGGGATCACCGGCGCACCGGTGGCCAGCGCCAGCCGGGCCACGCCGGTCCTGGCCTTCATGGGCCACAGATCCGGGTCACGCGAGGCCGTGCCCTCCGGGTAGACGATGACGCACTCGCCGTCGCGGACCGCCCGCTCGGCGTCCCGGAGGACAAGCGCCGCGTCACCACGATTACGGTAGACCGGAAGCTGTCCGAGCTTGTGCAGGATCGGGCCGATGGCCTTGACGCTGAAGATGGGGGATTTGATGAGAAAGGTGGGGTAGCGCCCGGATTCGTAGCTGAACAGTGCCACCGTGCCCCAATCGGCGTACGAGAGATGATTGGGGGCCAGGATCACACCCCCATCCGGGGGGATGTGCTCGCGGCCCTGCATTTTCTGCTTGATCAGGCCGTGCAGCAACGGCTGCAGGATCAGCACGGAGAAGCGCCGCCAGCCGCGTGAGTAGCTTCGCTCCTGCTTGGTCATGGTGCGAGGCTTCCGATCTTCATCAGGCCAGTCTCCTGGTTGAGGTGGTTCAATGTCGAGGCAGGATCACACGTATGACCGATGATGCCCCGTTCGCGTGGGCGGTGGTGGTCCCCGTTAAGGTACTTGCCCGCGCCAAGTCCCGGATCGCGCCCCTCGCCGGACCGCGCCGCCCCGAGCTGGCCCTGGCCATGGCGTCCGATACGGTCAGCGCGATCGTTGCGTCGCGGACGGCCGCGCAGGTGATTGTGGTCACCGACGACCCGGTGGCGGCGCAGGAGCTGGCCGCGGTGGGAGCGACGGTCGTTCCTGACGAGCCGCGCACCGGGCTCAACATGGCCCTCACCTATGGGGCGGCATGCGCGGAGCGGCTCTGGCCGGGATCAGCGCTGGCCGCGCTGTCCGCCGATCTGCCCGCGCTGCGGGCCGCCGAGGTGGACGTGGCACTCCGCAGCGCCGCCCTATGGCCGGAGGCGTTCGTGCCTGATCTGCAAGGCTCGGGGACGACACTGTATACGGCGGCGCCGGGCGTGCCCTTCCGGCCGGGGTTCGGGCTGGAGTCCAGGCGGCGGCACGCCGAAGGGGGCGCCGCTGAGCTCCTGCTGCCGGGTATCGAGGGACTGCGCCAGGACGTGGACACGCCGGAGGACCTGCGTGCCGCGGCCCGGCTCGGGCTGGGTCCCCGGACGGCCGCTCTCGCCGCGGAACTCCTCCGCGCGGCCGGCTAGCGCAGTCGGCTAGCGCAGTTGGCGAGCGCGGTCAGCTAGCGCAGCCGCCTGAAGCGGAGGCACGCCGGCGATCGCGTCAGATGCAGACCGCCAGGGTCAGATGTAAACCACGGGGCACGTCAGGGTGCGCGTAATCCCCTCGACGGACTGGATTCCGGAAGCGACGAGCCTGCCCAGCTCGTCGACGTTGTCCGCTTCGGCCCGGACGATGACGTCATAGGGCCCGGTTACATCCTCCGCCTGGGTGACCCCGACGATCTTGGCGATCTCCCTGGCGACATCGGCGGCCTTGCCGACCTCCGTCTGGACCAGGATGTATGCCTGAACCATGACGTCCTCCATGGGCACAGTTATCGACGGTGAAATTTGCCCGGAGAAGCCACGCTACCTTAGTGCGCAAGGCCCCTCACAGGGCGAGATCATCTGAATTTACGGATGGCCTTGATTAGTGAGTAATCAGCGAGGGCGGCGCGGCGAAAACACCGTCGGCGCCGGCGATAGCCGCCCCGGCCATCCAGGCTCTGCGGACCCGGGCTCTGCGGACCCGGATGGCCCGGACCCGGATGGCCGGGACCCGGATGGCCGGGACCCGGATGGCCGCCATCCGCCTCTGGACAGGCACCGTCCGGACCCCGAGGGGTGCAGCATCGGGGACCTGGGCGAGTTCGGCCTTATCGCCGAGATGGCAGCGCGGATGCGGCCCGGCCCCGGGACGGTCGTCGGGATTGGTGACGATGCCGCGGTGCTCGCCGCGCCCGACGGCCGGGTCGTCGCGACCACGGACTTTCTGCTGGAGGGACGGCACTTCCGGCGGGACTGGGCCGGTCCGGCGGACATCGGGCACCGTGCCGCGGTGCACAGCCTGGCCGACATCGCGGCCATGGGCGCCGTCGCGACCGCGCTGCTCGTCGCCTTCGCCGCGCCCGCTGACCTGCCCGCGTCGTGGGCCCTCGGCGTAGCGGACGGTCTCGCGGCCGAGTCTGCCCGCGCGGGCGCCTCGGTAGCCGGCGGTGACGTGGCCCGCTTCGGCACGGTGCTCCTGGCCGTCACCGCCCTCGGCGACCTGCAGGGCCGGAACCCGGTGACGCGCTCCGGCGCCCGTCCCGGCGATGTCGTGGCGGTCGCGGGCCCGCTGGGCCGTTCGGCCGCGGGCCTAGCTCTGCTCCAGTCCGGCCTCGTCGACCCGGCTGATGTCGGGGCCTGGACCGATGCCGGGGACCCGGCCGATACCGGGGACCGGACCGATGGCGGGGACCCGGACCGGCCTGCGGAGGTGGCCGGGCTGGCCGGGCTGGTCCGGGCGCATCTCCGGCCCGCTCCGCCCTACGACGCCGGCCCCGAGGCTGCCACGCTGGGCGCCACCGCCATGATCGACGTCAGCGACGGCCTGCTCGCCGATCTTGGGCACGTCGCCGACGCGAGCGGGGTCGCCATCGACGTTCGTACCGCCGCCCTGGACACCGCCCCGCTGGAGCCCGCCGTGCGCGCCCTCCGGGCCAGTGCCCTCGGCGAGGCTCCCAGAGCGACGGCCCTGGGCTGGGTACTGACCGGGGGTGAGGACCATTCGCTGGTGGCCACGTTCCCGCCGGGAGTGCCGCTCCCGGCGCGCTGGCCGGTGATCGGCGCTGTCCGTGAGGGCCATGGTGTCCTCGTCGACGGCCGCGCCCACTCCGGGGCCCCCGGCTGGGACCACTTCCGCGTCTAGGGTAGGGAATATGGCTGGCTCGGTGACACCGGCGTGTGTGCTGACGATCGCGGGGTCCGACTCCTGCGGCGGAGCGGGGATCCAGGCCGATCTGAAGACGATGCAGGCGCTCGGCGTGCACGGGATGAGCGTGGTATGCGCCGTCACCGCGCAGAATTCTGTGGGCGTGCAGGACTTC
>Ga0066790_10000519_pt1 | contig 14607 bp, 12 predicted proteins | sample OrgsoiDNA2013050_FD_70963 | JGI IMG/M metagenome (GOLD analysis project Ga0066790, IMG submission 70963) | Permafrost soil microbial communities from the Arctic, to analyse light accelerated degradation of dissolved organic matter (DOM) -... | ecosystem: Environmental > Terrestrial > Soil >...
GAAGACCGCGAAGAACAGGTAGTTGACCGGGAACACCGCATACGCGGCGAACAGCGATACGCCGATGGCGACCAGAAGAACGTCGTTGCCGAGATGGGCCAGCAGCACGGTGGCCACGCCCAGGCCGGCTCCCAGCACCGTGCCGGCGGCCCGCTGCAGGCCGCGCTGCAGCGTGGAGCCGTAGTCGGGCCGCAGCACGATCAGGACCGTCAGCGCGGCCCAGTAACCGTGCGGAAGGCCGACTGCCTGCGCGATGACCTCGGCAACGCCGGGCGTGCCCGTGTCCGGAGCGCCTGTGCCCGCGGCCCCCACCACGGTAAGCGTGGTCCGGATCCGCTCGGCCTCCTCCATCAGGTCGACGAGATGCTGGCGCGATGCGCTGCGCATCAGCGGGTTGGGATCACGAAGCGCGTAGGCGCTTCCGAGGTTCAGCCATCCGGTATCAGTGACCTCGCCCGCCACGAACGCCCGGCTGGCCCGCAGGTCGCTCAGGTACCGCCGCAGTCCGCGACGGACGGCGGACAACGCGGGCGCTGCGGGCGGGGCGGGCACGGCGGGCACGCTGACGGTCGGCTTCCGTGGTCAGCCCGACCGGACGGGACGGTAGACCGGCTGCCACATGAGCGCGCGGACCTGCCCGGCGACGTCGCCTGCCAGCGGGCGGGCCGCCACGCCATCGACGGCGGCGGCCTGCGCCACGGCGACCGCGACGGCCAGCGACGTCTCGCGCAGGGTCTCGACCTGCGGCAGCAGCGGAGCGCCGGGCGTGACGGTGTCCACCAGGCCGGCGATGGCGTGCGCGGCGGCGCTCAGCATCCCGTCGGTGACCCGGCTGGCGCGTGCCGCGATGACGCCGAGCCCCAGGCCGGGAAACACCAGCGCGTTGTTGGCCTGCCCGGGGATATAGCGGGTGCCCGCGTAGTCCACGGGACCGAACGGGCTCCCGGCCGCGACCAGCGCGCGCCCGTCAGTCCACCTGATCAGGTCGGCCGGCCGTGCCTCGGCCAGTCCGGTCGGGTTGGACATGGGCATGATCACCGGCCGGCGGACGTACGCGGCCATCTCGGTCACGACGGTCTCGTCGAAGGCTCCGGTCCGGGCCGAGGTGCCGATCAGGATCGTCGGGTGCACCCGGCGGATGACCTCGGCGAGCGGGATTCCGCCGAGATCCGGATCGCGCTGCCAGCCGGCCACGTCGGCCGGATCGCGCGCGTAGCGCCGCTGCTGCTGGCTCAGGCCCGCATCGGCCGTCGTTATCAGTCCCGTCCTGTCGAGGGCCCAGATCCGGGACAGCGCCCGCTCGGCGGCCAGGCCGCTGGCCATCAGGCCGGACGATAGCTGGTCGGCGATGCCGATGCCGGCGGTGCCGGCCCCGAAGATCACGATGCGGTGATCGGGCAGCTTGATCCCGGTGGCGCGGACCGCGGCCAGGACCGCCGCGAGGTTGACCGCGCCGGTGCCCTGGATGTCGTCGTTGAAGGTGAGCATCCGGTTCCGGTACCGCTCCAGCAGCCGCCGGGCGTTGCTGACCCCGATGTCCTCCCAGTGCAGCAGCGCCCGCGGGAAGAGCCTGGCCACCGCGGTGACAAAGGCGTCCAGGAACGCGTCGTACTCGGCCACCGGCACCCGAGGATGACGATTGCCTATGTACAGCGGGTCATCGAGCAGGCTCTGCCGGTCGGTGCCGACATCCAGCATGATCGGAAGGACCCGATTCGGGTTGATGCCGCCCGCCGCGGTGTAGACGGCCAGCTTGCCGACCGCGATATGGATGCCGCCGACGCCCCAGTCTCCGATGCCGAGGATGGCCCCGGCGTCGGTGGCGACGATCAGGTCCACCTCGTCCGCAGCCAGGCCGGGCGCCTGCAGCGAAGCCTCGATCAGTTCCGGCCGGTCGACCGACAGGTAGACGCCCCGCGGCCGCCGGTACTCATGGCTGTAGTTCTCGATCGCCTCGCCGACCGTGGGCGTGTAGATGATCGGCAGCATCTCGGGGAGGTGACTGGCGAGCAGCCGGTAGAAGAGCACCTCGTTGCGATCGTGCAGCTCGGTGAGCAGCACGTTTCGCTCAAGGTCGGTCGTCTGCCGCCGGTACTGGGCGTAGACCCGGGATGCCTGCTCCTCCAGCGTCATGTGGCCGGCGGGAATCAGGCCGATGACGCCTAGGGCGGCGCGCTCCGCGTCGCTGAATGCTGTGCCCTTGTTAATCCTCGGGTCGGCGAGGACCTGGCGGCGGCGCAGTGTCGTCCGCCATGCCCCGTCGCTGTCCGCCCATACGGTCCCCATCCGGGCCCTTTCGACGGTGTCCGCCGCCCACGCTGGCGACGGAACGCGAATCGGAGCCAGTTTCCTCCTAACGCGAGGGTGGTCGGCCAGCGGTGGTGGTTCTGCGGCCTTCGTGCCCGCGCACCGAACGGGAAAAAGCTGACCACGAAGTTCTCCGGCGACCTGCAGATCACGTCGGGCTGAGGTCTCCGCCGCTCCACAGGGCACGCACGGCCTCGATCGTGTCCGCCTCGGCGGGGGTCTTGTCCTCTCGGTAGCGCAGCACGCGGGCGAACCGGAGCGTGACCCCGCCGGGATAACGGCTGCTGGCCTGCACGCCGTCGAACGCGATCTCCACGACAAGTTCCGGGTGAACCCGCACCACGCCGCGCCGGTCGCCCGGCTGGCCAGCCGGGCGCGGCGGATCGGCGATCTCCAGCAGCCGGGTGGTCTGCCAGGCCAGCAGCGCGTCGGTCAGGCCCTTGAAGGTCTTGCCGAGCATGACCATGCCGCCGGTAGCGGGATCGCGGGCACCGAGGTGCAGGTTGGACAGCCAGCCCTGCCTGCGGCCGTGCCCCCACTCCGCGGCGAGCACGACCAGGTCCAGTGTGTGCCGCGGCTTGACCTTGATCCAGTCGCTGCCCCGCCGCCCGGCACCGTACTGGGCGGCCAGCGACTTGATGACCACTCCCTCGTGGCCGCCGGCGATGGCCGCGCGGAAGAACGCCTCGGCCTCGGCCAGTTCGGCGGTGACGATCCGCGAGATGACCAGGGACGCCGGGGCGATCGCCGCCAGCCGGCTGAATCGCTCGCTGGCCGGGGCGTCCAGCAGGTCGGTGCCGTCCAGGTGCAGCAGGTCGAACAGGAACGGGGTCAGCGGGGTCTGCGCACTGCGCCGCGCCGCGTCGACCTGGCTCGCCGCGGCGGCTGAGGTGACCTGGAACGGCCGCGGTCGGCCATCCGGGTGCAGCGCGACGGCCTCGCCGTCGAGGACGGCCGTCCTCGCGTCGAGCGAGCGCGCCGCGGCCACGATTTCCGGCACCCGCGCCGTAATGTCATCCAGCGTCCGGGTGAAGACGCGGACATCGTCCCCGGCCCGGTGTACCTGGATCCTGATGCCGTCGATCTTCCACTCCACGGCGGCGGGGGAGATCCGCTCCAGCGCGGCGGTGATGGTGGGCGCGGTGGCCGCCAGCATCGGCCGCACCGGGCGTCCCACCTGCAACCCGACGGCGCCCAGGGCCGCCTCGGCTCGCGCCGGGTCGGCCGCGCTCAGGGCTGTGCTGTCCGCGCTCAGGGCTGTGCTGGCCGCCAGCGTTAGCGATCCGCTGAGCTGGTGCGCGCGGCGGACGGCCGCGGCCGGGACTCCGGCCGCGGCGGCGATTGCCTCGGTCATAACGCCCGCGAGGGCACCCTGGCCGAGATCACCGGCCAGCAGCCTGACCAGGAACTGCCGCTCGTCCGCCGTGGCCCGGGCCAGCAGCCGGCGCAGCAACTGCCGCCGCTCCACCTGAGATCCGGGCCCGGTCTGGGCGCCGATGGCGCCGAACGCCTCGTCGGTCTCGGTCAGGGTCAGGGTCGGCTCCGCGGGCGGCGAGGCAAGGTCGGGCGGCAGCGCCGCTCCGCCGCCGGCCGCCGGGCCCAGCAGGTCGACGATCGCGGCGTAGCCGACGCCGATCTGACGCTGCGTCAGCTCGCCGGAGAGGAACGCGACGGCCGCCGGGATCTCGGCCGCAGGAACCTGCCGCAGCAGGCCGGCGATCTCGGCGATCTTGGCGAGGCGTCCGGGCGAGGCAGCCACGGCCGCCGATGTGCGTACCACCCCGTGTAGCAGCATGCAGCGATTGTCCCCGACGGCGGTGACACTGGCCCCTCCGGTGGGCCGGCTAGCCACCCATAAGTCACAGATAGTTACTTGACCGCTATATCACTATCGCGCTAGCTTCGCCCGATCGGGTGCCTGTCTAGGGCAGGCGCGGGGCGGCCGCGGAAAACGGGGCAGGGCGGAGCCGCCCGGCGGATTACCGGGCAGGTCAGAACCGCTGAGCGGGCGGAATCAGCTGGCCGGCAGGCGGCGTTGCCGAGACAGGAGCGGACATGGCCAGGAGGCGTCGGCTCAGCTGCGCCGCGGGACCTGGATCCGACGGCGGGCGCTGACTGGCGTGCCCGCCCATGCCCGGAAATCGCGCGGAGCCCGTGGCCTGGCCGTGGCCGTCCGCCGCGCCTGGGGCGGCTGGCGCCGGAGCCGACCGTTCCTCGGGGCGCTTATCACCATGGCGGGGGGCATCGAGATAGCGGCCCTCCGGCTCTCGCTGCCGATCCACAGCCCGCGGACCATCGTCCCGCCCGGCGTCCTGATCGCCGCCGGGATCGTCGCCTGCGGCCTGCTGCTGCTCTTTGATCCGGTCCAGCGCTCGGTCTACGCCACAGCGGCGATCCTGCTGGCCATCTCGGCCCTGACGACGTCCCATCTCGGCGGCTATCTGGCCGGAACCGTGCTGGGCGCGGCGGGCGGGGCGATGGCCTTTGCCTGGGTCCCCGCCATGCCGCCCGGGCCCGGGCCGGGGCCCGCCGGGCCGCCGGGCTTTACGCTGATTCTCGGCGAGGCAGATGACCGCCCCGAGCGCCCCGAGCGCCCCGAGCGCCGTGACCGTCCCGATCGGCCGGTCGGGACAGACCGGCGGTGACGAGCGGCTACAGCCAGCCCTTGCGCTGCGCCAGCTGCACGGCCTGCGCCCACAAGCGGGTCATAACTGTCAGGCTAGACGAGGAATGCAGTCGGGCTCCGTGCCAGCAGTCCGGGTCGGCCCATGACGAATGTCACGGGCCAGCCTGGGCCGCCTTGGCGGCGCGGGCGGTCAGACCTCCGGGGACTGGCCGTTGACCTCGGCATCCGGCTGGCTGCTGTCGGCATCGGCCAGGTGCTGGTCGGCCGGCGCTGCCGCGGTGTCACCGGAGTCCACGTCGGTCGGCTCGTAGCCCACAACCGGCGGCCGTCGCCGCAGCGCTATCGCCGCTGCCGCGCTCCCGGCCGCCGCGAGCATCATCGTGACGGCGAGCACGCTGGCCCAGCGACGGCGCTTGCGAGCCGGCTTGACGTCCAGTCGGCGCGCTGCGGCGACAATGGCCTCGGAGATGGCGGGCGCGAGGGTCTCCTGCACGGCCAGCCCGGAGCGCTCGAGGCGCGGCGCTGCCCACGCCCTCGCGTCGTCGACGTGCGGCTTCGCCCAGGCGGCGGCGTCATCGACGTGCGGCTTCGCCCAGGCCGCAGCGTCGTCCATCCGGGGCTTCGCCCAGGCGGCGGCGTCCTCCGCGCTGCGCACTACCGCGGTGCCCGCGTTCTTCGCGAGAGGCACCGCCTTCTTTGCCGCGGGCACTGCCCGCTGAGCGCCTTGCACCGCAAGATCCCGCACGCCGACTACATTGTCGACGGGGTGCTTCCTGGTCATAAGTGACACTGAGTCCTCCCAGACTATTTTCGGTTCGCTCTCCCACACTTCCCCGGCCGGGCCATGTCAATCACGGGGCGTCGTGGGGCGTGCGGCACCGCAGATCCTCCCGGCCGCCGGATACGGACGTGTCCGGCTGCCGGCACAGACATGCAAGGATGCGTTCTATGACTAACACGCTCACCGCAAAGCTGCGGACTAACCGCGGGGACGTCGTCATCCGGCTCTTCCCCGATCACGCGCCTAAGACCGTGCGGAACTTCGTTGACCTGGCGGAAGGGTCGCGCGAATGGACGGACCCGCGCACTAGCCAGGCCTCGAAGGACAGGCTCTACGACGGAACGGTCTTTCACCGGGTCATCCCCGACTTCATGATCCAGGGCGGCGACCCGCTCGGCACCGGGACCGGCGGGCCGGGCTACAAGTTCGCCGACGAATTCCATCCCGATCTGTCCTTCAGCCGGCCTTACCTGCTGGCGATGGCCAACTCCGGCCCCGGGACCAATGGCTCGCAGTTCTTCATCACCACCGCGGCGACGCCGTGGCTGACTGGCAAGCACACGATCTTCGGTGAGGTCGTAACGGGCGCCGACGTGGTCGATGAGATCAGCCGGGTGCAGACCAGCCGGGGGGACCGGCCGGCACAGGACGTGGTGCTGGAGAGCATCGAGATCGTCGACGACGCCAGCGGCGGGCAATCCGCAGGTTAAGAGGAAAAAGTGGCTACCCCCCCGGGGCCCGAGGGCCCCGACAGTCCTGCGGGCCTCGAGCCGCAGTCCGCTGCGGCCGTGCCCACCTGCTACCGCCATCCCGGTCGCGAGACCTATGTGTCCTGCGTTCGCTGCGGCCGTCCGGCGTGCCCGGATTGCCTGCGCTCGGCGGCCGTGGGCCAGCAGTGCGTTGACTGCATCCATGAGGGCAACCGGGCCACGCGCCTGCCCGCCGGCAGGTTCGGCGGCCAGGCGCGGGCCGGGAAACCGGTGGTGACCCGGGCACTGGTCGCGATTAACGTGGCGCTTTTCCTGTTCGGGCTGGTCCGGCCGGGTATCGGCAACGACTGGGCGATGTACGCGGCTGGCGTGGCCAATGGCCAGTGGTACCGGCTGATCACGGCGGCGTTCCTGCCGCCGACCGGCCTGAGCAGCGGCGGAGTGCTGGACATCGCCTTCAACATGTGGGCGCTGATCCTCGTCGGTCCGGCGATCGAGAGCCAGTTCGGTCGCGCACGCTACCTCGCCGTCTACCTGGTGAGCGCGCTCGGCGGCTCGGTGATGTTCTACTTCCTGGCCCCGGTGAACGAGGGAGCGCTTGGTGCCTCCGGCGCGATCTTCGGCCTGTTCGGCGCCTGGTTCGTGCTGTCCCGCCGGCTGCGGGTCGACAGCAGGCAGGTCGTCATGCTGATCGTGCTCAACCTGGTGATCAGTTTCGTGTTCCGCGGCGCGATCGCCTGGCAGGCCCACATCGGCGGTCTCATCGCGGGCGGGCTGCTCACGGCCGCCTATGCCTACGCGCCCCGGCGCAACCGCACGCTGATCCAGGTGACCGCGACGGTGGCTATCGTGGCCATCCTGATCGTCGGGGTGATCATCAGGGACCACCAGCTGGTGGGCGCCGTCCGGCTCTAGTGCCACCTGGTGGAGAGCACCACGCCGCTGACCAGGAAGCCGAAGCCCACCACCAGGTTCCAGCTGTTGATCGCGCTCACCGGCAGCGAGCCGCCGCTGACGTAGAACGTCGCGATCCAGGCCAGGCCGACCAGCAGGCAGCCCAGCATGGTGGGAGCCAGCCAGCGAGGGCTGACCTTCGCCTTCGATGACCTCGGCGGTGGCGTGTAGACCGCCTTGCTTCTGGTGCGGGACTTGGGCACGGTCTTCTCCTGGTCGACTCGCCCGCCGCCTGGCGAGGCTCGCGGCGGCGCGGGATGCCGCGCTGCGCGCGGCCTATCGCGGTAAGCGTAGTTGCTCCGGGAGCATGTCGCGCTACCCGAGCGGCGGGTTAATGGCCCGGGGTCGGCGGGCTGCTGGAGGTGGGCGGCGGGCTGCTGGAGGTGGGCGGCGGGCTGGACGAGGTAGGCGGCGGGCTGGACGAGGTGGGCGGCGGGCTGGACGAGGCCGGCCCGGCCGCGATGTCGATGACCACGGTCGTGCCGGGCGGCACCACCTTGGTGGGACCGGGGCTCATGGCGAACACGGCGCCCGCCGCGAAGCCGTTCGGCGCCGTGGCGGTGACCGCCTGCACCAGGAATCCCTTGCCCTGCAACGCGGCGGTCGCCGCGGCCTGGGTCTGCCCGATCTCGTTGGGTACCGCCACGCCCCCCTGAGAGACGCTGATCGTCACCGAACTGCCGGCTGCCACGCTCGTCCCAGGCGGAGGGTTCTGCCGGACCACCTGGCCCGCCGACTGGGAGGAGGCGACGTTCTTCACGTTGAATTGCAGGCCGGCCTTCGTGAGGGCGTTCTCCGCGTTCAGCTCGGACTCGCCGACGACCTTCGGCACGGTCTTGCTGCCTAGCCCCTTGGACACGGTGATGCTGACCACCGTGTGGGCCTTGACATTCGTCCCGTTCGACGGGTTGGTGGAGATGATGTGGTTGGCGGCCACGGTCTGGGAGGTCTTCTCCTTGATCGTCCCGACGACAAGGCCGGCCTTCACGATCTTGGCCCTGGCCGCGGCCAGGCTGAGGTTGTCCACGGGCGGCACGGAGATGTTGCCGCCATTGTCCGAGGCGAACTTGAACGCGGCGTAGCCGCCGCCGATCAGGAGCAGGGCGATCAGGCCGACCAGTATCCACGGCCAGGCCTTGCGCCGCGGCCGCTCGTCATAGTCCGAGCCGCCGCCGTCCTGGCCGTAGGCGTAGGGCGGGATGGCGCTCGTCGCGCCGGCGGCCTGGGTGGCCTGCCCCATCCGCCGGGTGCCCGCGGCATACGCGCTCGTGAGCATCGGCGCGGCTACCGGCACGCCGGACAGCGCGCGCTGCAGGTCGTTACGCATCTCGCCGGCCGACTGGTAGCGGTCGGCCGGGTCCTTGGACATGGCCTTGAGGACGATCGCGTCCGCCCAGTCCGGCACCTCCGGGTCCACCTGGGACGGCGGGATCGGGTCCTCCCGGACGTGCTGGTAGGCGATCGCGACGGGGGAATCGCCGGTGAACGGCGGCCGGCCGGTCAGCAGCTCATACAGCAGGCACCCGGCCGAGTACAGGTCACTGCGGGCGTCCACCCGCTCGCCCCGGGCCTGCTCCGGCGAGAGGTACTGGGCGGTGCCGATGACCTGCGCGGTCTGCGTCATCGTGGCCTGCGCGTCGCTGACGGCCCGGGCGATGCCGAAGTCCATGACCTTGACGTCGCCGTTGCGGGTCAGCATCACGTTGCCCGGCTTGATGTCGCGGTGCACGATGCCGTTGCGGTGGCTGTAGTCCAGCGCGCGCAGCACGCCGTCGCTAATCTCGGCCGCGCGCTCGGGCAGCAGCCTGCGGTCATCACGCAGCAGGTCGCGCAGGGTCCGGCCGTCGACGAACTCCATGACGATGTAGGGCACGGGTGTGCCGCCGACCATGTCCTCGCCGGTGTCGTAGACCGCGACGATGGACGGGTGATTCAGGGACGCGGCCGACTGCGCCTCCCGGCGGAACCTGGCCTGGAAGGTCTGATCGCGGGCCAGGTCATCGCGGAGTGTCTTGACCCCCACGATGCGGTCCAGGCGGATGTCGCGGGCCCGGAAGACCTCGGCCATGCCGCCACGCCCGACGATCCCGTCGAGCTCGTAGCGGCCGCCAAGCAGCCGTGGCTGAGTCATGTCTCGCACTTACGTTACCGTCCTGCTTGTTGGGGGCTCCGGCCAGCACGGCCGGGCTGCGCGCCGATCATGGGAGTGGTCACTTCACCTTCAGGTAAGCCTGGATGACCTTGACGGCTATCGGCGCAGCGGCGGCCGCCCCGAAACCGCCGCCCTTCACGATGACGCCGACAGCTATCTTCGGGTTGGCAGCCGGCGCGAAACAGGTAAATACGGCGTCATCGAGCTGGGTATTGTTGACGCCGTTTTGCGCCGTGCCGGTCTTCCCGGCGATCTGGACGCCGGCGATGCTGGGGTTGGCCGTGGCGAAGGCGGTGCCGGCCTGATTCTCGGTGACCTGCTCCATCATCTGGGTCACGTCGCTGGCCACGGTCGGCGTGACCGGATGGCTCAGCGGGGTCGGCGTCGCCGACAGGATCATCGACAGGTCGGGCGCCTGGACGCTCTGCACGAGGTGCGGCGTCATCAGCGTGCCGCCGTTGGCGATGGCGGCGGAGAACATGGCTTCCTGCAGCGGAGTCACCTGGTCATCGAACTGGCCGATCGCCGTGAACGCGGTGAAGGCCGGGTCGGTCTCGGTGGGAACCACGCTGGCGGCGACCGGCAGCGGGATCTTCAGGTTGGGGTTGTTCACCCCGAAGGCGTCGGCGTACTGGCGCAAGACCGCGCCCGATAGCTTGATCCCGAGCTTGCCGAACGCGGTATTGCAGGAGAGCCAGAAGGCCTGGATGATCGGCGGGTTACCGTTGCCGCAGATCTCGTTGTTGTCGTTGACGAGCACATGGCCGTTGCCGATCGGCAGCGTGTTCGGCGCCGGTATCGGCGTGTTCGGGCCCGCCACCTTACGGGTGGAGAAGGCGGCCGAGCTGGTGACGATCTTGAAACTGGAACCCGGCGGGAAGGTCGCATCCAGGGCCCGGTTCAGCAGCGGCTGAGTCGGGTCGGATTCCTCGCGCTTGGAGACCTGGTTGAGCTTGGTGCCGCTGAGCGTGGCGTAGGCATTGGGGTTGAAGGTCGGGTAGGAGACCAGCGCCAGGATCGCCCCGGTGCTCGGGTCGATCGCGACGACGGCGCCCTGGTGGCCGCCGTCGGTGGCGAGCGCCTGGTAGGCGGCCTGCTGGGCCCGCGGGCTGATCGTCAGGGAGACAGTGGCGCCCAGCTTGGGCTTGCCGGTGATCAGGCTGATGAGGTTGTGCACCTCAAGCCGGGGATCGGTACCCGACAGTTCCTTGTTCTCGGCCTGCTCGATGCCGGTCTTGCTGTAGACCGAGTCGTAGCCGGTCACTGGGGCGTACACCGGCCCAGCCGGATAGTACCGCTGGTAGGTCCCGTTGCCGCCCTTGGCGAGCCGGGACTCCGCGATCTGGGTGTTCCCGCCGTCGCCGGCGGCGACAATGGACCCCCGCTTGTACTGGAACTGCTGATCGAATACCCGGATATTGCCCGGCTTGTCCGCCAGGCTGGGGGCCTTGAACGCCTGCACCCAGTTGATGTTGGCCAGGAGCAGTACGAACAAGGCCAGGCAGAACAACGAGAGGCGGAGAATCGCACGGTTCATCCTGCTCGCACCACCTGAGTCATGCCCTCATCCTGGATCGGCTGCGGCGCTGGCTTGCGCGCGGCGTCGCTGACTCGCATCAGCAGCGCGATCAGCGCCCAGCTGGCGATCAGCGAGGAGCCGCCCTGGGACAGGAACGGGGTGGTGATGCCGGTCAGCGGGATCAGGTCGGTCACCCCGCCCACAATCACGAACACCTGCAGGGCGAGCACGAAGGACAGCCCGCCGGCCAGCAGCTTGGCGAACGGGTCCTTGACGGCGACCGCCGCCCGCATGCCGCGCTGCACCAGCAGCCCGAACAGGAGCAGCATGGCCATCAGGCCGGTCAGGCCGAGCTCCTCGCCGAACGCGGTGATGATGAAGTCGCTCTGCGCCAGCGGAGTCCAGAACGGCTGGCCATGGCCGAGCCCGGTGCCGAAAATGCCGCCGAAGCTCATCCCGTACAGGCCCTGCACGAGCTGGTAAGACGGCACGCAGTGGGTCTGGGTGGCCGGATTGCAGAAGACGTTAGCGGCCGCGAACGGGTGCAGCCAGGCCGTGAAACGGGCCCCGACATGGCTGAAGAGCGTGCTGGCCAGATAGGCGCCCCCGAGGAACAGCAGGAACCCGATCAGCAGCCAGGACGTCCGCTGGGTCGCGATGTAGATCATCCCCACGAACAGCCCGAAGAACAGCGCGGACTGGCCGATGTCGGTCTCGAAGACCAGGATCAGCAGGCTGGCGCCCCAGGCGATCAGCACCGGGCCCAGGTCCCTGGCGCGGGGCAGGTCGATGCCCAGGAACCGCCGGCCCGCCAGGGCCAGCACGTCGCGCTTGGCGACGAGATAGCCGGCGAAGAAGACCGCCAGGGCGAGCTTGGCGAACTCGCCCGGCTGGATCTCGAACCCGCCGACGATGATCCAGACCTTCGCGCCCTGAATGGAGCTCATGCTGGTGGGGAGCAAGGCAGGGATGGCGAGCAGGGCCAGGCCCGCTGCGCCCAGGGTGTAGGTGTAGCGCTGCAGGACGCGCGTCTCCCGGATGACGGCGAGCACCAGGATGAAGCCGACCACCCCGAGGGCGGTCCACACCAGCTGGGTCACGGCCGCGCTGGCACTGAGCGTGCTGATCATGTTGCCCGGGTTGCCGTTCCGCCCCGACTCCTGGAGCCGGTAGATCATGACCACGCCCAGGCCGTTCAGCAGCGCGGCCAGCGGCAGCATCAGCGGATCAGCCCACGGCGCGAACCTGCGGACGGCCAGATGCGCGAGCAGCATGAGCACCGCGAACCCGAGACAGTACTCCAGCACGCCGGGCGATACCTTGCCGTTCAGTCCCAGGCCCACGAAGGCATAGGCCAGGGCCACCACGAGCACCGCGAAGGCGAGCATCAGCAGCTCGGTCCGGCGCCGCCCCCGGGGCATCGGGACGGGCTCGGCGGAGACGGGCGGCGCGCCGACCGCGGCCGGATACCCGGTCACCCGGACTCCTGCGCCGGGCAGAAGGACGGCACCGTCGGCTTCGGCGGGTAGGCCTTGACCTTGGCCTCCTGCGCCTTCTGCGCCTTAGTCGGCTTCTTGCCCTTCTTGATGACGGGGGGCATGGGCTTGTTGGCTTCCCAGGTCGCCACCGCCAGGTTGGCCTGCTTGCACTGGTAGGTGCGGCGGATGTTCTGCACCGTCCGCTGCGCCTCGGTCAGGGTGCCGGCGGCGGTCGGAAGCACCAGCACGCTGCCCTGCACGTGCGAGACGGGGATTCCGGTGCGCTGGAAGACGTTCGACAGGGTCAGCCCCGCCACGTTCTGGTTGATGCCGCGGTAGATGACCACCTGCCCGTTAGCTCGTCCCACGTAATACTGGCCCTGCGTGACGCGCCAGGCGGTGTAGCTGCCGCCAGCGACCAGCAAGATCAGGATGACCAGGATCGAGGTGACCACGGGCCAGCGCCGCCGTCCGGCGTCGGCGTCGTCGTCGTCACCGTGGTAGCCGTCCGGATGAGCGTCGGGCACCGGCTCCGCCGGGCGCTTCACCGTCGGCGTCTCCTGGGTCAGCAGGTGGGCCCGGCCCGCCGGGCTGTCACTGAGCGGTCGTGGCTTACCGTCGCCGTTGGCGGCCGCGCCGGCCAGTACCGTGGCCTCGCTCGGCGGGACCGGGCCGGTGACCGTGTCCACCACGTCCGCGACGATGCAGGTGATGTTGTCGGGGCCGCCGCTGCGGATGGCCAGGTCGATGAGCTGCAGGATGGCCTGCTCCGGGCCGGGGAACGTGCCCAGGGTCTTGTGCATGGTCTGCTCGGTGACCACGTCAGACAGCCCGTCGGAGCACAGCAGGTACCGGTCCCCGAGCTTTGCCTCGCGCATAGCCAGGTCGGGCTCGGCGTCGGTGCTGCTCTGCAGCGCCCGCATCACCAGTGATCGCTGCGGGTGGGTCGCCGCCGCCTCCGGGCTCAGCCGGCCCTCGTCGACCAGCGACTGCACCAGCGTGTGATCGCGGGTGATCTGGTAGAAGTCGCCGTCGCGCAGCAGGTAGGCGCGCGAGTCGCCAATATGGCACAGCGCCACCTGCGCGCCTGACCACAGCAGTGCCGTGAGCGTGGTGCCCATGCCCTCGACGGACGGGTCCGCGATGCTCATCTCATGCAGCGTGTTGTTCGCGGCGGCCACCGCGTGCGCCAGCGCCCCGAGCATGGCCTTGCTGTCGTGCAGGTTCTGGTGGTCGAGCGGGGCGAGCGCGGAGATCGCAACCGCGCTGGCGACCTCACCCGCGGCATGCCCGCCCATGCCGTCGGCGATCGCCAGGAGGTTCGGACCCGCGTATGCGGAGTCCTCGTTGCCCTCACGGAGGAGTCCGACGTCTGAGCGGAGCGCGTAATGCAGTGCGAGAGTCATCTGCGCAGCTCCAGGACGGTTTTACCAATTCGAATAGGCACGCCAACAGGGACCGGTGTGGGCTGGGTCACCTTCTGCCGGTCGAGATAGGTGCCGTTGGTGGAGCCGAGGTCCTCCACGAGCCACTGACCATCCTGCGGAAAGATCCGGGCATGACGGGTGGAAGCGTAGTCATCAGTGAGCACAAGCGTGGCATCATCGGCCCGGCCGATGGTGATCTGCATGTCGGATAGGCCAATGACGGTCCCGGCGAGCGTCCCGGCGGTGACGACCATCTGCTGCGGCGAACTGCGGCTGGGACGTCCCCCGTTCCGCTTGGCGGCCGGCGGCGGCGCGGGCCGCTGCGGCCTGGCCTTGCGGGGCTGCTTGCGCCGTCGCGAGGACGATCCGAACAGGTCGGTCCGGACCACGCCCACCGCGGCGATGACGAACAGCCATAGCACAGCCAGGAAAGCGAGCCTGACGAGTGTGAGCTCAAGCGCGTTCATCGGGTCATGAGTCCTTGGCCGGCCTGTTCTCAGTAGATGCTGTCCCGGCGGAACACTAGTGTGGTGCGGCCGAGGGTGACTTGTGTGCCATCGGCCAGAGTCAGGCGCCGGATCGGCTGGCCGTTAACAAAGGTGCCATTGGTCGAACCGAGGTCGACCAGCACCACCTCGCCGTCCTCGACCCGG
>Ga0066790_10000520_pt1 | contig 14606 bp, 10 predicted proteins | sample OrgsoiDNA2013050_FD_70963 | JGI IMG/M metagenome (GOLD analysis project Ga0066790, IMG submission 70963) | Permafrost soil microbial communities from the Arctic, to analyse light accelerated degradation of dissolved organic matter (DOM) -... | ecosystem: Environmental > Terrestrial > Soil >...
CGGTGCTGCCGTGGTCGGTGCTGCCGTGGTCGGTGCTGGCGTGGTCGGTGGCCGGCGACTCCAGCGCACCCACCAGGCGGGCCAGCCGGAGCAGCCGGAGCACCTTGTCGTCCAGCAGTTCCTCGCTGATTAAGGCGTCCTGCACAGCCGCGGCGAGCAGGTCACCCCAGGGACCGTCCGGGCCGGGCATGGACAGGTCGAGCGTGGCCAGCGCGGTAGCAAGCGTGCTGCGCGCCGCGTGCCAGTCCGAGGTCACGACGCCGTCAAAGCCCCACTCACCCTTGAGCAGGTCTCGCAGCAGCGGCACGTTCTCGGTCATGCTGGCGCCGTTCACCGAGTTATAGGCGGCCATCACCAGCAGCGCCCCGCCGTCGCGCACGCAGGCCTCGAACGGCACCAGGTACAGCTCGCGCAGGACATGCTCGGGGATCCGCGCGTCATAGATCCAGCGGCGCGTCTCGCTGTCGTTGCCGACGAAATGCTTGGGCGTCGCCGCGACACCCGCGTCCTGCACGCCGCGGACGTAGGCTACCGCCAGCACGGAGGTGAGCACGGGATCCTCGGCGAAGCACTCGAACCCGCGCCCGCCGAGCGGGGTCCGCATGAGGTTGATGGTCGGGGCCAGCAGGACATCCACGGACTTGCTGCGCGCCTCCCGGCCGAGGGCAGCCGCGAGCTCGTACACCAGGTCGCGATCCCAGGTGGCGCCGAGCGCGGACGGGCAGGGCAGGCTGCTCGACGGCTTGCGCTCGTCCTTGGTCAAGCCGCGCACGCCCGCCGGGCCGTCGGATGTCACGATCGGCCGCAGGCCAATGGCCGGGCAGCCGGGTATCCGCCAGCTATCGGCCCCGGTCAGCAGGGCCACCTTCTGGGCAATGGACAGCCCCGCGATCAGGGCGCGGTCGTCACGGGTACCGGCCGCGCCGGCGGGGACCGCTCCGGCCTGCGCCAGGCCGGCCGCGGCTGTCGAAGTCTGGGCGGGGGCAAACCCCGCCCGGCCGGATGCCCGGCCGGGCGAGGTGCGCCCCTCGGAGGGGATTGTCACGGTATCTGCAGCCTCACGAAACGGGCTTGAGCTGCGTGATCGTGTACAGGACCTCCGGAATGTTCGGGCCGGGGTCCATGTACCCGTTGCTGGGCGACGGCCAGCCCGTGTAGTTCCGCGTGGAGAACTCGGCCCAGGAGGCACCGAGCAGCAGCGGGGCGACCGGGACCTGGGTGTCCATGATGTTCTCCAGCTTGGTGATCGCGTCCGCCTGGACGGTGGTCGAGCCCGAGCTGGCGTACTCGGTCAGCGCGGCCTGCGCGGCTGGGCTGTTGAACCTGCCGTAGTCGGCGGAAGCCGTCTTCCCGATGGGCGCGGACAGGGTGTAGTTCAGCCAGTTGTTGTAGAAGAAGTACGGGCTTGTTCCCTGGGCGCCCCAGTGAATGGCGGCAGTGAAGTCGCCATTGTTCAGGTTGGCGGTCCACACGTTCGGGCCGTTCGGGCCGCCGAGGCCGTCGACCTTGACATCGAAGCCCAGCGCGACGAGCTGCTTCGTGATCAGCTGCGAGTCCTGGTAGTAGTCGCTGTAGCTGACCGGGTCCATGATCGAGAAGGTGATCTTCGCTCCGTTCTTGGACCACATGCCGCCGACCTTCTTATAGCCGTCTGCCGTCAGGATCGAGCTGACCTTGGCCGTGTCGCCGGTGGCGGGCAGGTTGTTGGCCAGCGACGGGGCCAGGAAGGCCTGGTGGACCGGCAGCATCAGGCCACTCGAGGTGCTCTCGGGCGGCTCGGTGCTGGACTCACCGTCAGTGGAGAGCTGCTGCCGGTTGATGGCGTAGCTGACCGCCCGCCGCACTGCCGGGTCGTTCAGCGGTGCCTTGGTGACGTTGAACCACAGGCCCACCACGTTGTTGTCGCTCATGTACGGCGACGTGCCCAGCCAGGTGTGGTTGGCCGGGCTCTTGGACAGGTAGTTCTGCTGGACGCCGGTCATCGAGTTGCCCGCCCAGTCGATGGCGCCGCTGGCGACCGGGGTCACCAGGTTGGCGTTGCTGGTGTAGGAGGGGAAGTCGACCTCGGGGACCTTCAGCGTGGACTTGGCGCGGTAGTCGGGATTCTGCTTGAGCGTGAACCCCTGGGCGGTGAACTTGTCGAGTACGAACGGCCCGGTGCCCACGGGCGCGGGGTCCTTGAAGGTGACCGGGTTGCTCTGCGATGCCCAGATGTGCTGCGGAACGATCTGGGTCTCCAGGATCAGGTACAGGTCGGCGTACTCGGGCTGGCTGAACGTGAGCGTGGCGGTGTTCCCCGACGCGGTGGCGCTGCTCGGCACCGGGGTGGCCGGGACGTTGAGCGCCGGGAACTTGCTGAACAGGTTGAAGGTGAAGGCGACGTCGGCCGCGCTGAACGCCTTGCCGTCACTCCACTTGACGCCCGTCCGCGTGGTGATCGTCAGGGTCTTGCCGCCGTTCGACCAGGCGTAGCTAGTTCCCAGCTCGGGAATCGGCGCCTGCGCCGGGTTCAGCGTGTTGTAGACGAACAGCGGCTCCTGGTACAGGTCGACCGCGTGCGTGGTGTAGCCGGTGGAGGTGGACGAGAACGGGTTGAAGGTATCGGTCATCGGCGATAGGGCGGTGGTCTCGATGACGAGCGGCTTGCCGGTCGCCGTGTTGCCCTTGGATGCACTGCTGCCCGAGCTACCGCAGGCTGCGATCCCCATGCTGAGGACGGCAACCGCAGCCAGGCTTCTTACGACTGGTTGCTTCATTGCTTAAACTCCGTTGTGCCCGGCCGGCTCATCGCCGACCTGCTGAAAATCGACCGTGTCAGGGGTCTGGTTAATTGGTGGGGTGGTGCTGGCCGGCCGGGCACTGGGGCCCACCTGCCGGACTCTTGTTAGGTGCCGTCCGCCGACATCGGCGAGCGGGTGGGTCGCTAGGCAATATTCCGGTTCATCACGTCTCCTCTCCCAGGTCACGTTTGGGATTGGCATTAACGGCCGCGGGCGCGCCCAGCGGGCGGCTCGCATCGGCGTCCAGATCCTGAGAGTGCAGCCAGCAGGCACTGAGGTGGTCAGCCCCGTGGTCATCGGCACGCTCGTTATCGGCGCCGTGGTTATCGGCGCCGTGGTCGCTGGCGCCGTGGTCGCTGGATGAGACCTCGAACCTGGGCGGAACCTGGTCGGCGCAGACCGCCATGGCATGCGGGCAGCGCGGGTGAAAACGGCAGCCGGCCGGCGGTGCGACCAGGCTTGGCGGCGCGCCCCTGCCCTGCAGGACGGGCGGCCCGCTGCGGTCCGGGTCCGGCGCCGCGCTGAGCAGCAGTTGCGTATACGGGTGAGCGGGCTCGTCGGTGACGACGCGGGCGGACCCGGACTCGACGACCTGGCCGGCGTACATCACCATGATCTCGTCGGCCAGGTACCGGGCGGACGCGATGTCGTGGGTGATGTAGAGGATGCCGAGCCCGTCGGTGTCCCGCAGCTCACCGAGCAGGTTGAGCAGCCCGAGCCGGATCGATACGTCGAGCATCGAGACCGGCTCGTCGGCCAGCAGGATCCGCGGCTGCACGGCCAGCGCCCTGGCGATCGCGACGCGCTGCCGCTGGCCGCCGGAGAGCTCATGCGGGTACTTGCGGAGGTACTGGTCCGGCGGAGTGAGGGCGACGCGCTCCAGGAGGCCGGCGATCACGCCGTCCAGGCCGGCCCTGGATCCGCCGAGCCCGTGCACCTGAAGCGGCCGCGCCAGGTGGTAGCGCACGTCGTGAACCGGGTTCAGGGACGAGAACGGGTCCTGCAGGACCATCTGGACCTGCCCGGAGTACTCTCGCCTGCCCCGGCCGGACGCGGGCACGTCGTGGCCGTCCAGCAGCAGGTTGCCAGCTGTCGGCGTGATCAGCCGCGCGAGCAGCCGGGCCAGCGTCGACTTGCCCGATCCGCTCTCCCCGACGACGGCCGTGACCCGGGCCGGCGCGAGCGCGATGGAGACGTCCTCGACCGCGTGGACGACGCCCGCGGCCCGCCGGCCGCGGGCGAGCCGGCCCCGGCGGGGTCGCGGACCGGTCACGCGCGCGACGAAGTGCTTGGTCAGCCCGCGCGCTTCCAGCAACGGGGCTGCTGTCGTCGGGGCAGTGGTCACAGCCCGCTCCCTTGGTCGCTCTGGCCAGAACTCGCCGCCGATTCGGTCGTGAGCAGCTCGGTCGCGCCCGGCTCGGTGGCTGGCAGGTGGTCCTGCTCCTGGCCGGGTTCGGGGCGCGCCAGCCGTTCCGGCACCGGCACCGCACCGTCGTGCAGCCAGCAGGCGACGACCCGGCCGCCGCCCAGGGCGGTCAGCGCCTTCGGGCGGGTCAATGGGGGGGACTGCGTGCGGCATCGGTCCATGACGTAGTCACAGCGGGGATTGAACACGCAGCCGGACGGCAGCAGCCGCAGGTCGGGCGGCGAGCCGGGGATGCCGGTCATGTGCCGCCGGGGGCCGTGCAGCGCCGGGAACGAGCTCAGCAGCCCGAGGGTGTACGGATGCCGGGGGGATCGGAAGAGAGCGGTCGCATCGGCCCGCTCCACCAGCCTGCCCGCGTACATCACCGCGATGGAGTCGGCGATCTCGATGAGCAGCGAGAGGTCGTGGGTAATGAACAGGATGGCGAAACCGAGCTGATTGCGCAGCTCCGTCAGCTCCTCGAGGATCTCCCGCTGGGTCACCACATCGAGGGCCGTCGTGGGCTCGTCCATGATGACGATCTGCGGCTCCAGGGCAAGTGCCATCGCGATCATCACTCGCTGCCGCATGCCGCCCGAGAGCTGGTGCGGGAAGCTGCCCAGCCGGTCGGAGTTGATGCCGACCATGGTCAGCAGCTCGGCGGCCCGGCCGCGCCGGTCAGCCGCGCTCATGCCCGGCCGGTGCGCCTTCAGCGCGTCGGTCAGCTGGGCGCGAATGGAGAGCACCGGGTTGAGCGCGTTCATGGCGCTCTGCATGACCAGCGAGATGTGCGACCAGCGCAGCACCCGCAGTTGCTGCTCGCCGGCCGCGAGCATGTCGACTATGGACCCGTCCGCGGCGTAGTAGCGCACGTCGCCCCCGGTGATCAGGCCGGGAGCTCGCAGCAGCCGGGTGATCGCGAACGCCAGGGTCGACTTGCCGCTGCCGCTCTCGCCCGCCAGGCCGAGAACCTCGCCGCGGCGCAGGATCAGGTCGGCATCGACGACGGCGTGCACCGCGCCGGGCCCCGCGCCGTAATCCACGCAGAGCTTCCGGGCCTCTAGGAGCACGTCGGTCGCATGGTCAGCGCTCATGGCCGCCGCCCTCTCGATGCTGCGGCGCCCGCGTCGGATAGCTCGGGGGAGCGGACCACGGGGGTCAGGCCGAGCACGTACCGTCGCGGCAGGCCGCCAGGGCGCCGCCGCCCGGCCTGCCTTCTGGATAGCCCCGCCACCCGTAGCCGGGGGTTGATGAACTCGTCGATTCCGAAGTTGAGCAGCGCCAGCGCGGTACCGAGCAGGGCCACGGCCAGACCGGGCGGGACGAACCACCACCAGTAGCCGTTGGTCTCGGCATTGGACAGCTGGGCGGAGAAGAGCATGGTGCCCCAGCTCCAGTTGACGGAGTTGACCAGGCCGAGGAAGGCCAGCGCGGTATAGGTGCCGACCCCGTAGAGCACCGTGAACAGGAATGACGAGGCGACGATCGGGGTCAGGTTGGGCAGGATCTCGGTGGTGATGATCCGCCAGTTGCGCTCTCCGATGAGGCGGGCCGAGTCGACGTAGTCCCGGTTGCGCAGCGAGAGGGTCTGCGCCCTGAGAACCCGCGCGCCCCAGGCCCAGCCGGTGACCGAGATGATCAGGCCGATCACCAGATTGTCGTTGGTGCTCGCGGAGCCGAGGAAGCCGAACAGGATGATGAGCAGTGGCAGCGCCGGCATGACCAGGAAGATGTTGGCGAGCATGGACAGCAGATCGTCGGCCAGGCCGCCGAGGAATCCGGCCGTCACGCCGATCAGGACCGACAGGGCGGTAGCGACCAGCCCGGCCAGGAAAGCGACCAGGAACGTGCTGCGACCGCCGCTCAGCAGCTGAGATAGCACATCCTGCTGCAGCTGGGTGGTGCCGAGCCAGTGCGCGGCCGACGGCGGCAGCGGCACTGGCGAGTTGGCGAAGCTCCTGGTGGGATCGTAGGGGGCGAGCGTCGGGCCGAAGACCGCGAGGACTGTGAAGGCGAGCAGCATCCCGAGGCCGACGAGGATCTTCGGCGACCGGGGGAGCGCGAAGCCGCGCCCGCGCCGGACCGCGCCGCCGGGACTGGCCGGACCTGCCTGGGGCGCGTCGTCCTGGGCCAGGTCTGCGCCGGTACCCAAAGTCATAGCTCAGGCCTCCTGACGGGTGCGCGGGTCGAGGAATACGTAGACGAAGTCGGCCAGCAGGTTGGCCGCCAGCACCGCAAACGTGATGATCAGGAAGATGCCCTGCAGGAGGGCGTAGTCGCTGTCCTCCACCCCGTTGACCAGCAGCAGGCCAAGCCCGGGGTAGCTGAAGACGATCTCCGTCAGCAGCGCGCCCGAGACGATGAAGCCGATCGCCAGGGAGAACCCGGAGACGCTGGGCAGGATCGCGTTGCGAGCCGCGTACCAGATCACGCGGTTCTTCGGCAGCCCTTTGGCGGCGGCGATCAGGACGTAGTCCTCGTCCATCGTGGTGATCATCACGTTCCGCATGCCCACGATCCAGCCGGCGGCCGAGGCGATCATGATGGTCAGGGCCGGCAGTATGGCGTGGTCAAGCACGTCGCTGATGTAGGTCCCGCTGACGGCGGGGAAGTCGAGGTTCTGACGGCCGCCGCCGGACGGGAACCAGCCCAGCTTGGTGGCGAACAGATCGATCACCAGGAAGGCGAGGAAGAAGTACGGAGCCGCCTGGAAGAACGTCGTGACCGGCAGCAGTCCGTCCAGCCAGCTGCCGCGCCGCCAGGCGATGAGGATCCCGAGCAGCGTCCCGAGCGCGAAGCTGATCAGTGTCGCGGTGCCGACTAGCCCGAGCGTCCACGGCAGGGCGCTGCGGATCACGGTGCTGACGGGCTCGAATCCGTTGCTCGTGGAGATGCCCAGGTTGCCCTGGAACAGGTTGCCCCAGTAGTGCGTGTACTGGGCCCACAGGCTGGCCTTGGTGCCGGTGCCGAACTGCAGCTCGAGCGATCGGATCGTGGCCTTGGTGATCACCGAGCCCTGCATCTTCGACAGGACGGCGTCGACGGGGTTGCCGGGAATGATCCTGGGGATCAGGAAGTCCAGGCTGATAGCCACGATGGCAGTCGCAATGTAAAACCCTATGCGGCGGATGATCATGCGCACGGCTGGCTCCTCGTCACGCTACTCGCCATCCGAAGGTCGCGGGCTCGGCACTACATCCGCAGCTCTCGCGGCGGACGAGCCGGGTGGGCAGCACGATGTCCCGCCCGCGTGGCTCCGCACCCGCGGCGGCCGTGCGGCTGATCATCGCGTGCAGGGTCTCGAACGCCGTGGCGCCGAGATCCTGGATGGGCTGGCGGATGCTGGTCAGCCGCGGGTTGAGGTGCCTGGCCACCGGTATGTCGTCAAAGCCCGTGACGGCTACCTGGCCGGGCACGTCGATGCCGCGGCGGCCCAGCGCGTCCAGCACGCCGATGGCGGTCTGGTCATTCGCGCAGACGATCGCGCGCGGCAGGTCGCCGCCGTCGGCCAGCAGCCGCTCGACGACCCGGGAGCCGCCGGCCGCGCAGTAGTTACCCTGCCACTGCGGCCCGTGAGCGAACCCGATGCCCGACTCTCGCGCCTGCTCCGCCGCCGCCTCGAACCGCGCCACGTTGTCCGGGCTATCCCAGTGCCCGGCCAGGTAGGCGATCGAGCCATAGCCGTGATCGCGGGCCAGGTGCTGGACCAGCTCGCGCATTCCGGCCTGGTTGTCGCTGCGCACGTTCACGGTGGTAGGCGTCGGGATGGCGGCCAGCGTGACGACCGGCACCTGCCGGCCTAGCTGAGTGAGCTGCTCGGCAGTCAGGACCTGATCGTGCAGGATCAGCCCGTCGCTCTTGCGCGCCAGGGCGAAGATGCGCCGGCCGTCATTCTCGTGCAGGTCCACGGACCTGATCAGCAGATCGTATCCGTAGCGCTGGGCGACGAACTCCATACCGCGGTTGATCATGTCGGGGAACTGCAGGTTCTCGTCCTCGTCGGCGAAGACCCCCTCGGTGGGCAGCAGCTGCGGGCGCCGCACTACGACGCCGACTACTTCCTTGAGCCGGGCGCTCAGGGCCCGGGCGGCACCGTCGGGGACGAACCCGAGCTCGGCGACGGCCTGCAGGACGCAGTCCCTGGTCTCCTCGCGCGGGTTACGCCGGCCGTTCAGCACCCGCGACACCGACGCGATCGACACGCCCGCCGCTCGTGCCACGTCGTAGATCGTGGGGGGCGGTGTGGCCGTCTCGCCGTTGATGTCTGTCGTCACCATGTCCTCCGCTCGGGTCCGGTAAGCGCTTACCTTGATCGCCGAGCAAGGCGGGCGATGGATCTCACATCGCCCTGCCTAGTACGGAGGTAAGCGCTTACCGAAGCGCTGACAGGAGCCTAGATCCGGACGTAAGCGGACTCAAAGAGTGCAGGCGTCACTGTTACATAACCGTGACGTCGCGATTTCCGGGATCCGCGGGCCCCGGCCGTCGGAGCGGCGACTCGGGCCGCGCGCCGGCCCGTCCGCCGCCGCGCGGACCGGAGCCGGGGCGCCCAGGCCAGGCGGACCGGCGGGAGCGGGCCGGCCCGCTCCCGCCCGCGGGTCACGGACGACTCCGCGTCGGCTGAAGGGCCGGGCGGCCGCCGGAACCCGATCTGGCCAGGAAACAGTCACGCAACAAACCAGGCGTAGGGCCCGGGTATTTTGCCGGCTGCGTAACGGTCACGAAACGTGTCGGAAACGCGTCTATGGGAGACATGAATGGTACTGACAACACCGAAGCGGTCGGCTGGGACCGTGCTAGTCGGCGCTGCCTGGCATCTCAGCAAACCCCTTCGCTTCAGCCCTTGGAGGCGGAGAGTGGTTCCCTACGCAAGTTGGCTCAATCCAGGCGATAACGCCTGGCAGATGACGGCGGCGACGCTCGTTGGTCTGATGAGCATCCCGGCGCTGGCCGTCCTGTACGGCGGGATTGTGCAGCGCAAGTGGGCCGTGAACACCATGATGATGGTGTTCAGCGCGTTTGCCCTCACCCTCATCGTCTGGGTTCTGTGGGCATTTAAGATGGGCTTCGGGACACCGTGGATCGGGCACTTCGTGGGTAAGCCCGGGGAGGTCGTCGATTCCGCCGGTGAGCAGGCGCGGGCCAACATTCCCTTGCTGAACGGCCTGGCGCCTAACTTCCGGTTCCCGCAGGGCTCGCTGGTCTACTTCCAGTTCGTGTTTGCCGCCATCACGCCGATCCTGTTCATCGGCAGCGTGATCGGCCGGATCAAGTTCAAGGTCTGGCTGATCTTCGTTCCGCTGTGGATCACCTTTGCGTACGCGGTGAACGCCTTCCTGCTGTGGGGCGGCGGCTTCTGGGCCGGCAAGGGCGCGCTGGACTTCAGTGGTGGTTACGTCATCCACCTGGCCGCCGGGGTTTCCGGATTCGTCGCGGCGGCCACGATCGGACCCCGGCTGCAGCGTGACCGGCAGGTCGGCAAGCCCAACAACCTGCTGTTCATCGCGGTCGGCGCGGGAATCCTGTGGCTCGGCTGGAACGGCTTCAACGGCGGTGACCCGTACTTTGCGGGTGCCGACGCCACGGCCGCCATCGTTAACACCAACCTCGCCACCGCGGTCGCCATGATGACCTGGATCATCTTTGACATGGTCGGCAGCAAGGAAAAGAAGCCGACCTTCCTGGGCGGCGTCAACGGCATGATCTGCGGTCTGGTCGGCATCACCCCGGCCGCCGGCTACGTCAGCGGCGTCGGCGCGATCATCATCGGCTTCGTCTGCTCCGCACTGGTCTGGGTGCTGTTCACCTACCTGCCCCGGAAGGTCTGGCCGTTCAACAAGGTCGACGACGCGCTCGGCGTCGTGTACACGCACGGTTTCGCCGGCCTGTTCGGCGGCCTGCTGGTCGGGCTGCTCGCCGATCCGAAGATGATCGTCTACCTCGGTATCGGCAAGAACCCCGATATAACGACCTCGGGTGCGTTCTACGGCCACCCCCGGCAGCTGCTGATCCAGCTGGGCGCGGCCGCGACGGTCATCGTCTGGGACGGCGTGATCACGTTCCTGATCCTGCGGGGCATCGGCCTGTTCACGAGCCTGCGGATGACCGACGCCGAGCTGCTGGCGGGCGACATCCTGGTTCACGGCGAGGTGGCCTACCCCGAAGAGGAGCCCGAGTTCGCCGAGGCCATGGCCGGTGCCGGGCAGCCCCGCGAGCCGCTCGGGGAAATCGACGGCGGGGACGCGGGCAAGGTGCTGACCGAGTAGCACCAGCTCACGAGGCATCCCTGGCAGTAACGACGGCCTGGCGCCCGCGACAATCCGCCTTCGCGGGGCCAGGCCGCTGTCGTGTCACGGGGCCACGGTCCAGCCGCCGTGGCCCCGTGGCTCCCAGGCCCCCCACGCCAAAGGGGGCCTGGGAGCCACGGGGCCCGCCCAGTTCCTGGGCCCGCCAGTTCGCAGCTAGTCTCCATCCCGGATTCGCGGGCGGTATCCCGCGGGACTCCCAGGGCTCCCAGGGCTCCTGGGGCCTCAGGAGCCTCAGTGGCCGCGGAAAGCCTCCTCTAGCCACCACGAACCGCGGTCGGCGGTGACCTTAGCGTCGATCAGCAGCGGCCGGTCCCTGGCTCCGTCCAGCCAGGTGCGCACCGGCCCGAGGTCTCCCGGACCGCGCACCGTCAGTGCCTCGTAGCCGAATCCGCGGCCAATCGCCGCCAGGTCGGCCGCCGGGAACTGGACCGTATCCAGCGGGTGCCCGTCCCGGCCGAAGTGATGGACCTCCGCGCCGTACGCCTCGTCGTCGTAGACGACGATGACCATGGGCAGGCCGAGCCGGACCACGGTCTCCAGCTCGCTCGCGCCCATCAGGGCGCCACCGTCGCCGAGCGCCGCCACCGTCAGCCGGTCCGGCCGGGCGATAGCCGAGCCGATTGCCGAGCTCAGCCCCAGGCCGACCGACTGATACGCCTGCGTGAAGGTGAACCCGCCCTCGTCGGGGACCGTCAGGTACATGCTCGGGTAGCCCATGAAGTTTCCGGAGTCCACCGCCACGATCCGCTCCGCGGGCAGCAGGTCATCAAGGGCGATGGTCAGGGTGCGGGGGTCGATCCGGCCGCCGTAGCTCTCGTCGGTGAACGGCACGTCGCGCCACCGCGCCTCGCGGGCGATCCGGTCCCGGAGGGCATCCGACCGGTAGCCAAGCTCCCCGCCCGGCCCGGCCACGGCGACTGGCCCGTGCTCACCAGCCGGCCCGTGCTCACCAGCCGGCCCGTGGTCCCCGGCCAGCAGTTCCGTCACCGCACGCGCCGTGGCGACGACATCGCCCGCCACGCCAAGGTCGGCCGGGCGGTTCGCCCCGATGGCCGCCGCGTCGTCGTCGACCTGGGCGACGGTCGCGCCGGGGCCGATCAGGCTGCCGTGGCGGAGCGTCCACATGTTCAGGGAGCAGCCCCAGCCCACCACGAGATCGGCGCCGCGGATCAGCTCGGCGGCCAGCGGCGAGGCAAAGCCGCCGCTGACGTCCAGGTCCCACGGACTGCCGCGGAAGAGGCCCTTCGCGGCCGCCGACGTGGCCAGCAGGGCACCGCACGCGTCGGCCAGCCGCTCTAGCTCGCCGCGTGCCGCCGGGCCTGCCGCCCGGGCACCGCGGCCGGCGATGAAGACCGGCCGGGCCGCCCCGCGCAGGGACCGCGCCAGCGCCGCCACCTGGGCCGGCGGGGGACCGGCCGCGATCCCCGGCCGGCCGCGGTTCGCGCGGTTCGCGCCGCTGCCCGCCTCGCCCCGGCCCGCGCCGCTGCCCGGCCAGGTGCACTCGCCGGCCTGCACGTCCAGCGGCAGCGCCAGGATGACGCACCGCCGGTCTCGCGCCGCGGTCTGGTAGGCCCGAACCGTGTCGTCGACCGCCAGGCCCGGCGAGTGCAGGCGGGCTGGCGTGGCGCCGACCGCGCGGCTGATCGCGGCCACGTCGACCCGGAAGTTCGACCGGGTCGCCGTGAGGCTCACGTCGGCGGCGAGGACCAGCAGCGGGGTGCGGCTCTTGGCCGCCTCGGTGATGGCCGTCAGCGCATTGGTCAGCCCCGGCCCCTGATGCAGGGACAGGACGCCGGGCCTGCCGCTCAGGCGCGCCCAGCCGTCGGCCATGCTCGCCGCGCCGTTCTCGTGTCGCGCGGCGATGAATCGGGTGCCGCGCGAGATCAGGGCGTTGGTGACGTGGAAGTTGCCGCTGCCGACCAGGCCGAAAGCGGTGTCCACGCCCAGTTCGGTCAGCGCCGCGCCGATGGCCTCGCTGACCTGCATCAGGAGTTGTGCTCGACTAGGGCGAGCACCCGCGCGGGGCTGCCGGAGCCGCCGGTGATCGGCAGCGGGCCGGCGATGACGACCGCCCCGGTGGCCGGCAGAGCAGCCAGGTTCTGCAGCTGGGTCAGTCCGTACTTGCCGGCGCCCAGCAGCGCGGCATGGCAGGGGAACGGCGGGTCGAACGAGTGCGCGGTGCCGGCGTCCGTGCCCACCGTCTCGACGCCGAGCCCCAGCACCGGGGCCTCGCGGGCGATCCAGCCGGCGCACTCCACCGAGACGCCCGGCGTGTGCGGGCCGGTCTCGCTGGCGTTCAGGAACTCCTCCTGGCTGGCCGACCTGGCGTCCCAGCCGGTGCGGTAGAGCAGCCAGCCCCGCTCGGGCAGCGGCCCGTGGTCGGTCTCCCACTGCTTGATGTGGTCCACCTCGAGCAGGAAATCCGGGTCCGCGGCCGCCTCCGCGCTGAAGTCCAGTACGACCGCCGGGGCGATCAGGCTGGCCGCCGGCACCTGGGCGACATCCTCGCCGTCACGGCCGGTGATCCAGTGCACGGGCGCGTCGAAGTGCGTGCCGGTGTGCTCGCCGGTGGTGATGTCATTCCAGTACCACGCCGGGCCACGGTCGTCATAGCGGCTCACCTCGTGCAGCGAGAACGGGACCGTATTGCCAAACGGAGCCGGGAGCCTGATCACCGGAGTCGTGGACTCCAGCCGGGCGGTCAGGTCCACGACCTCGATCGCGCGAGACCGGATGGCGGTGACGAGCTGGTCAAGAATGGGCATGAACGCGGCCTCCAGCCGGGCGAGCGGCTCGCGAGGCCGGTGCCAGCGCGAGGCATCCACCAGATTGTCGCTGACGAGGGTCGCGCACAATAGGGAGATGAGCAAGCCTGTGGTGAAGGCCAAGACCATCGTGACCGAGGACGGCGTCCCCATCGATGCTGTTCACCTCGCTGGTAGCAGTGACCTGGGGATCGTGGTCGCGCATGGGTTCACCCTGAACTGGCAGCACGGGGCGGTCTGGAAGATCGTGAAGCGACTGAACCGGTTCGGCGGGGTGATCAGCTTCGACTTCCGGGGCCATGGCCGCTCCGGCGGGCGGTCGACGCTGGGTGATCAGGAGATCAAGGACGTCGCCGTCGCCGTCGCCTACGCGCGCGAGCTCGGCTACACCCGGATCGCTACCGTGGGTTTCTCCATGGGCGCCTCGACCGTGCTGCGGCACGCGGGCCTGCTGGGCGGGGTCGACGCGGTCGTCGCCGTCAGCGGGCCGGCCAGCTGGTACTACCGGGGCACCAGGCCCATGCGGCGGGTACATTTCGCGATCGAGCACCGGATTGGCCGCCTGATCGCCAGTAACTTCCTGAACACCCGGATCAGCGGCGGGCGGTGGGACCCGGTGCCCATGTCACCTACCGAGGCCGTGGCGCGGATCGCGCCCACCCCCGTGCTGATCGTGCACGGGGACAAGGACGACTTCTTCCCCGTTGACCACGCCCAGGAGCTCTACGCGGCGGCCAACGAGCCCAAGGAGCTCTGGATCGTCCCCGGCTTCGGCCATGCGGAGTCCGGCACGAAGCCGGCCCTGCTGGACCGCATCGGCGGCTGGCTGCTGGCGGCCGTCCCCGCCGCGGCGAGCCCCAACGCGGTGGCCTAGCGCTGCCGGATCTGCGCTAGCGCCGCCAGCCCGCCGCCCGCCCGTAGGCGCCTCTCCCCCGAGAAGATGATCATTAATGGCCCGCGAGATGCGTCGGGGAGGAGGTGTCGGCCATGTGCGAAGCGGGTCAGCCGCCGGGCGGGTAGGCGGGTGGGTTCGGTGACCGGTCGCTGCAGCTGGACCTGCATTTCCGCGGGGCGGGGCATCTGCTGGGGGACCTGACTCCGGCGTGCGCCGCCGCGCTGGCCGCGGTCCTGGAGTCGCTGGGGAAGAAGGCCGGCCCGGAGGACGACCGGACCCGGCCCCAGCGTGACCACGATGCCCTCGAGGAGCCCTGCCGGCGGATGATCGTCCCAGGCAGCGCTACGGGCCAGGAGGCGACCCGTCCGTGTGGTCGCAGGCCAGTGTCCGGGCCCCGGTGTAAGTTGGGTGGCATGTCCGCCGAGCCGCTCCTGGTTGAGGATCCGAATGACC
>Ga0066790_10000521_pt1 | contig 14586 bp, 8 predicted proteins | sample OrgsoiDNA2013050_FD_70963 | JGI IMG/M metagenome (GOLD analysis project Ga0066790, IMG submission 70963) | Permafrost soil microbial communities from the Arctic, to analyse light accelerated degradation of dissolved organic matter (DOM) -... | ecosystem: Environmental > Terrestrial > Soil >...
GTACAGGTCGCGGAAGGTGACCGGGCCGCGGGGGCCTGGGACCGCGTCGATGTTGATGCCCGTCTCGGGCACCGAGAACAGCTTGAACCCGTCCAGCAGCCGGGTGGTGGCGTTCCAGAACGCGCCGGTGCCCGCGTACGCGTCGAGGAACTCGGAGGCGGCCGCCGGGTCGGCGGTGACGATCGCCGCCGCCAGCCCCGAGGTCTCCTCATTGGCCAGCAGCGCGGCCGCCCGCGGTCCGTCGGCGGGCGCCAGCGTCACGGTCGGCTCGTGGCCCGGATCCAGCGCCCACTCGTGGCCGAGCGGATGAGCGTGCGGGGGCAGCGACGCGGCGATGCCGAGCCGGTCAAGCAAAGCGGTGACCGGCGGCACCAGCTCCTCCCACCGGCTGCGGTGCACAAGCAGCAGGTTGAGCCGGTTGCAGACGCCGAGCCGGTCCAGGCTGGCCTGCACCAGCTGCTCGGCCATGGCCGGGTCGGCGGCCGCGTCCAGGTACATGACCGCGCCGCCGTCGGCGTGGGCCATGGTCCGCACCCCGTGGCTGGCCGCCTCGGCGGCCAGCGCCCGGGTACTGTCCCCGCTGCCGCGCAGGATTACCAGCGGGATCAGGCCGGGCTGGCTGACCAGCGCCCGGGCCGAATCCTGGCCGGGCACGCGGACCAGCTGGATCATGGCCGGGTCGAGTTTGGTGGCCCGGAGAGCGGGCGCGATGACCTCATCCGCCAGCGCGATAGCCGAACGGATCGCGGCTGAACCCGTCCGCAGCACCCCGGCGTTGCGGGACTTGACGAACTGCGACGCGATGTCCACCACGACGTTGGGCCGGGCCTCGAAGTTGGCGCCGATCACGCCGACCGGCCGCCGCCGTTCGGTCAGCCGCAGCCCGCCCGGCAGCTCCCTGATCGTCCGCTGGGCCGGCTCGGCCGGCACGCTGGCCAGCGCGCGCAGCTGGCCAGCGATGGCCTCGATCCGCGTCTGGTCCAGCCGCAGCCGGTCGAGCAGGGCGTCCCTGATGCCATCGGCCTGGGCCGCCCGGATATCCGCCTCGTTGGCCTCGAGCACGGGATCAGCCCGGCGGACCAGCTGGTCCGCCATCGTCCGCAGCGCGTCATCGAGCAGCTCGTCAGGCACGCTGGCCAGGTCCGCGACCGTGTCGCGCGCGGCCCGGGCGGCCGCTTCCACGGCCTGGCCCGCATCGGCGTCAGCCGTCATCGCTCATCCCCTACCTCGGTGGGCCGTATCCGGTCCAGGCTACGCAGTGGCGGGGCCTCCAAACCGCAGGACGACTCAAGCGGCGGCGCCTTGGCCCCCGCGGCCCGGGGCGGGTTGCGGATGGTGAACGCGGCCAGCACCCCGCCGACCGCGCAGAACGCGGCGGCCATCATCGCGGCCACCTTGAAGCCGTGCGCGAGCGCGGCCGGGTGCAGGTAGCTGTCGCCGGTGATGCCCGCCAGCGCGGGCAGCACCGCCACCGCGATCAGCCCGGCCGCCCGGGCCACGTCATTGTTGACCGCCGAGGCGACGCCCGCGTGGTCGGCCGGGGCGGCGGCCAGCGCGGTGGCGGTCAGCGGCGCCACGTTGATCGCCACCCCCAAGCCGAACACCACCACCGCGGGCAGCACCGCGGTCAGGTAGTCGCCGGAAGACCCGATCCTGGTGAACAGCAGCAGCGACCCGGCGATCACCAGCGGCCCGACGGACATCTGCAGCCGCGGCCCGATCCTGGCCGCCAGCGCGCCCGAGCGCGAGGACAGCGCGAGCATGATGACGGTCACCGGCAGCAGCGACGTGCCCGCCTCTACGGGTGAGTAGCCGCGGGCCACCTGCAGCACGGTGGGGACCAGGAACAGCAGGCCGCCGAGCGCGGCGTAGACGACGAAGGTCACCGCGTTGGCCGCGGAGAACTGCCGGGACGCGAACACGCCGAGCGGCAGCATCGGCTGCGCTTCCCTGGCCTCGGCCAGGATGAACAGGCCTCCCAGCACCAGCCCCGCGGCCAGCGGGATCAGCACCTGCACCGATCCCCACCCGTCGGCGGAGGCCGCGATCAGCCCGTAGGTGATACCGGCCAGCGCGCCGCTGATGCAGACCGCCCCCTTGACGTCCAGCCGCGGCACCGGCCCCGGCGACCTCGTCTCGGGCACGTGCCGGGCGGCGATGGCCACCACCACCGCCGCCAGCGGCAGGTTGATGAAGAACACCAGCCGCCACGACACCGCGCCGATCAGCCAGCCGCCCAGGAACGGGCCGATCGCGGTGGCCACCCCGCCGAGCCCGGACCACGCGCCGATCGCGGCCGAACGGTCCTTCTGCGCGAACGACGCCTGCAGGATCGCCAGGCTGCCGGGGGTCAGCAGCGCCCCGCCGACCCCCTGCAGGGCCCGCGCCGCGATCAGCATCGGAGCGTTCAGCGCCAGCCCGCACAGCAGCGACGCCGCCGCGAACCACACGGTGCCGATCACGAACATCTTCCGCCGGCCGTAACTGTCGCCCAGCGTCCCGCCGAGCAGCAGCAGCCCGGCCAGGGTCAGCGTGTAGGCGTCCACCACCCACTGCACGCTGGCCACGCTGGCGTGGAAATCCCGCCCGATGGCCGGCAGCGCGATGCCGACCACGGTGGCATCCAGGGCGGCCATGCCGGAGCCGAGCACGGTGGCGGTCACCACCCACCGGCCCGCCGGGGTGGACAGCCGCAGCCCCGCCGGTCCTCCAGTAGCCTGGGCTGCCACGCTCACGACCTTCCTGCTGTTGAAGCACGCGGATGGGGCCGGCGGCACGCACCGGAGTCCGTTCGGATCATTCATTAAAGAACAGAATTATTCCGAACGGACAGTGGCGGGAGTGTCGCCGGCTCCGCCCGGGACCGCCCGGGTGGCCAGCACAGAACCGCCGAGGATCAGCACGAAGGACGCGCCGATCGCCGGGGTCAGGTGCTCGCCCAGGACTCCGACCCCGAGGGCCACCGCCACGGCGGGGTTGACGTAGGTGATGACGGTGGCGCGGGCCGGGCCGACCTCGGCGATCAGCCGGAAGAAGACCAGGAACGCGGCCGCGGTGCAGATCACGCCTAGCCCGGCCAGCGCCCCGAGCACCTGAACCGACGGCACCGTCCGCGGCCAGGTCAGCGCGGCGAACGGCGCGTACACGACGGCGGCCGCGCCGAGGCAGGCGGCGTTGACCGCGACCGGGGGCAGGCTAGCGAGCTTGCGGTTGGCGATCAGCGGGCCGATCGCATAACCGAGCGCGGTCAGCAGCACCTGGGCCACCGGCAGCGCATCGTTTTTACCCGCGCCCGGGCCCGCGAGCAGGGCCACGCCGGCCAGCCCGATCGCCAGCCCGGCCCAGCGGACCGGGGTGAGCCGGTCGCCCCTGTAGGTGAGGGCCAGCAACGCGCTGATGATCGGCACCGCCGCGATCAGCAGGCCGCTAGTGGAGCTGGGCAGGTGCCGTTCGGCGTTGGACAGCAGCGCGAACGGCCCGACGATCTCGGCCGCCGTGAACGCGGCCAGCCACCGCAGGTGGCCCTTCAGCGCGCCGAGGTGACCGCCGCGCAGGGCCGCGGGCCACAGCAGCAGCGAGCCGAGCGCGACCCGGGTGCAGACCAGCACCGGCACCGATACGCCACCGTCGGCCACCTTGATCAGCAGGTACGGGATGCCCCAGATCACGCCCATCGCGGCAAACAGCAGCCACCCGCGCCTGCTCAACCACAAGCTCCCGTCGATCCGGCCGGGCCTGACGGCGGCCCGGCCTTCAGCGTAAGGGAGCCACCGGGGACGGCGTCGAGGCCGAGGCTGACGCCGACGCCGACGCCGACGCCGACGCCGACGCCGACGCTGAGGCCGAGGCTGACGGTGAGGCTGACGGTGAGGCTGACGCTGACGGTGACGGTGACGGTGACGGTGAGGCTGAGGCCGGGGCTGAGGGGGACGTCGTGCCGGGCGCCGGGGTCGGCGTGGAGCCCGGGTTCCCGCTGCCTGTCGTGCTGCCGCTGCCGCTGCTGGTGGTGGTGTTGGTTCCGCCGACCGCGGTAACGGAGCCGGCGTCGGTCCCGAAGCCGGATATGGTCGGCGCGATGAAGACAGCAGAGCCGCCCGATCCGGCCTGGGCCGCTATCAGCCGCCCGACGTCGGAGCCGGACGACCCCGGGCGGCCCCATCCCCCGGCCACCGGGGATGACGGCGAACCAGCCACGGGTTCGGCGATGGCTGGCACCGAGGGGGCGGGAAACGAGGGCGGCAGCCGCTGGTCCGTGGCCCGTGGTGGATGCAGCACACGGATCGAGACCGTGGAAAGCAGCAGGAAGGCGATCGCCCCGGCCGACACGACCATGACCGGTACGGTGCTTCCGGCCGGATGGGAGCGGAAGACGGCCCCGGTCTGGCCGACGCCGGTCCTGATCCGGCCCGTGAACAGCGCGAAGGCCAGCTGAGCGGCGGGCAGCCGGGGGCAGTAACCCATCCGGGCGGACAGCCGGAGCCTGCGCAGCGCCGACCGGCGCTGCGCCGCAGTCAGGCCAGCGAGCAGGTAGACGGTGGTCCCGCGGCCATGACACTCGGCCGCCGCATGTAATCCAGGGGACAGTTCGTTCGGATCGCGATAACGGATCTTAATCATGACTCAGCCCATCCATGTGCACTACCTAAGAAAGGACGGAAACGGCAGATGCACGCCCCCCCACTGAGGCGTTAGCAATCCGAACTATAGCTCAGCGGAATGCCTCGTTCACGCTAAACGACCATCGGTTGTCCGTCCCTGCAACCATTCGGCGGCCCAAAACCGGTCAAACCGGTCGGCGTGACGTGCGCGCGGCGGCCGGTTAGGCTGCCAGGGTGATATCCGCCCAGGCCGCGGCCGCCGCCGACGCGAAGACGAGCGGCCCGGGCGGGTTCGGCGGGTTCGCCACCCGCTGGGCGCTGCTCATCTCGGTGGCCGGCGGGCTGGCCACCTTCGCCTCCTTCCCTCCGGTCGACGCCTGGCCGCTGGCGGCGGCCGGGCCGGCCCTGCTGGTGGTGGCGCTGACCGGGCGGAGCCTGCGGGGTTCGGTCGGGTGCGGGCTGGCGTTCGGCCTGGCCATGTTCATGCCGCTGCTGTCCTGGCTGGTCAACGAGGCCTGGTACGCCTGGTTCGCGCTCGCGGTAGCCGAGGCGGTTTTCTCCGTCGCGCTCGCCGTCGGTCAGCGGCTGCTGCTGCGGCTGACGGGCTGGCCGGTCGCGGTGGCGGGCTGGTGGGTGACCGTCGAAGGCGTCCGAGACCGCTGGCCGTACGCCTTCCCCTGGGGCAGGCTCGCGATGAGCCAGTCCGTCGCGCCGGACGTCCGCTGGGTCGCCATCGGCGGGGCGCCGTTCCTCAGCTTCCTGGTCGCGCTGACCGGCGCCATGATCGCCCGGGCGGCGCTGGGCTTCCTGAGGGGTTTCCGCAACGGGCGGCCTCGGACGGCCTGGGGTGCGGCGCTGGCCGCGGCGGTGACGGCGGGGCTGGTGCTGGCCGGCGGGCTGCTGCCCGTCGACCCGACCGGGCACGCGCCGACCACCGACGTGGCCGCGATCCAAGGTGACGTGCCGCGGGCCAGGAACCTGCCGCAGCAGCTGAACGACACCGAGGTCACGCAGAACCACGCCGACGCCACCCTGAACCTGGCCGCGCGGGTCAAGGCCGGGCACGCCGCCGCGCCCGCCGTGGTGATCTGGCCGGAGAACTCCACCGACCTCGACCCGTCCGAATACCCCTTTATCTACGACGAGATCGCCGCGGCGGTGGCCACCATCGGCCGGCCGGTCCTGGTCGGCGAGGTGCTGCAGCACCCGCTGCGCAACGCCGGCCAGCTCTGGGTCCCCGGCCGCGGCCCGACGACGATCTACGTCAAGCGCGAGCTGGTGCCGTTCGGGGAGTACATCCCGTTCCGCAGCCTCATCTCCAGCTTCAGCTCGCTCCCGGGGCTGCAGCCGGTGGACTTCACCCCCGGGCGGTCGGCCGTCGTGTTCGACGTCGGGCCGATCAGGCTCGGCGACGTGATCTGCTACGAGGTGGGCTTCGACCAGCTGGTGCGCTCGGAGGTCACGGCCGGGGCGAACCTGCTCGCCGTGCAGTCCAACGACGCGGACTTCGAGATCGACGGGCAGCTGGGCGAGACCGAGCAGCAGACGGCCATGGCCAGGATCCGGGCCATCGAGAGCGACCGCGCGGTGGTGTACGCCTCGACCACGGGCGAAAGCACGATCATCGGGCCGGACGGCGGGCTGATCGCGCACAGCGGCATCTGGCGGCAGGCCACCCTCGACGCGCGGGTTCCGCTGGTCAGCTACCGGACGCTGGCGGACCGGGTGGGAAGCTGGCCGGAGTACCTGATCATCTTCCTCACCGTGCTCGCACTGGCCTGGGCTGTGCTTCGTCCTCGGTGGCATCCTCGCCGCAGGCGCACCAAGACCGATATAGCCTGAGGACGGTAACCTCCGGGACGTCTCGGGCGTCTGTATAGGCGAGGGTCCGTATCAGCCAGTGGCGCCAAGGGAGGATCAACCGTGCGGGGCACAGACCGCGGGTCAGCCAAGCGGGGCCGGCCTGTCGCCGCCATCGCGGCGGCCGCCGCCATCGGCCTGCTCGCCACCGCGTGCGGCGGCGGACACGCACCGCCAGCCAGCACCGGCCAGGCCAGGGCGCAGGCCGCCGCGTCCGCCCAGGCGCGGGCCGCGGCGCTCGCGGCGGATCTGAAGATCACCCCGTCGAACGGCAGCCGCGACGTCGACCCCGCCAACGGCATCAGCGTCACCGCGGTCCAGGGCAAGGTGACGAGCGTCACCGTCCAGTCCTCGGGTGACCCCGTCCCCGGCAGCCTGACCGACGGCGGCAAAGCCTGGCACAGCACCTGGACCCTGGACGCCGCCCGAAACTACACGGTGACCGCGACCGGCACCCGCAGCAGCGGCCAGAAGACCACCACCACGAGCACGTTCCGGACCCTGTCCCCCGCGCAGACCTTCTCCACCGAGATCTACGAGGGCAGCGGCCAGACCTACGGGGTCGGCATGCCGATCATGCTGACCTTCAGCCAGCCGATCACCAACCGGGCCGCGGTCGAGCGGTCGCTGGAGCTGACCACCTCCAAGCCGGTGATCGGCGCCTGGTACTGGGACGGCGACGAGCACCTGGACTTCCGGCCGCGGGACTACTGGCTGGCCAACACCACGGTCAGCTTCGACGGCCACCTGAACGGAGTCCAGGGCGCCAAGGGCGTCTACGGCGCCGCCAACTTGACCCAGTCCTTCACCATCGGCCGGTCGCTGATCGCCGTGGCCAGCACGACTTCGCACCTCACCCAGATCTACCTCAACGGCAAGCGCGCCTACCAGTGGCCGATCAGCACCGGCCGGGCCAGCCTGCCCACCCCCGACGGCACCTACGTGAGCGTGGAGAAAGCCAACCCGGTCCGCATGGTCGGCGGCGGCGCGCCCGGCAGCGCCGGATACTACGACGAGCTGGTCAACTACGCTGTCCGGTTCACCTTCAGCGGTGACTACTACCACTCCGCCCCCTGGTCGGTGATCGACCAGGGCACCACCAACGTCAGCCACGGCTGCGTGAACCTGCCGCCGGCCGACGCGGTCACGTACTACAACATGTCCATCCCCGGTGATCCCATCACCGTCACCAACAGCACGGCGGCGGGCAGGTGGGACGACGGCTGGACCGAGTGGTTCCTGCCCTGGTCCCAGTACCTGCACGGCAGCGCGCTCGGCCAGGCGGTGGAAGCGGGCCCGCAGGGCAGCACGTTCGTCAGCCCCGCCGCGCTGCCCGCCGACACCGCCACCGCCCCGCTGCAGACCTCGGCCACTGGCAACTACTACGCAGCCGCGGCCGGCCTGTCGTAGTTTCGGGCGGTCAGGCGGCTTCCCAGAGCGAGGCGATGCCCTGGCCGACGCCGATGCACATGCTGGCCGCGCCGCGGGCCGCGCCGCGCCGGCGCATCTCGTGCAGCAAGGTGGTGACGATCCGGGCCCCTGAGCACCCCAGCGGATGCCCGATCGCGATCGCGCCGCCGTTCACGTTGACCCGGTCCGGATCGCAGCTGAGCTCGTCGACCACCGCCACCGACTGCGCCGCGAACGCCTCGTTGACCTCTACGAGGTCCAGCTCGCCCAGCTGCCAGCCGGCCCGGCGCAGGGCCCGGTGCAGGGCGGGCACCGGCCCGATCCCCATGTAGTCCGGATGGACGCCAGCCGCCGAGGCGCCCGCGTAACGCGCCAGCGGCCGCACCCCGGCCTGGCGCACGGCGCTCTCCGACATCAGCAGCAGCGCCGCGGCCCCGTCGTTCAGCGGCGAGGAGTTGCCGCCGGTCACCGTGCCGCCGGTGCGGAAGGCCGGCCGTTTGGCGGCCAGCTCCGCGGCGGTGATGCCGCCGTTGATCCCCTCGTCGTGCCGGACCTCACCCCGGGGGGTGGTCACCGGCGCCGTCTCGGCGTCGAACCGTCCGGCGTCCCGGGCGGCGGCCGCCCGCTGGTGACTGCGCAGCGCCCATTCGTCCTGACGCTCCCGGGTGATGCCGTACTTCTCGGCCACGTTCTCCGCGGTCTCGCCGAGCGTGACCGGCGGATACATCTCCTGCATGCGCGGGCTCACCAGCCGCCAGCCGAGCCTGGTGTCGGCCAGGTCCATGGCCCGGGGGAACGCGTCGGCGGAACGCCCGAGCACAAACGGCGCGCGGGTCATCGACTCAGAGCCGCCGGCCAGGCAGACATCCGCCTCCCCGGCCGCGATCGTCCGCGCCGCGTCGCAGACCGCCTCCATCCCGGATCCGCAGAGCCGGTTCACTGTCGCCCCGGGTATCTCGACCGGCAGGCCGGCCAGCAGCACGGCCATCCGGGCCACGTTCCTGTTGTCCTCGCCGGCCTGGTTGGCCGCGCCCCAGTAGACGTCATCGATAGCGGTCACGTCCAGCCACGGGTTGCGCCCGGTCAGGGCGGTGATGACGTCGGCGGCCAGGTGGTCGGGGCGTACCTGCGCCAGCGCGCCCTTGATCTTCCCGATCGGCGTCCGGCACGCATCCACCACGAACACTGAGCTCACGTCGGCCTCCTGTCAGCCACGGCTGCGTGACGTCCACGATAGCCGGGGCGTGCGACCCGCACCGTGACGCGGCCCGGCGACCATATGCCCGCGGACGCGCAGTGACCCCGGGAGGCTCTCCCGGGGTCACTGTGTCGCGGACTTAGTCAGCGGGCCTGACTGGTCATGCGTAACGAATCAGCTGCGTTACGCACCCGACGGGTTCATCAGCAGGTGGAACTCGCGGCCGACGTGCTGACTCCCGTTCGGCAGCTGGAAGACCGGAAGTCCTCCTAGCGTGGCAGCGCCGTTGCCGGTGCCAGCCGCGGTGCCAGCCACGGTGCCAGTACCGCCACCGCCACCGCCACCGACGCCGGTGGTGTTGGACACCGTCTGCGGGCCGGTGTTGAAGCTGGCCGACGTGGCCGCGCCGGCCCCGTCGAGGACGACGGTGACGGGGTTGGTGAGGCCGAAGTTCTGGCAGCCGAGGTTGGTGAAGGACATGTTGAGCCGGTTGGCCAGGAAGGTGAACAGGTCCTCGCCCACCGTCGGTACCGGTGACCCATCGGTGTTGAGCAGCGCCTCGTTAGCCGCTAGGAACGGGGTCTGGATGTTGACCAGGTTCTGGCAGTAGTTCGCCGGGCTGTCGTTCGCGTCGGTCTGCGCGCTGATCGGCGCCTGGCCGACCTCGGCCCGGTAGAGGTTGGTCTTGGCCGGGTCGATCTGGCCGACGGCGTCCAGCACCATCTGGTCGTTCTCCGGCACCCGCGCGGCGACCTGCGGCTGGTTCCTGGCGGCCAGCAGTTCGTCGAGGGCCTGCGAGGTGGCCATCGTGCCGTTGTTCCCCAGGTCGGGCGCCATGAAGGGGGTGCACCCGAGGGTCGGGTCGAGGAAATCGTCGATCAGGGCGTTGTCGCTCCCGTTGACCAGCTTCTGCGCACCCGCCAGGCTGGCCTCGTTGGCCGCGGTGTCCTGCGCGGTCTGACCCGTGGTCGGGTTCAGCAGGTAAATGGTGGTCACGTTGTCGCTCTGGTCCTGGTCGACCATGTCGAAGTTGCGGACGGTCGGGCAGGCATTGCCCGTCCCGGTCGCGCCCGCGGTCGGCACGATCTTCGCCGAGGTCCCGGTCGAAGGAACGAACAGCCGTCCCTCACGCTCCAGCTGGAACGCCGCGCGGAAGAAGTTGATGCCGTTGCAGAACGACACCTGGCCGAAGACCGATCCGTTCAGGCCGTCGACGCAGTGACCCTGCCGCAGCGCGCCGGGCGTCGCCCCGACCTGGACCAGGTTCGTACCGTTGAACCCGAAGTCAATGGTCACGATCGCGTTGCGCGGCAGCTTCGGCACCCTGGGCGCGGCCGCGGGCGTGGTCCCGGCCGTGATGACCAAGGGGTTGTAGACCGACAGCGCGCCGGTGCGCGGGTTCAAGATGGTGGCCTGGACGAACGCGCCCAGGTTGACCGAGTTGGTCGTCTCGCAGCCGGACGCCTGCGGCGTGGTGCCAGCCGGGCCGGTGAGCTGGTAAGGCGTCGCCAGGCCGCGCGCGCTGAGCGGGTGCGCCGGGACGATGATGTCGCAGTTGGGATTGACCGCCGACGAGGTGTTACCCGGAGCGACCGCTGCGGCCGCCGCCGACTGGTGAATCTTGGTCGTGTTACTACCTCCCGAGACCGCCAGGATGGTCCCGAGAGTCAGGCCCAACGCCATCGAGATGGCGAGGGGGACCGCAATACGCGCCGCACGATTTTTACCTCCGCGCCGGCGCCATGCGGACCGTTGCCCGCTGAGCATTCAATCCACCTCCGTAAGGGTGTCCGCTGTGACGCTCCCGGTGGATCACGCTAGCCCTGCGAGGAGGACGAGATCGGAAAATTCCGAAGATATGCGTTTCGTAAGATTTTTCTTAAGGTACTGGCTGGAGCCGCCTCCGAAACCTCTGAAATTCTTGCTAAGTCCTTACGTAGCAGGTGAGGGGGCACCCGGGTGGACCGAGATTGCTTCGTGATAGGCGAGCCCTTCCTTCAATGGCGAGGGGGCCCCGAGTCTGCTCGGGACCCCCCGCCATGGAGCGTGGATTGAACCAGCTGGTTCGCCGGGGAGCACCTGCCCTTGGCTACATCCGGGACGGGTTGTCGAACCTGTGCCCCACCCGGTGCGTCCGGGTCGGCGGCCCGGCCGTTCCGCCACCGGGTCCGCCGGTGCCGGCCGTAGCGCTGGCGGTCGGGGTCGGGGTCGCCGCCGCGGGCGGCTTCGCCGTCTGCTGAGCGGTGTTGTAGGTGACCGCGGTGGCCACCTGGTTACCGTTCAGGGTGACCGTGACCGGGTTGGCCAGGCCGAAGTTGGCGCACCCGAGGTTGACGAACGACATGCTGAGCCGGTTGCCCAGGAACGTCGCCAGGTTGTTCCCGACGGCCGCGACCGGGGTGCCTGTGTTCAGCTCCCTGGCCATGTCGAGCTGGTTGCGGGCCGGCTGGATATTCGTAATGTTCTGGCAGTAGTCCATCGCGACCTGGGTCGCGCTGACGTTGCCGGCCAGCAGCGGCTGGTCAACCAGCGAGCGGTAGACGTTCGCCTTGGGGATGCTGAACGCGGTGTTGACCAGGGTCATCTCGTCGTTCGGCGGCACCACGGCGATTGTTCCCTGCTGGTTGGCGCGGGCGCTCAGCTCGTTGAGCGTCTGCGATCCGGAAGTACCGCCGGTGGCGCTGGCGTCCGGCGCGGTGAACGGCGTGCACCCGTTCGCCGGGTCGAGGAAAGCGGCGAGCAGCTTGTCGTCGCTGCCGTTGACGAGGGTGGTAGCGCCGGCGATCGCGGCCGCGCTGGCCGTGGTGTTCTGTGCGGTCTGGCCGTTGCCGTTGATCAGGTACGTAGTGATCACGTTGTCGCTCTGGTCCTGATCGATCGTCCCGAAGCTACGCGTGGTCAGGCACGGCTGGCCGTCGAGGGAAGTGCCCGCCGGCGGGACCGTCAGAGTGCCACGCGCGACCTCGAAGTTGGCCAGGCTATAGAAGCTGACGGCGTTGCACGCCGACACCTGGCCGATGACGGACTGGCCGAGCGCGTCGACGCAGCGGCCCTGCCGGGCGCCCCGGCCCTGGAGGACCAGGTTGGTGCCGTTGAAGCCGACATCGATGATCACCCGGGAGCCGCTGGCGATCGTCGGCGCCGCCGGGGTGGCGGCCGGGGTGGTGCCCGTCGTGACGACCAGCGGGTTGTACACCTGCAGCTGGCCGTTCGGGGACAGGATGGTGGCCTCGACGAACGCGCCCTCGGTGGCGGCGTTGGCCATCGAGCAGCCGTCGCCGAGCTGCCACGGCGTGGCGAGGCCCTGCGCGCTCAGCGGGTTGGCCGGCACGGTCAGGGTGCAGTTCATCGACGCCGCTGCCTGCGCCGCCGTCTGGTTCAGGTTGATCGCGTTGCCTGCACCGTCGACCGGGGCCGTGGCCAGGTTACCGAGCTGCTGCCTGGCGACCTGGCCGTTGGCGAAGCTGGCCGCCGGCGGCACCACGGCCGCCGCTGCGGTCGCCGACGCGGACGCCGCGGCCGAGGGGGCCGCCGCGGAGGCGCTCCCGGACGGACTGGCCGCGGCGCCCAGGGCCGACTGCTGAATCTTCGGAACGCTGCCGCCCGAGATCGCGAGGATGATCCCGAGGGTCAGTCCCAACGCCATCGGGATGGCGAGGGGGACCGCAATACGCGCCGCGCGACTGTTACGACCGCGACGGCGCCATGCGGACCGATGCCCACTGAGCAATTTAATCCACCTCCATGGATGTCCGCTGTGACGCTCCCGATGGATCACGCTAGACCCGGGCTGCTGGCGAGATTACGCAATTCAGCAGATTCACGTTTTGTCCGTTTTTTAGCCGGAGTGGCGCCGAAACCTTAATAAGTCATTGCTAAGCCATTACGTCGCAGGTGGCGGCGGCCTAAGCCGGCCGAGATCGCCTCGTGATAGACGAGAGTGCGCGGCAGGCCCGGCCGCCAAGCCGGCCATAGCGACGGATAGTAGTTATTACGGGTCTTACAGTGACCGATAGATCTTGCGGGAAGGTTACGGAGCGGGGCCTGCGGGGGCCCGTTCGGCAGGTCACAGCGGCATCAGCTGACCCGCGGGCAGGGAAACGGCCGCGGCCGGTCCCATGGCACGGCTCGTGATCGACTGACGCCTGAGTCCCGCCCCTACCTGCAAGCAACGGCGGGCACCGTATTCCGAGATGAAATACGCGGCCCGGCTCGGCCTGGAAAATTGACCCAAGGGAGCCTCGCGGCCCGGACATTACTAATACCTGCTCCGGGCCGCCAAACGGCGCCACGTATTAACCTGGTCAATTATTATCAGCGGTTTATTAATTCCCGGCCCGGGACCGCGGAGACGGGATCCGGCCGAATTTAACAGGGGTTTTCCCCGTCTTCGGCAGGCTCATTGCGCCGGACGAAGGCGCCGGTCGCGGGCTGGGACGGGTCGCCGGTTGCGGCCGGGCCGCCTGGGCCGGGTCGCCTGGCCCGGCTTGCTTCACCGGTCCAGCGGCCTAGTAAACTAACGTTTTTCCTGGCCAATCCCCCGATTGTCAGGTGTTCGCGCGACTACAGATAGCGACTCCAGCTCGTTTGTCTCGTCCGGCTCCGGCCGGCAGACAAGATCGGCTTGAATCTGCAACCTTTTCCCGTGCGAGCGCGTCTGTCTGTTGGAGGGAGTTGCCAGCAGGATCTTGCTTGCTTGCCTGGCGAGTTGCAGTCTCTACTTGTGTCCAATGCTGAATTACGTCGAGGGGACGGCGCCGTGTCGCGATCCGGATGGTTCCGCAGACAGCAACCATTGCTGGTAACGAGCGAAACTTCATCCTCCCCCGCTCCGGCCAAGAAGAAGCGCGGGGCAGCCCTCACCGCCAGCGCCGCCGCGCTTGTCATCGGCGCGGGCATCATGATCGTGGCGTTCGCGGCGCCGGGAAGCCACGCGTCTCCGGTGGCGTCCGTTAACCGTGCGGCCACGTCCAACCGTGCGGCCCCGGCCCGGCCGCATGGGGCGGCGGCAGCGCTGCAGCTGGTCTCCACCACCCCGGCTGGCAGCGCCAAGGGTGTCAACGGCGCCAGCCCGATCCGGGTGCAGTTCTCCTCGCCGATCGCCGCCAGCTCCCCGATGCCGACGCTGTCGCCTCAGATCGCGGGCAAATGGACGGTCCAGGGCGACTCGGCGGTCTTCACCCCCGCGGTGGGATATTTCGAGAACACCCGGGTCACGGTGGCCATCCCCAGCGGCCCGTCCGGCATCGTCTCGGCCGCCGGGGCCAGTGCGGGCGCGGGCGGCACCCTCGGCTCCGCGGTGAGCAAGAGCAGCTTCACTACGGGCTCGTACAGCAACCTGCGCCTGCAGCAGCTGCTCGCTCAGCTCGGCTACCTGCCGATGACCTGGACGGCCAAGTCCGGGGCCGCCATCAGCCGGGGCAACGCCCGGGCCGAGCTGTCCGCCGCCTACAGCCCGCCCGCCGGGACCTTCAGCTGGCAGGGTAGCTACCCCTGGAACCTGACCAGCCAGTGGAAGGC
>Ga0066790_10000523_pt1 | contig 14575 bp, 12 predicted proteins | sample OrgsoiDNA2013050_FD_70963 | JGI IMG/M metagenome (GOLD analysis project Ga0066790, IMG submission 70963) | Permafrost soil microbial communities from the Arctic, to analyse light accelerated degradation of dissolved organic matter (DOM) -... | ecosystem: Environmental > Terrestrial > Soil >...
GGCCAGACCAGGACGAACAATCCTAGAATGCCGAGCACGAGGCCGGCCTTGCCGCGTCCAGAAATAATGTGGTGGTCGCCGAGAAGCAGAGAATCGAGAACGAGAAACCAGAGTGGGGTGATGGCGATGATGAGCGCGGCGAGCCCCGATGACACGGTGAGTTCGGCATAGGAGAGCGTGAGGTTGCCGCCCATCAGCAGTAGGAGGCCGACCACCGCGGCCAGCGCGATCTGCTTTGGCGAATAGAGAATCCTGCGGCCAGTGGCGGCGCAGACGGCCAGCATGATCACTCCCGCGATCGAGAATCGCACGGCGCACATGAGCGCGGGGGGAATGGTTTGTACAGCGATGTCGATGCCGAGATATGTCGAGCCCCAGAACAGGTACACGAGTCCGAAGGCAAGTATCACCATCCACCGGCTTGGGTGCTGAGCGGAATGCATTGGCGTGAGAAACAGGGGGAAGCTAAAAGATATCAGACGAGCGCGAGGGCGGGTTGGATTCTAAAGTTGAGGAGGTCACAGTACGTCGGGGACTTGTGCGGACTCGCGGGGGCTCGCCTTCACCTTGGCTAATCCGAAGTCGAGGATCTTAGCATGTCCACGCTTGGTGACGAAGATGTTGGCGGGCCTAATTTCGCGGTGAACGATGCCGCCGGCATGGGCTGCGTCGAGCGCGTCGGCGATTTCGATCCCAAGGGAGAGGATGGCCTCCAACTCCATGGCGCGATTGCCAATCAGGTGTTTGAGCGTGGAGCCGTCAAGCCAGGTCGAAGAAACGATTCGTTCGGGACACGATCCGTATCAGGGCATCGCTGTACTGTTTCTCCAGCAATCACCAAAAGGAGCTGGCGTGTGGCCGACGATTAGCTTAGACGCAATAGCTTGCGCCGTATGGTTACGATTCCAGCAAGCCCGCTACCCAGCAAAAGAAAGGAACTGGGTTCAGGAACTGTGGTGGCAGTTCCGCTGTAGTTTGCGGATGCAACGAGAATTAGGTCCTGACCCTGAAATTGATCGATTGTGAGTGTCATGGTTCCGGACCCTTTGAAGTTCAGAGCAAACAGCGCTGGGCCCTTGAGCCCGTTCAAGTCTTGAAACGCAACCACGTTACCAATCATGGCGACCGGAAACGTGACGGTGCTGTAATTGGCGTTCGTTGGTGCCGTAAACGTGCCTGAAAAAAGTAAACCGCCAGTCATCATGTCGGTGGTTTGATTCCCGAGAGTCGCGTTGTTGCCTAAGACGCCTTGAAGGGTCGAGACAAACGGGACAGATAGTTGGAAGTGCACAACCGAACCGGGTGTGACGATTCCAACGATTTCAGGGCCGCTTGGCGTTACGGTGGTTATCGAGAGTGGCCCTCCGGTTACGTAGTTCTCCCAGTCAAGGGCACTCACTGCCGAGGATCCGGTAATCGCAATGCTTTTCGCTTGAGCGGTTGGGACAATCAAGAAAAAGCTCATGGTCAGAAACAACATCAACGCAGACTTTGTCGGCATGGGAGAGCCTCGAGGGCGAAAAACTTTGATCCAGCATACCATCATCCTATGGATTCGCGACCTGCCAGATTACACCGCAAAACAAGTCGCAGCCGGTCACGCCGCCGTTAATGGCGGTGCCGTACAGAGTTCCCGTCTTGCTGTCGTAGGTGGCAGCGCCAGTCGGGTAGCCGCCGTTCACTCGATAGGTGAACTGGAACAAGGTTGTTTCTGTCCACGCGCCGCCCTTCACCGCTGGAGGGGATAGCTTGAATATGCTTCCGTCTCCCGCAGGGTGTTGGTTCTTACTGCTGGTGGTGCCGTAGAGCTGGTTGGTCTTGTGGTTCCAAGTGAGCCCGCCGATCGGATTGGTTCCGTAGCTCGTGCTAAAGGCGTAGAGGATGCTTTCGGTCCAAGTGGTCTTGGTCGGAGTGAGCATGTACACCACTCCATCGCCCGATGTGTCGCCTCCGCCATTGGTAACGCCGTAGATGTCCCCGCCGGCGTCGAAAAGCAGACTGCCGTTGGGATAGCTTCCGGTGGTGGTGGAAGCGCCGAAAGAATAGAGGATCGATTCTGTCCCTAACTGACCCGTGGTGGGGGGAACGAACTTATACAGGGTTCCCTGGTTGAACGCACCGCCGAGAGAGGTAACTCCGTACAGGTTTCCAGAAGAGTCCAGGAGGACCGGACCACTGGGTGTGCTGCCGTCCGCCAGATCGCCGAAGGTGTACAACACGCTTTCGGTATAGGTTTTACCGTTCTTGGTCGTAAGTTGGTAGAGCACTCCGCTGTCCCAAGTGCCGCCTCGTGTCGTCACCCCGTAGAGTGTTCCTGAGGTGGTCAGGGCAAGAGCCGCCGTCGAAGGAAGACGCCCGTCGGAGTTGCCGGTGAAGGCGTAGAGTTGCGACTCGGTCCAGGCGCCGCCTTTTACCGCAGGCGGAACTAGCTTGTAGACCACTCCGCAGTTGCAGATGGGATCTCCGCCGGTATAAGTGGTGCCGTAAAACGCTCCGGCTTGGTCCTTGACGAGATCGGATACCGGGACGTAACCGCCGACACCATAGGGGACAAAGTTATAGAGCGTGGTCAGCGTCCAGGCGCCACCGGAGACGGCCGGCGGGGACAGTTCCATTACGGTTCCCACGCCGTAGGTTCCGCCGCCGCGCGTAGTGCCGTATAGATTCCCCGTTCCATCTTCGAGGAGAGCGCCCTGAGGCCAGAAGCTGGCGGTTTCAGAGAAAGTGTAAAGTGTGCTCTCGGTCTGGGCGTTCGCCAGTGTGCTGAGCGCAAGGGTCATAATCAGCAGGACGTTTCTGAGGTCGAAGATCCGAAAGCACATATCGTCTCCTTGAGAGATGCCGGGGAGATCCTGGGTAGAACGGCTGACCGCCTAAACTATAAGGCTGGAGGAACCGGGGCTACATAATATGCAGCGAAAAACGTCTTGGCAAGGATGAAAGAATCTGCAACCTTCGATACCGCCCAACGGGTTCGCAGGTGAAGCGATTCCCACACGGGAAGCAACGGCGCCTGTGCAGAGAGGCAGTCGAGCTGCGCTCGACGGACAGCCCGAGGGCGCCTGTCCCCACATGACCACACTAGGGCGCCGACCGCTCATAAATTACCAAAGGGGGTTACGCCATGCGCCGGCTCCAGCTATAATTGATCAGTAATGTTGACGGTAAGCGATGCTGAAGAAGAATCCCAATTCGCGTCGTCCTTATTCCCCGGCCGAGTGCTGGCTGCACTGTCTGGTGTGCCCGCGGCGCTACCGGGCGAATCTGCCATCCCGACTGCGTCCCAGCCTCTTCGGTAGCGATTAATTCCCTCATCCTCCATCTGATTCGCCCCGGTCTGCGTGCGTCCGAACCAGGATTCTCGTGTTCCGCGGCCGCATTTCCTGACAACGGGCAACTGACTACTGACGGTTGCTAACGGAGGATTCCATGACAACCGAAACAATGGCTACGAAGACTATGACCGCGACCGCCGCTTCTTCGGCTTTCGGTCCGAAGATCAAGACCGCCCTGCCTGGGCCCAACGCCAAGCGCGTGCTCGAAGGCGATCAGAAATACATTTCGCCGTCCTGCACGCGTTCGTACCCGATGGTGGCCAAGAGCGGGCGCGGCATCGTGGTGACTGATGTCGACGGCAACGAGTTTTTTGATTTTTCTGCGGGCATTGCCGTGACTTCGACCGGCCACTGCCATCCCGAGGTGGTCGCCGCCATTCAGAAACAGGCGGGCGAACTGATCCACATGTCGGGCACGGATTTCTACTACGAGAACATGGTGGAACTGGCGGCGCGACTGTCGAAGATTGCGCCGATGGCAGGCCCGCACCGCATTTACTACGGGAACTCTGGAGCGGAGGCGATCGAGTGCGCGCTGAAGCTGGCGCGCTACCACACCAAGCGGCAGAACGTGATCGCGTTCTTCGGAGCGTTCCACGGACGGACGATGGGCGCGCTGTCACTGACAGCGTCAAAGCCGCAGCAGAGACGGCGGTTTGCGCCGCTCGTACCGGGCGTGACGCATGTGAGGTATCCGGATGTCTATCGCGGCTGCGTAGGCGGCACGCAGGATGCCGATAACTTCGCCCTGGGCTGTGCCCGCTTTATCGAAGAGAAGCTGTTCAAGACAACACTGGCGCCGGAAGAAGTTGCCGCGATCTTTGTAGAGCCGGTGCAGGGCGAAGGCGGATATGTTGTGGCGCCGAAGATCTTTATGCAGGAACTGCGGCGCATCTGCGACCGTCACGGCATCATGTTGGTGGTGGACGAAGTGCAGAGCGGCATTGGACGCACGGGCAAGTGGTTCGCCGTCGAGCATACGGGCGTTGAGCCTGACATGGTTTGCATGGCGAAGGGAATTGCTTCAGGCATGCCCCTCGGCGTGACGATGACGCGCGCGGAAGTCATGGACTGGGTTCCCGGTTCGCACGCATCTACCTTCGGGGGAAATCCCGTGGCAGTGGCGGCCGCTCTGGCCACCCTCGACGTGATCGAGAAAGAGCACCTGCTCGAAAACTCGGCCACCGTGGGCGCTCACATGATGAAGCGCATGGCCGACTGGCCGTCGAAACTGAAGCTAGTGGGCGATGTGCGCGGCCGCGGACTGATGATCGGCGTCGACATCGTGAAGGACAAGGTCACCAAGGAACACGGCAACGCCGAACGTGACCGTATCGTCGAAAAGGCGTTCGAGCACGGGGTGCTGTTCCTGGGATGCGGGCCGAGTACGGTCCGGATCTGTCCGGCACTGGTGGTTACGAAGGAAGAGGCGGACGTCGCCGTCGATGTGCTCGAAGAGTGCATTTCCGCGGTGGGCAAGGGCGCTTAGGGTAAGACGAAAAGACTCACCACGGAGGACACAGAGAAATCACCCTGTTCTTCTCGTGACTCCGTGGTGAACTATTTTCTGGTGGGGAATCCCAGCTTCTCGATCAGGTCTTTGTACGCAGGCTCGTCGTGGAGGCTGGTGAACGCCGAGTCCGTTTCGAGTTGCACCATCGATTCATCCCGTTTTTCGTAAGCGATCTTCAGGTAGCGCAGAGCTTCCGGCCCATTTCCCAGGAGCGAATAGGTCTGTGCCAGAGCGTAGGGCGATTGCAGCCCGCGCTGGTAGAGCTTTTCCTGCGATGCCTGCATGTTTTGCAGCATGCGCGTGGCGCCCGCGACTGCGAAGCCTTTTTCGGCTGTGCCGGCGAGCTTCAGGCTGGAGGGATCCTGCAGCAAAACAGCTTCCTTCTTCCACTCCGCAAGATAGTGGGAATAGTCTCCGCTGGCAAAGTAAACACCCTTCAGATAGCGGTGGGGAGAAACAAAATCGGGCTCGGTAGACTCCAGTTGTTTCAGAAGAGCGAGGCCCTCATCACGCCTTCCGGCCATATAGAGCAGGCTACCTTTGTCGGCCAGAATCGATTTCGATGCCGGGTCCAGCGATTGTGCGCGCTCAATCTCGGCGACTGCCTCGGGAAGACGGCCGAGAGTTGAGAGGTAGGTGGCGTACCAGTGGTGGGCGATGGCATTGTTGGGATTGAGATCGATGGCGCGGCGAAATTCCTTCTCGGCTCCAGCCGCGTTCCATGTGCCATAGAACAGGGCGAACGCGAGGGAGGCATGCGCTTCAGAAGACTGATCGTCGAGTTCGACCGCCTTTTGCGCCGCAGCCAGAGCGCGCGGGTAGGCTTCGCTGGCAGGCATGAGAGTGTATTCGCGCAGCAGGTTGTAGGAGTCCGCAAGGCCCACGTAAGCCGGAGCGTAACCGGGATCGTGAACAATGGCCTGGGTGAAGTAGTCGACGGCCTTGGTCAATCCCTCCGGGGTGCGTTTTTCCCAGTAAAAACGGCCCTTGAGATAGAACTGTTCCGCGTCTGGGTTGGCGAGTTGACGCGAAGATGCGGATTCTTCGAGAGAGGCCGTTGCTTGCTTGACTGTGTCGGCACTGGCAGGGCGGTGGTTGGGCCAAAAACTCCAAATTGCGAGTAGAACTGCAGCTGGAAGGGCGAACGACCACATCCAGCGGGTTGGCGCCGCGGGCTCTGGGGCGGCCGGAGGCTCGAGATCGGACCTAAGCAGGATCGGACCGGGCGGAGGAGGCGGCGGTCCTGGGACGTGGACCGGGGCGATCCAGCGATAGCCGCGACGTTCAACCGTCTCGATAAAGACGGGGTTGTCGGCGGAGTCGCCAAGTGCGTCGCGGAGGCGGTTGATCGCGCTGCTGATGCCGTGATCGAAATCCACGAACACGCCTTCCGCCCAGAGTGCCTGGCGAAACTGATCCCGGCTGAGCACCTCCTGAGGCCGGCTGAGCAGGAGTCGCAGAGCCCGGAAAGGCAGATCCTGAATCTTAACCTTGACTCCGTTCTTGCGGAGTTCTACCGAGTCCACATCGGCCTCGAACACGCCGAAGCGAATGACTGCTCTTGGTTGTCGGGCTGGCTGCATACACTTCTGGCTCGGAACGGGGGGAGCTACAGTCTAGCACTGCTCGATTTCGGCAAGAATCCCCGGTTGGTGCCATTCCACCACCACTTTTGTCCGGGTGAGAACTGGCTGCATTGCCATGGTGAAAAAAGACTTAGCGCGTGAACTACGTTTGCCCGAGGCGTGAATTGACGGGGCGATGAGGATAGAAGAGAGTTGCCCGGTGGGCGGGAGGACTCTTCTCTGCGCGGCGCGGTCAATGTGTGTCTGACCAGGCCTGCGGTCTGAGATGTGGTTCTTCGAGCATGGGGCGAACTTGAGTTAGCACCATGAGTTTGATGGTTTCATCGAGACTTTGATTTTTGTTGCTGCCTTCTTGGGGGGAGGATAGCGACCTGGCTCGCGGCTTTGTCCGCGGGCTTGTTTTTTGGAGGGAACCCCGGTCTGTGGTGTTTCCCTGTGCGGGAAAGGGTCCGAGGCTAATTTCCGGGTCTGTGAGGCGGGTCACATCTCTTGTCTGCTTCTGCTACTACATTGAACTGTCGATCATGCTTCCCGCAGTGCTTACACGAACGATCATTCAAAGCCTGGACTGGGTGGGCGAGCGCGTGCTGACGGCGGACCCGCGTCCGAGGCATCAGCGCACTGGTACGCGAGGAGAAGAAGACGCGTACTTCTACCTGCGGAGTCAGGGCTACGTGATGGTGGCGCGCAATTTTCGCTCGCCGCGCAGCCGGGGGGAGATCGACCTGATCGGCTGGGATGGAGATGTGCTCTGTTTCATTGAAGTTAAGACGCGTACGTCGCGCGATGTGAAGACCGCCGAGGCGGCAGTAGACCGGCACAAAAGGCGAGAAGTTGCGGAAGTTGCGCGGGAATATCTGAGGCGGCTGCCACCGTCGTGCCAGTGGAGATTCGATATTGTAAGCGTATACTATGCGAATCTCAGTTCCTGCCCGCAGATTGAAGTGTTTCGCAATGCTTCCTTGTCGGCGTAAAATTATGAGGTTTGCGCACCCGCGTGAAAGGATTCAGTAATTGCCTGAGCTAAGAAAAGATCCGATCGTAGGCCGTTGGGTGATCATTTCGACGGACCGTGCGAAGCGCCCTACCGATTTCGTCCGCGAGAATATGAAAATCAAGGGCGGATTCTGTCCGTTCTGCTACGGGAACGAGACCAAGACACCGCCTGAAATTCAAGCGTACCGTCCCAACCCAAATGGAGGTCCGGCGCCACAGCGGGACACGCCGGGATGGACCGTTCGCGTGGTTCCGAACAAGTTTCCAGCCCTGGGCATTGAAGGCACACTGAACCGGCAAGCCGAGGGAATGTTTGATCGCATGAACGGGATCGGGGCACATGAAGTCATCATTGAGACTCCCGACCACACGGCCAGCCTGGCGACTCTGCCTCCCAAACGCATCGAAGATGTTTTGTGGACGTTCCGGGACCGAATTCTGGATTTGAAGAAAGATCGCCGGTTCAAGTACATCCTGATTTTTAAGAATCATGGGGAAGCGGCCGGAGCGTCGCTGGAGCACGCCCACTCGCAGCTGATCGCGCTGCCGATTCTTCCCATCAACGTGGTGCAGGAACTGGAAGGGGCGAAGCAGTATTTCCTCTACAAGGAACGTTGTGTGTTCTGCGACATCATCCGGCAGGAGATGGACGGCGGCACGCGCGTGGTAGCGGAAAATGAGAACTTTCTCACGCTGGCGCCCTATGCTCCGCGCTTTCCGTTCGAGACCTGGATTCTGCCCAAGCAGCATGAGTCGGCTTTTGAGAATTCGTCGTCGCACATGTTCGAGAATTTGGCGCGAGCCATGAAGGATCTGCTCAGCCGGGCCGACCGGGTGCTGGACAACCCACCGTACAATCTGGTGATCCACACCTCGCCGGCGCAAGATCCGACGAACGATCATTATCACTGGCACATTGAGTTCATGCCGAAGCTGACCAAGACGGCGGGATTCGAATGGGGCACGGGATTTTACATCAACCCTACTCCGCCCGAGGAAGCCGCGAAGTTCCTGCGTGAGGCAAATGTGGAGGAGCCTGCGCCGGCGTCGATAGGCTAAGTCGCGGTGCGGTTCAAAAAATCGGTCTACGGAAAAAGAGGGCACGGCATGGGGCCGTGCCCTTTTCAATTGGGCTGAAAGAGAGAGAAGGCCTATGAAGTCTCACGGGCCATTCAATGAATGCAGGATAGGCTGGTCCGGGCGGCGGTTTGTCACAGAGTTGTAAAACTTCCGGGAATTGAAAAAGGGATTGGAGCATCTGGGATCAGGTTGATTGACGTCCCGTCGCCTGAATCACTACTATCAGCGGTTGTTTTGAGGTTCTTCATGAAACGCTGCTTGCTGGTCCTGCTTCTGGTGGGATGCGCCTATGCCGCTCCGGCTCCCTCGACGCTGATCGCGAACGTGCCCGGGCGCACGACCGTGAACCTGAATGGTGCGTGGCACGCCATCGTAGACCCATTCGACAATGGCAGGGACGAATTCTTTCGCAATGAAAAGCCGGGGAGCAAGAGCGAGCGGGTGGAGTACAGTTTCGATGCGTCGCCCGTCCTGAATGTTCCCGGAGACTGGAACACGCAGCGCGAACAATTGATGTTCTACGAAGGGCCGGTGTGGTACCGGCGCGAGTTTCGATATCACCGGCGCGCGGATACGCGCGTGTTCGTCTACTTCGGCGCCGCCAACTACCGGACCTCCGTTTATATGAACGGAGAGAAACTGGGAGAACATGAAGGCGGCTTCACTGCATTCAACTTCGAAGCGACTGCGGTTCTGCGGGAGGGCGAGAACTTTCTGATTGTCGAGGTAAACAACATGCGTCGCGCCGACGCCGTGCCGGCGCTGAAGTTTGACTGGTGGAGCTATGGTGGAATTACTCGCGATGTAATGCTCGTCGAGGTTCCAACCGCCTTTATTCAAGATTATTTCGTGCAACTTGCGCGGGGATCGCAAAGCGAGATCGCGGGCTGGGTGCAATTGTGCGGGACGCGGTCGTCACAGAAGATTGTCCTGGAGATCCCGGAAGCTGGCATTCACGAAACAGTCGTGCCTGACGCCTCAGGGCGCGCGAATTTTCGCTTTACGGCGAAGCTGGAGCTGTGGTCTCCCGCGCACCCCAAGCTTTATGACGTGATGTTGAGTAGCGGTGGCGATACCATCCACGATCAGATTGGCTTTCGGACGATCGAGGTGCAGGGAGCAAACATCCTGTTGAATGGCAAGCCGATCTTCTTACGCGGCATTTCCATGCACGAGGAGGCGCCGTTTCGCGACGGCCGCGCCTTCAGCCCGGAGGATGCGCAGACTCTACTTGGGTGGGTGAAAGATCTGGGATGCAACTTTGTCCGCTTCGCGCATTATCCGCACAACGAGAATGAGATTCGCCTGGCCGACCGCATGGGCCTGCTGGTCTGGTCGGAGATCCCCGTCTACTGGGATATTGACTGGTCGAGTCCTGCGACGCTGGCGAATGCCGAGGCGCAATTGCGGGATGAGATTGCGCGCGATCATAACCGCGCGGCGGTTATCTTTTGGTCGCTTTCCAACGAGACTCCGGTGAAGCCGGAGCGTCTGACGTTCTTGAAACAGCTTGCGCAGGATGCGCGTGAACTCGATTCCACGCGGCTGATCACTTCGGCGATGAACCACGTCGATGATACGAGTTCGGACGTGCGCACGATCAGCGATCCGCTGGGAGAAGTGCTGGACGTGCTCAGCATCAACGAATACTTAGGCTGGTATTGGGGGCACGTGGAAGATGCTGACAAGATGCAGTGGAAGTCGACGTGGAACAAGCCGCTGATTGTCAGCGAATTTGGCGGGGGAGCGGTGTACGGCCGCCACGGCGATGCGGATGAAATCTGGACTGAGGAATATCAGGACAACTTGTATCAGCACCAGCTGGGAATGATCGAGCGCATGCCGAATCTGGCCGGGCTGACGCCATGGGTCCTGATGGATTTTCGCTCTCCGACGCGCCTGCTTCCGGGCGTGCAGGATTATCACAATCGCAAGGGAGTGATCTCGAATCGGGGACAGCGCAAGCTGGCGTTCTATACGCTGCAGAGGTTTTACAAGAGGCTGGCTGACGCGGGGAAGTAGGGTAGTTTCGTCAGTGAGCGTAAGAGGGATTTTCAACCAGTTAGCATCTAGAATAGTCGTATCGGAGACTAAGACCGTCAAGCAGTAAGACTACAGATGCCACGGTGCAAGCTTTGCAAACAGGACCGGGAACTGCGGGAGAGTCATTTTCTCCCCGCAGCGGTTTATGCGCAGCTCAGAAATCCTGCCGACCAAAACCCCAATCCGGTACTGATAACAAGAAATGTCTCTCTAACTACATCCAAGCAGATCAAGGATTATGTCCTTTGTGCTGAATGCGAGGAACGGTTCAGCAAATTTGGCGAAACATGGGTCTTGGCGAACATGGCTCGTCCAGAAGGCTTCCCTATTCAAGAAGCACTGATCGCAACGAAGCCGATTGGGTCGAATGAGACCATTGCCTACTATTCGGGGGCTGCCATCCCTGCAGTCGATGTGGACGCCCTGGTTTACTTCGCTCTCAGCATCTTCTGGAGAGCATCGGCTCACATCTGGAGGAACGTGTCCGGCTACATGGAAGGCATAGAGCTTGGCCCGTTTGAAGAGACGATTCGACGCTTTTTGCTCGGCGATAAGTTTCCAGCGGACACGGTTATTCTGGTGTCGGTATGGCCAACGAAGGAGGTTTTACCTGCAGCGTACACTCCGCGGAGGGGTAAAGCACCTGGGTGCCATTGCTTCAACTTTTTGATTCCTGGGCTGGAATTCAAACTCATGACCGGGAAAGGAATACCCGATGATTTGCGGGCGATGTGTTCATACGCTTCTCCGGGTAAATTGATATATACCGCAATGTCGGTCATCTCAGACACCATAGAAGCTTTTACCAAACTGATAAGCACGACCCGTGAGTCGAAGGGCCTCAAGGCGATGAGAGAAAAGACTGATGGCGTCTTCTAGGGAGGTGACGGCATGCCTAAAGGCGTGCCCTGATGCGAATTGTTTTCAAGATACGCCGGGCGACGTTAGTTCAGCCTTGGGTGCGGTCGAGGACTTCTTCGTGCCAGGCCATCTGGATGGCTTCCAGCTTGCCTTCGTTGGAGGCTTTCGGATCGCCGACAAAGTCGGGCAACTCGGTGACGTAGCGGTGCAGGTCGGTGAAGCGAACGGCGAGCGGATCGAGTGTGGGGTGAGCTTCGGAGAGCAGGATGCCGATGTCTTCGGCGTCGTCCCAGGTCAGTTGCTTTGCCATCCTCAGTGCTCCTCAAGTTTTCAAGTTTCAAGGTTCCAGGTTCCAGAGTTTCAAAGTACACGGCCGACCCTACGCGCTTTCACTTTGAAACCTTGCAACCTTGAAACTTTGAAACCTTTGTTCTAGTGCTCTTCCGAGACGTAATTGCGATTCCACGCAGGAATCTCGACGACGACTTTGCCGGGCTTGGTGATCTGCGCCTGGCAGCCGAGACGCGAGTTTAACTGGAGATCGGCAGCCATGTCCAACCGGTCGGCCTCGTCGTCGTCCATCGGCGAGAGATTCTCGGCGCCTTCCTTCACCCAGATGTGGCAAGTGGTGCAGGCGTTGTTGCCGCCGCAGGCGTGATCGAGCGTGATGTGATTGTTCAACGCGACATCCAGGATCGACTCTTCTTTGCCGTGATATTCGTAGGGCAATTTGCCGTGTTCGAACTGCACGGTCTTGCCTTCGGGCAGGAAGGTAACCTGCACGGTGTTTTCGCCGGGCGCTTCGTCGGTCAACGTGCCTGCTCCTTGTGTCTTTTCGTTCGCCATGACAACTCCTCGATCTCCTCCGCGTCCTCTGTGTCCTCTGTGGTTTCGAAATCTTTAACCACGGAGGACACGGAGGACACAAAGGCTACTCAAATTCTGCTTTTGCCATGGGGTGCGGGGCGGTGGGGCCTTCGCCCAGGTCCGTCTCGTCCATGTTCTTGCCTTTTAGCGCTGATGATACGGCAGTGTCCATCATCATCTCAGCGAGGCGCATCGTGCCTTGATTTAGCGCGTCGATGGCTTTGCGGATCGCCTGATAATCTTCTTCGGCATTCACCGCGACCAACGACTTTTCCATCTTCGCGATCTGCTTTCTTTCGTCGGTGGTGAGTTGACCCCAGGCGGCGCTCTTTTTGCCTTTTTCGAGGGCGGCGAGGATCGTCGAAGTTTCGGCGCGCGCTTCGATCAGCTGGCGTTGCCGGAAATCTTCTTCGGCGTTGTCGAACGAGTCGAGGATCATGCCTTCGACCTGCTCGTCGGTGAGACCGTAGCTGGGCTGGACCTGAATTTCGGCTTCCTTCCCGCTGCGCTGCTCGCGCGCGGACACGTGCAGAATGCCGTTCGCGTCGATCAGGAATTTAACTTCAACACGCGGGATGCCGGCGGCCATGGGTGGAATGCCTTTGAGATCAAAGCGCGCCAGCGAGCGGCAGTCCTTGGCCAGCTCGCGCTCGCCTTGCAAGACGTGAATCGCTACGTTGGTCTGGCCGTCAACTTGCGTGGTGTAGAACTGCGTAGCGGAGGCCGGGATAGTCGAGTTGCGCAGGATGATCTTGTCGGTGACGCCGCCGGCGACTTCGATGCCGAGCGACAGAGGAGTCACATCCAGCAGCAACATGTTCTCGGTGGCTTCGGAGCCGCCGCCAAGGATGTTCGCCTGCACGGCCGCGCCCAGAGCGACCACTTCGTCGGGATTCAGGCCGGTGTGCGGCTCGCGGTGGAACAGATCTTTCACCAAAGCGCGAACTTTCGGGATGCGCGTGGAACCGCCGACGAGCACGACTTCGTCGATCTGCTCCGGCTTCAGGCCGGCATCTTTCAGGGCCTGCTTGCACGGGCCGACGGTGCGGTCGATGACGGGTTGAATCAGTTGCTCGTACTGCGCGCGAGTAATCTCGCGCAAGTAGCTCTTCCCCCCGGGCAATTCGATGTCGAGCTTGACTGCATTTTGCGACGAAAGTGCGATCTTGGCTTCGATGACAGCCTTGCGGATTGCCTGCACGGCTTCGGCGTTGCGGCGAAGGTCGAGTCCGAGGTCGCCGCGAATGTCGTCGAGTGCGATGGTGATGAGCAGGTTGTCGATGTCGTCGCCGCCAAGGTGGGTGTCGCCGTTGGTGGCGATGACTTCGAAAATTCCGTCGTGCAGCTTGAGAATTGAAACGTCGAACGTGCCGCCACCGAGATCGTAAACCGCGACGATGCCGTTTTGCTTCTTGTCGAGGCCATAGGCGAGCGAGGCTGCAGTCGGCTCGTTGACCAAGCGGAGGACTTCGAGGCCAGCAATGCGTCCGGCGTCTTTCGTGGCCTGACGCTGCGCGTCGTTGAAGTAGGCAGGCACGGTGATGACCGCTTTTGTGACCGGGCCGCCGAAGAAGCGCTCAGCACTGCGCTTGAGCTGGCGAAGAATGAGTGCAGAAATTTCCGGTGGCGTGAAAGTCTTGTCACCCAACGTAATGCGGAGTACTTCCCCTGCCTGCAGGTCATCGGCGAGGCGGAAAGGGAAGAGCTTGAGTTCCTCCTGAATGTCTTCGGAGCCGCGTCCCATCAGGCGTTTGATCGAGTAGACGGCTCGTTCGGGAGTGTCGATCAGGGAATTGCGCGCGGCATTCCCAATGACGGGCTGGTTGTTTGCGTCGAGCGCGACCACCGAGGGGAGCAGGTTCAGGCCGTCATCACCCGGGATCACGACAGGAGTGTCCCCCTGCATAAAGGCCACCAGAGAGTTGGTAGTCCCGAGGTCGATGCCGACGATGCGATCCGTTGCCATTTCTTGGTTGCTACTCCTCAAGCGCCGCATTTACATCTCTGACCAGATTCCGGATGTAATTGCGGCGGTTCAGCACATCTACCATCTTGCTCGTTGCCTGCGCTCGATCTTCGGATGCGGCGTGACCGCGATCGACCAGGGTATCCCAGGTCTTCCAGTACGTTTGCAGTTCCTGCAGAAGCGCTTCGTGCTTGGCTTCGAGCGACAGTTTCTGTTTTCCAATTTCTGTAACCAGTACGGGATCGTCCTCGCCCATCTTCTTGTTCATGCGTAGTTCTTCCAGTTGCATGTTCAGCTCGAAGACTTCTTCGAGCAAATCCGGGGGAAC
>Ga0066790_10000524_pt1 | contig 14573 bp, 12 predicted proteins | sample OrgsoiDNA2013050_FD_70963 | JGI IMG/M metagenome (GOLD analysis project Ga0066790, IMG submission 70963) | Permafrost soil microbial communities from the Arctic, to analyse light accelerated degradation of dissolved organic matter (DOM) -... | ecosystem: Environmental > Terrestrial > Soil >...
AATAACCCCAATAATCTGGACAGGGGTATTTTAACGGCAGATGGGGTTCACCTGAATGATGCCGGGAATTTGTTTGTAGCAAAACTTATGGCGGAAGGAATTGCAAAGACGAATCCGCACTAATGAACCAGGGCGTTCGTTATAAGAAGGGAACTTTTCAATTATCTTTGCATCATGCATTATGTATCTGCTGAGGGATTGGGGAAGTCTTATGGAATAAAACCGCTTTTCAACAACATTACCTTTCATATCGAATCCGGAGATAAAATCGCCCTGATCGCCAAAAATGGTACGGGGAAAACCACGCTGCTGAAAATTCTTGCCGGAAAAGAAACAGCGGAAGCCGGGAAACTCTGGATTTCCAAGGATATTAACGTTGTTTTCTTCGAGCAGGAGCCTCAGTTTCAGGAGGAGCTTTCCCTGCTGGATAATATTTTCCATCACCCAAATCCCGTGACCACCGCCATTAAGGCATTTGAAGCCGCAAGCGAAACAGAGGATACAGATGCGCTGATGAAAGGTATTGAACAAATGGATCACCTCAATGCCTGGGACTTTGACGCTAAAGTGAAACAAATTTTTAGCCGGCTCAATATTGACCACCTGGTGCAGCCGGTGAAAACCCTGAGTGGCGGGCAACGAAAAAGAGTGGCCCTGGCCAGAACGCTGATCGACATCAGTTTTGGAAGCCGGGAAGCCCTTCTTATCATGGATGAGCCAACCAATCACCTGGACATCGAAATGGTGGAGTGGCTGGAGAATTATCTGAACCAGCAAAATATTACACTGCTTGTCGTTTCGCACGACCGGTATTTTCTGGATAATGTATGTAATGAGATCTGGGAAATGGACCGGAGCGATTTATTTACATATAAGGGAGATTACGAAAATTACCTGGACAAAAAATCAGCGCGCCTGGATTCCGATCTAGCAAGTATCGATAAAGCAAAAAATCTTTATCGCAAGGAACTGGAATGGATGCGCAAACAACCGAAAGCAAGAACTACCAAATCCAAAAGCAGGCAGGACGCTTTTTATGTTGTGGAAACCAAGGCAAAACAAAATCTCGACGAGCAACGGCTTACGCTGGAAATGAAAATGAGCCGGCTGGGAGGAAAAGTAGCCGAACTGAAGAAAGTAAATAAGAGTTTTGGAGAGAAAATTATCCTGAAGGGATTTGATTATACATTCAAAAGAGGAGACCGCATTGGTGTCGTTGGCAAAAATGGCGCAGGTAAAACCACATTTCTGAACATGCTCCAGGGAATTGAACCACCCGACAGCGGAAAAGTGAATATTGGCGAAACCGTAGTATTTGGAAATTACTCGCAGACGGGACTTCAGATCAAGGAAGATATGCGTGTCATTGAACACGTAAAGAATATTGCTGAGCATTTTCCACTGGCCGGCGGTGGTTCGCTCAGTGCAGCACAGTTTCTAAACCTGTTTTTATTTCCCCCGGATAAACAGTACACGTATGTATCCCAGTTGAGCGGGGGAGAAAAGCGCAGGCTGTTTTTATTGTCCATTCTCTTTAATAATCCCAATTTCCTGATCCTGGATGAACCTACAAACGACCTGGATCTGCCGACGCTCGCCGTTCTGGAAAATTTTTTACTCGATTTTCAGGGATGTTTGGTCATGGTATCACACGACCGTTATTTCATGGACCGGATGGTTGAACATCTTTTTGTTTTTGAAGGAAATGGCGTTATCCGTGACTTCCCGGGAAATTATGGTTTATACCAGCAATGGTTGAAGTCCAGGGATAATGAGGAAAATGTTGAAGCTAAATTTCAACCGCCTGTCACTAAGGAACCGATGGTCACTTCCGCCGTCAAGGCAAAGCTTTCTTACAAAGAAAAACGGGAACTGGAAATACTGGAAAGGGAAATCAGCGATCTGAATAAAGAAAAAGATACGATAACGGAAAAACTGCATGACGCTTCTACGAATTTCGATGCCATTCAGCATTTGTCTCGACGATTTACAGATGTTACAGAAACTTTGCAGACAAAAGAATTTCGCTGGCTGGAATTGAGCTTAACGATTAACGCTTAGAAAGGCGTTAAAAAGTGACCGGATCAGAACAACCACTGTATCAATAATGAACACCGCGTTAATCAATAATGTTTAACTCACTGAAGCTCATGATAGTTAATTCTGGCACCGGTTTAGCACGGCAGTTCAGGGAATATTAAATAGTCAAGTCATGCTGGGTAATAACATACGTTCTGCATATCGCAATCTGAAACGCCATAAAATTTATGCTTTTATCAATGTATTCGGCCTGGCTGTAAGTCTTGCCGCCAGCTGGCTGATCGTTCTTTACGTGAAAGATGAATGGAGTTATGACCGGTTCAATGAAAATGCAGATCGTATAGTACGGGTAGCGCAACATACAGCATGGGAGGGAGGTAATATGCATATTGCGGTTACTTCGGCCCCCTTTGCTCCTCTGCTGAAACAACATTTTCCGCAAATTGAAGACGTGGTCCGCATTGATCCCGAAGGCGGGGCCGTGATAGCTCATGGAGATGGCACACTCAAAATAAATGATATTATATCCGCTGACCCATCCCTCTTTCATATTTTTAGTTTTGATTTTATAGAAGGCAATGCAGCCTCCGCATTGGAGGACCCCCAGTCAATCGTACTAACGGAAACCCTTGCACGAACTCTATTTGGATCCCAGGAATCCGTCATCAATCAGATGGTTGTTTTTCCCGGAAACAATCCGGCCCGGGTTTCCGCAGTTATCCGTGATATTCCGCAAAATAGTCATCTTCGATTTTCAGCTGTTCGTCCGCTTCCGGCGATTATGAGTGACAACTGGCAAAATGCTTCCCTGTATACCTATTTATTACTCAGGACACCGGAATCCATTCAGTCGCTTCGCCGCCAATTGCCGGCATTTGTTTCCGACAGGATTAAAAAAGAAATGCAGGCCACAACATATTCCCTGGAGCTGCAGCCGCTGACCTCCATTCACCTTCAATCCAATCTGGATTATGAAATCAGCCCTAATAGCAGCCTGAGCAGGATTTATATTTTCAGCGCTATAGCCCTGCTGATCCTTTTTATTGCGATCATAAATTATGTCAATCTGGCAACAGCAAGGGCCTCTTCCAGGATAAAGGAGATCGGAATTCGAAAAACACTCGGATCAGGCAAATTCCAGCTCGGAGTTCTTTTTATAACAGAAGCCGCACTCGTTACCCTGCTGGCGGGTTTATTGGCCCTGGTGCTGGTCAGGCTTTCCATGCCGGAGTTTAATCAGCTTACCGGGAAAAATCTTTCTATCTGGCGCTTTGGTTTTCTGTCAAGTCTCGTTTTTATCGCATTGTTTTCCATTGGTGTCGGATTGATCAGTGGTATTTATCCATCCCTGATCCTTTCCCGGTTTCAGACCATTCCCGCCCTAAAGGGCAATATGGGTAGAATGGGCAATACCATATTTTTCAGAAAGACCCTGCTGGTTTTACAGTTTGTCATAACCGTGTTCATGATTTCCGCTTCGTTTGTGATCTATCAGCAATTGAATTATGTGAACCGTGCTGATCTCGGGTTCAATAAGGACCAGGTAGTCACTTTTCATATTGATAACAGGAGCCTTCGTTCACAGATTTCGGTAATTAAATCGAAACTTTTACAGAGCCCCCTGATTGAATCCATAGCCGTAGCCGGCAATCCGATCGGGAATAATGATCTGGGCACGTACGGATATTTTTATGAAAATAATTCACAGGCTCTTTCACAACAAACAAAAGCGGTGCAGGAGCTGATTGTGGATGCGGACTACCTGGCGACCATGCAGATCGGGTTGAAGGAAGGAAGAAATTTCTCCGATCAGATCAGCACGGATCAGACGAATGCCGTGCTGGTGAATGAAACGCTCGTTAAGGAACTTGGCTGGACCCGGGCGCTGGGTAAAAAAATGCTTTCGGGTGCTAACAAGGATGGACAACCGAAAACGGTGGTGGGCGTTATACGCGACTTTCATACTTATTCCTTCCAGCACAAAGTGGAACCCCTTGTGCTCGTGCTGCCGCCCAATGCAAAGGAACAGGATAATCTCTATGTGAGACTGGCAAAGGGAAAAACAGCAGAAGCTATGGCTTATTTGTCCCAGGTGTATAAAGGGTTTGATCCGGGAAATTCGGCAGAATATCATTTCCTGGACCAGAATTTTGCACACCAGTATCAGTCCGAACAAAAACAGGGAAATCTTGCCTTATTATTTACCGTGCTTGCGATGATACTTTCACTTGTTGGTTTGTTTGGACTCGTGAGCTTTACGGCTAAACAACTGACAAAGGAAATCGGGATCCGTAAGGTGCTGGGGGCTTCCCTTTTTCACATCATTAGCCTGCTTTCGGGGAACTATATACGATTAATAGCCATCGCCGCCTGTATCGCCCTGCCGGTTTCCTGGGTGATTATGGACCATTGGTTGTCTGATTTCGCCTACCGGATTCCTTTGGGGATCGGGGTATTTATGGCCGCGGGCTCATTGTCGGCCCTTTTGGCCCTGATTACGCTGGGCATACAGGGCTTGAAAGCCGGCATGGTGAATCCGGTAACCAGCCTGCGTTCTGAGTGAACTCCGGTTTTACCTGCCATAGCTTTAGCGTTGGCAGGCTGGCGAAGGCAACCTGCGCCAAGAATGAGCCTAACTGCGTGAGCAGTAAAGTCCGCCTTCATTTATTGGCACATCGGCAGATTAGCACATCGGCACATTTGTTTTTTATCTTATTTTAGTAGGCTACAATCACCTTAAAGCTTCCATATGCCTGCCGAACTTTCCCCGATCATATTAAAAGACAGTTTAGCCAATCCTGCACCACTTGGTTTATTTGGATTTGGAATGACAACAGTTTTATTAAACCTCCACAACGCCGGATTTTACGAAATGAACTCCATGATACTGGCGATGGGCCTATTTTACGGGGGACTGGCCCAGGTGATTGCGGGTATCCTGGAATTTAAAAAAAACAATACGTTCGGCATGACGGCATTTATTTCATATGGTTTTTTCTGGATTTCGCTGGTCGGCCTGATTTTTATGGGCAAATGGGGTTGGATAGCGGCCACGCCGGGAACCGCGCTGGTGGCTTATCTTGTCGTCTGGGGAATTTTTACCCTGTTGTTATTTTTTGGCACATTACGAATTAATAGGGCGCTACAGATTGTATTCGGTTCCTTAACTATTTTATTTTTCCTGCTGGCCATTGGAGACGCAACAAAAAATGAATCCATCACCAGACTGGCAGGGTACGAAGGTATCATTTGCGGTGGGTCAGCTATCTATGCGGGCATCGCCAATCTGCTAAATGAAGTATACGGCTATACTGTATTGCCCCTGGGACCCATGAGAAAATAATTACACATGTAAGCCTAAAGCTTAAAGCGTAAAGCCTAAAACTACATTTTGGATCTCCGAACTTTAAATCTTAAATACTTGAATTGGTTTTAGGCTTTACGCTTTAAGCTTTAGGCTTTAGAACGTAATTTTGCACTATGGCTAATACGCAGGATCAGCAGAAAATACCAAAAAGAGTAGTGATAATAGGAGGTGGGTTCGGCGGCGTAAATCTCGCACTGCATTTAAAAAATGATCCCGGTTTCAAAATCACGCTGGTAGACAAAAACAATTACAATTTCTTTCCTCCATTAATTTATCAGGTTGCCACGGGATTTTTAGAAAACTCAAATATCAGTTACCCTTTCCGGAAATTATTTCAGAAATATTCCAATATCCGGTTCCGGTTGGGCGAACTCGTTAAAGTAGATCCCGTTTCACATACAATTCAGTTGAATAACGGTGAACTATCCTATGACTGGCTGGTATTTGCAACAGGGGCGGAAACAAATTATTTCGGCATGGAAAACATTCGCAGGAATGCCATCCCGATGAAAAATGTAAATGACGCCCTGGTCATGCGCAACACCTTACTTAAAAGATTAGAACTGGCTACCATAACCGAAGATCCGGCAGAACGGAAAAAATTCCTGACCATCGTAGTTGCCGGCGGGGGTCCGACCGGTGTGGAAGTATCCGGCATGCTGGCAGACCTGCGTGTGCATAGTTTTCCCAAAGATTATCCTGAACTGATGGGAACCGGTGCCAACCTTTATCTGGTTGACGGAGGCGCCCACCTGCTGGCGCCCATGAGTGCTGCTTCACAGAATGATACGTTCGATGCGTTGGAAAAAATGGGGGTGATCATCAAACTACAAACACAGGTAAAGGATTTTGCAAATGACAAAGTGGTCCTTTCTACCGGCGAAGTGATCGAAACAAAAAACCTGATCTGGGCTGCAGGAGTTACCGCCATACAGTTTGATGGTATTCCGGCCAGTTGTTATGGCAAGGGCAGGCGCCTCCTCGCAGACCCCTTTAATAAAGTGATCGGACTGGACGATATATATGCCATTGGCGATACCTGTTTGCAAACACACGATGCTGCCTATCCAAATGGCCATCCGCAACTGGCACAAACGTCCATTCAACAGGCAAAATTACTGGCGTCTAATTTTAGATCAATTGCCAGCGGAAAACCACTCCAGGCTTTTCACTATAAAGATCTGGGAACAATGGCCATCATCGGAAGAAATAAAGCAGTGGCAGATCTTCCGCACCAAATCCATTTTAAAGGATTTATTGCCTGGTTCATGTGGTTATTTATCCATTTGATGTCATTAATCACTTACCGCAACCGGATCAAAACGCTGTATAACTGGACAGTTTCTTACCTCAATAAAGACCAGTCTCTCCGCTTTATTGTAAGACCTGGTCCGGACGAAAAATCCTGATCGCTTCATCCAAAAAAATAAATAAATGGCCAAGCAAAATTTTGCAAATCATGTCAGGTATTATGTTCCCCACCATTTTATTTTCTATCCGCTCCTGCTGATTGCTCTTTCTGCTTCTGTGTATGCGTACAATCAACACCCGGCTCAAAAGGAGATCTGGCTGGCGATAATCGGCATATTCATTTTTATCGGCTGGGTTTCTTTTATGTTGCGTCAGCATTACGCACTGGGTAATCAAAACCGCATTGTGCGGATGGAATTACGGTTTCGTTATTATTTAATTACGGGTAAAAGACTGGAACCGCTTGAATCCGGACTTCGCTTTTCTCAATTAGCTGCGCTGCGTTTTGCGTCTGATGAAGAATTGCCGGCATTGACAGAGCGGGCAGTAAAAGAAAATCTGAGCGCCCGTCAGATAAAAAAATCCATTCTTTACTGGTTGCCTGATCATATGCGGGTCTGAAGACCTGCTGGCACAATAATTTATACTTTATTGATTTCCGAAAGGTCCCTAATACACGCGGCGCCATGGCATTTTTATCAAAGCAATTATTCATCAGACGATCCTCCCTTCCACGCGGAGGAAAAGGATTGTATACCCGTAAGATGATCCGGAAGGGTGATCATATTATAGAATATAAAGGGAAAATGACAACCTGGAAAAATGTCGATCACCGAAACGGGACCAATGGATATATTTATTTTATCAGCCGCAGACATGTGCTGGATGCGTTTACGTATAAAAGGGCGCTGGGCCGCTATGCGAACGATGCCCGCGGAATGAGCCGGAGAAAGGGACTGAGAAACAATGCGGCTTACGAGACGGTCGGACTGAAAGTATATATTGTCGCCACCCGGGATATACCTGCCGGATCTGAAATTTTAGTCGGATACGGCAAAGAATACTGGGATGTCATCAGGCATAACAAAGAAATTCTGGCAAGTCCATGAATCGGGCACGTTTGAGTCATTTTTTTCACATTTCGGGTTGAAATCACTGCTGGTAAGGGTTTCCGGCGCCAGAGCACAGGGATTTCCGGTCCATTGTTTATTTTCTGTGAATTCAGTCGGGGCGGCCCGCCACCGGGGCGGGTACATTCTTTCCAGCTTCCGCTTTTATTATTGATTTCGGATGAATTTTATTTTGTTTTCATGAAATAATTTTTACTTTTAGCGTAGCGATAAGCATTCCCCAACAAGCATTATTCGGCTAATGTTTTAGCGGTCCTGCGATCTGTGATCCATACCTATGAATTGAATTTTATGAGTATAAACAGATCAACCGATGGAGTTAACGAGCAAGACCCCTGGCCTGGATGAAAAATTAGACGGATTACTTTCTCTTTTGATGCATGAATTTGAAGATCAGCCGGCGATTGCACTGGCGGGTTTTTATGACCGGTATGGCGAATTCTTCGGAGAAGAACTCCATTATTTACAGGAAATACTTTTTGAGGACGGGCTCGTCCGCTGTTTTGTTGGTCCCCATGGACTGGAGCTGGAAATTACCCACAAGGGAATCGGTTTTATGTCCAAAGGGGGTTATTCGCAGGAAATAAGGGAAGAGATGATTTGTCATGATGATGCCTTGCGGGAACGTAAAAAGAACCGGCTGTGGAATTGGCTGGTTACCATCGGATTTATTACTGCTATCGCAGTTTGTTTTTATCTTCGCCACAGATCGGTTTGATCTGTCTACTATGCAACCAGACTATCCAAAAAAACTTTTCAGGGACAAGCGTGAACATTTTGTTTTCCTGCTGGAAATGCTTGCGTCCATTTCGTACTAAACTGCCGCCGTGGCAGGGTCCCCGCTCCTATACATTTAAGAATTAATTTTAATATGGTTTTCATCATCCAGAAAACGAAGCAGTACATTTGAATATGAAACGAATTATTACACTGGCCATAGTTATATTTTTTAGCTACGCCACCCGGGCACAGGGTACGCCATATAGCTGGACGTATACGGCCACTAAAATATCCGATAAAGTATATGAGCTCCATTTACATGTGGACCTGAACAGTCCCTGGCATACCTATTCCCAATTCACACCGGACGGCGGGCCGGTACCGACAAAATTCAGTTTTGCAAAAAATCCTCTGTATACCCTGGAAGGGAAGGTGAAAGAAAACGGCAATCTGATTCAAAAACACGAAGCTGTTTTTGGAGTCGATGTAAAATATTTTAATGGGAAAGTGGATTTTGTTCAGGTCGTAAAACTAAAGACCAAAGCAAAAACAAATTTCTCCGGATCCGTTGAATTTATGGTATGCAATGATCAGCAATGCCTTCCGCCGGCGACACAAAAATTTTCCATTGCATTGAATTGAAATAAATGTCAGATTGGCATTTTATGATTGCAATACAGCTGCAAAAAATATCTTGTTTTGAATAAAATACTGGTCATTGGTGCATCCGGACAGATTGGTACGGAACTCACGCTGGCGCTCAGACAGCAGTTCGGCGGGGAAATGGTCATTGCCGCAGATCTCAAACGGGAAGCAGACCTGCTGAAGGGCACGGGTCCCTTTCTGCCTTTGGATATTATGGACAAGGAGATCCTTCGCGTGCAGGTTCGCAGGCATGAGATCAAAACAATTTATTTGCTGGTCGCCATGCTCTCGGCAGCAGGAGAAAAGAATCCCATGCTTGCGTGGCATCTCAATATGCAAAGCCTCATCAATACCCTGGAAGTTGCCAGGGAAGAGGGCGTAAAAAAGGTTTTCTGGCCAAGCAGCATAGCGGTTTTTGGAAAGGATGCGCCAAAAGAAAATTGTCCCCAGGACGCGTATGCGGCCCCATCGACGGTTTATGGTATCAGTAAGTTGTCCGGCGAACAATGGTGTCATTATTATTTTCACCGGTACGGAGTAGACGTTCGAAGTATCCGGTATCCCGGTCTGATCAGTTATAAAACCCTTCCCGGCGGCGGCACCACCGACTATGCGATTGAAATTTTTCATTCGGCTATCCGCGGGGAAACCTATACCTGTTTTTTGCGGGCAGACAAACGGCTGCCCATGATGTATATGGATGATGCGGTGAGAGCCACCATGGAACTGATGGAAGCGCCCGAATCAAAAATTTCTATCCGCACCGCCTATAACCTGGCCGGCATTAGTTTTACTCCGGCCGAGATCGCCAGGGAGATTAAACGGCTCATTCCCGAATTTGAAATCGAATACGATCCGGATTTCCGGCAGTCCATTGCAGACAGCTGGCCGGAATCCATAGACGACCGCATTGCTGCACGTGACTGGGGCTGGAAACCTGCCTTCAATCTGAAAAAAATGACAGAAGAAATGATCCGGCATATTAGTCCGGGTCTTGCTGTTTCCACCAGGAGATAAGGTTGGCGGTTGGCGGTTGGCGGTTTATGGTTGTTGGTTTATGGTTGATGGTTTATGGTTAATGGTGTCTTGTCCTGAGCCCACAAATCGATAAACGATATACGAAATACGATAAACGGAAAAAGGTTTTGGGCTTTAAGCTTTGAGCTTTAGCTTAAAAGACGGAATAAAAACAAAAAACGATTACTTTTGCAGCCCGCTGGCGAGGTAGCTCAGCTGGTTAGAGCATCGGATTCATAACCCGAAGGTCGGCAGTTCAAGTCTGCTCCTCGCTACAAGTGTAAAGACTCCATTTTGGGGTCTTTTTTCGTATGTGATATGGCTCCGGGCCAGAGCCTGGCAAGCCCTTAGCAGAAGGGTAGCAAAACGGTAGAAGATCTCTGTAAGGTCTCTGTGTTTCGTCCTAAAATGTCGGTTTTAGCGGCTGAAAAACTTATTTTGTTGTGCCAGATCAGTTGGCGTAAGCCCGAATAGTTTTTTGAAAGCGAATGAGAAGTGGGATAAGTCTTCAAAGCCCAGGTCAAGGTATATCTCGGATGGTTTCTTATTCTTTTCGCCAATCAGAAAATGCGCTTCCTGTAATCGTTTTTGAACCAGCCAATGATTGGGTGTATTATTAAACGTTCTACTGAAGTCGCGTTTGAACGCTGACAAACTGCGTCCTGTTAAATAAGCGAACCGTTGAATACTAACATTGAATTTGTAGTTTCGGTTCATAAACTCTTCCAGATTTATTTTTTCCGGTATGCCATAGTCGAAAAATATTCCTGCAAGTTTTGGTTGATTTCGTAACAGAATAATAAGTAATTCTTCCCGTTTCACATCCGCAAATGCCTTGTCAATTTTACCGGCTCGATTATAATAAGGCATTAAAGAACGAATGAAATTAGGTATTAGTTCGGTCTGGTTTATTTTCGTAAATGCTTCTGTTGAATTGAATTTTGTGACTAAAGGCTTGTGTTTTTCCTGAAACTTTTTTAGAAATATTTCGTCAAAAATGATGACTACTTTTTCAAACGCATCATTTACCTTCTCCTTGTTATATCTTGCCAGCCGGTTTTTGCGAACCAGGCAATATTCTCCTGCATTCAGCATATAACTTTTATTTCCGTCATAGCCGTGTATGATTCCCGTTCCGATAAATAAAAAGAAATGCTCAGGAATAAATTGCTCCGGCGAAATTTCAGGTCCTATATAACAGGATTTTATTTCCGTTGCTCTCATTTTATACTTCCGAATTTAATCATACTTTCCACTGCTGCAATAATCGCTTCTTCGTTATTCGCAATAGGCGTCCAGCCCAAAACCTTTTTTGCTCTTGCATTTGTAACATTACGGCTCGTTCTCAACATAGAAGCAATTGTCTTCGCTTTGCGGCTAAAGGTTGATGCTACATAAACTGCCAAGTTGGGTAAAGTTTTTGTAGAAACTTTTTTCGCTATATCGGGCATTTTATTTTTTAGTAATCCCGCAATCTCCGGTAATGACATTTTACCGCCTGCCAGCGCCAGAAAACGCTGCCCTTTTGCATCGGGATTTGTCATTGCACGGATATGCAGATCTGCTACATCCCGAACGTCGATAATATTCATGGTTAGATTGGGGACAGTTTTCATAGAGCCGGTCAATAAATTTTTTACAAGCTCAAATCCGCTTGAAATGTCTGGTCCCAGCGATGGTCCAAAAATAGCGACAGGATTGATAACACTGAATTCCAAATCGCCGCCCTTCCTATTTACAAAATCCCATGCTGCCCGTTCTGCCAGTACTTTGGATTTATTGTAAGACGATAGTCCTTTTTCGTTTGGATCGGTCCAGTCTTTCTCTGTAATTTCAGTATCAGGATCTTTATGGCTATATCCGACGGCACCAAAATTGGATGTCATAACAACGCGTTTTACCCCGGCATTTCTTGCAGCTTTCAGTACCCGTAGGGTGCCGTCTACGGCTGGCCGTATCATTTCATTTTCATCTTTTGGCAATGTTAAAAAAATGGGTGAAGCGACATGTAACACATATTTGCAGTTTTTTACCGCTTCATCCCAATTATCATCTTTTGTCAAATCAGCTTCAATAAATTTTAAATTGTCAAAGGAAGAAATACCACCTGTTTTCAGCATCTCAAATACTTCGTTTTTACGTTTCACTGAACGAAGGGTTGTTTTCACGTTGTATCCTTTTTGCAATAACTTAAGAATACAATGCACACCAACAAAGCCTGTTCCGCCTGTTACCAGGACTGTTTCTGAATTTTCCACGATCAATATTTTTATGCAAAATTGCGGCTAAATTTCTTAACCTGCTTTGTTCAAAGTCCAAACTTATTGTTTTGAGAAGTCCAGATGCCGAATAGGTTCTTACAACTCTGCTTTTTTAAGAATGGACCCGGGGTGCGCATTCTTGTGACTTACCGAAAACGCCAAAAGCCTGAAAAATGGGTGTTTCTGGCGAATACAGAAAATGTTTCAGGCTATACACGAATTGCAAATTGAATAAAAAGGGAATTCATTCGAAGTCTTTTGTCTATTTTAGAATATTAACCTGCGAATGACCATTTCTCTGAAATTTTCCTACCGGCACAGGGTAATGATTCTTTTGTATTTCCTGATCCTGATCACCTATCTGGACAGGATAACGATTTCGCTGGTCGGTGTCCGGATCAAAGCAGCTTTTCATTTGACTAATACCCAGTTTGGCTGGGTGCTCAGCGCCTTCGTGCTTGCCTATGCGCTTTTTGAAATTCCTTCCGGATTAATGGGCGATCGTCTCGGTCAGCGGAAAGTTTTGCTGCGGATTGTGATATGGTGGTCCGTTTTTACCGCGCTGACCGGTGCCGTAAACGGCCTCACCAGTTTGATAGCTGTCCGGTTTTTATTTGGCGTGGGCGAGGCGGGCGCTTATCCAAATAGTTGCGGTGTAATATCCCGCTGGGTTCCGAAATCAGAAACGTCCAGGGGTATGTCCTGGCTCGGCATGGGTGCGCCTACGGGGGCTGCCCTGGCGCCACTGATCGTTGTTCCCTTCGCTGCGGCTTTTGGATGGCGCGCCCCTTTTTTCGTCAACGGAATATTGGGGCTCGTCTGGGTTTTGATTTGCTGGTTGTGGTTTCGTAACCATCCCCGGGAAATGAAAAGGATATCAACGGAAGAAAGGGAACTGATTGAAAAGAACCGCAATTATATAAAACATGATCAGCCATTCAGCTGGAAACAGGTTCTTGCAAATCCAATGCTTTGGGCCTTATTCCTCTCATATTTCACTGTACAGTGGGCCAATTATTTTTTTAGTGCCTGGATGCCGACTTACCTGCAGGAAGGAAAACATTTTTCCGAACAGCAGATGAAGACAACCACCACCCTTGTATTTTCCGTTGGCATACTGGCTGCTTTTTTGTTTGGGATCATCAGTGACCGGCTGATTAAAATAAAAGGCACGGCATTCACACGTAAATCCATTGCCATGATTTCATTCGCGATCATGACAGTCGCCGTTTTTTTGTCTACCCAGGCCATGAACCAGCTTGCGGTGACCGTCAGTTTTGTCATGGCGGATTTTTGCCTGGTTATTATTGTATTAACCTGCTTTTCCACCTGCATTGATATCGGCGGCGACCGGGTTTCGACCATCACCGGTTTTATGAATTTCATCGGCCAGTCGGGTTCGTTTTTGATGTCGATATTATTTGGGAAAATCGTAGATCTGACCCATAATTATGAAACACCCCAGTATTTGATGCTGGCTTTGTTGTTAGTCGGTGGAATGTGCTGGTTAGCGATAGATGCGTCAAAAAAAATCATTGGGGAACCCGCTGTTTCGACTGATATTCCGTCTCCGGGAATGGAATAATCACAAATAACTCAGCCACCATTTTTCCCTGTGACTGATTTTATATTTATCATACCGTTTGCAGAAGGGGTACAGGATCAGCACAATGGCGATCCATACCAGATAAACGCCCCCCAATGAAAATCCATATCCTTTTAGCTGGACATTATTATCAGGGCTGGATAAGATCAGGTTTCTCCAACTGCCGCCGGTGAGTTAAATGGCCAACAGCGCTCCGAGATGTATCAGGTAAAGATGAAGGATATAAAAGAACATGGGAACCCTGCCCACTATGGTTATGGCATTCCCGAATTTCCCCAATGGTTTTTCGGCAACGGCAAGAAAAATGAGACAGGGGCCGAGCGTCATCAGTGTATATAAAAGCGAAGGCGGATACTTGGTAACATTCAGGAAGGAGAGAAGGGTCGTTATCGTATTTCCGTAAACAGACCAGGGGGACAAATCACCATAGATATTAATTGCCCGGATAACGATGAATAAAACGATGGCCGAAATACCGATGACCAGGAGGTAAGTTTTTCTCTTTTGTGCTTCGACTTCTTTCCTATACAGGCTGC
>Ga0066790_10000530_pt1 | contig 14530 bp, 10 predicted proteins | sample OrgsoiDNA2013050_FD_70963 | JGI IMG/M metagenome (GOLD analysis project Ga0066790, IMG submission 70963) | Permafrost soil microbial communities from the Arctic, to analyse light accelerated degradation of dissolved organic matter (DOM) -... | ecosystem: Environmental > Terrestrial > Soil >...
TACTAGCACCGTCTTACTAGCACCGTCTTACTAGCAGGGGAGGGCTCGTGGACCTCGCGCGCAACCTCATCGGGCGGATCAACGTGGGCGACACCCTGACCCGCACCGCCGCGGCCCGGCCGGGTCAGCTCGCGGTCGTCGACGGCGACCGCCGCTTCACCTACGCCGGCTTCAACGGTTACGTCAACCGGCTCGCCCACGGCCTGGCCGGGCTCGGCTACCAGCGCGGCTCCGCGCTCGCGCTGGCCTCGGGCAACAGCGCCGAGTTCCTGGCCGTCTACTACGCCTGCGCCAAGCTCGGCGTGGTCTGCGTGCCGGTCAACCTGGGCTGGCGCCCGGACGAGGTGGCCTACGTGCTCGGCCACTCCGGCGCCCGCGGGATCGTGGTCGAGACGCAGCTCGTCCCCGCGATGCGGGACGCCATCGCCAAGGTCCCCGAGGTCGCCGACGTGATCGTCGCGCCGGGCACCGCGCCGGGCTTTGAACCAGAGCCCGCGGACCGGGCCTGGACCACGACCGGGGCGCTGGCCGGTCACGAGAACGGAACCGAACCGCAGTGCTTCGTCGATGACCGGGACGCGCTGAGCTACCTCTATACCTCGGGCACCACGTCCTTCCCCAAGGGGGTGGTCGGCTCGCACGTAGCGATCTACCTGGAGTCGATGTCCGGCGCGCTGGATTCCGGCTGGCGCGCCGATGACCGGTTCGTCGCGATGATGCCGATGTTCCACACCGCGCAGCTCAACGCGTTCTGCACGCCGGCCATCCTGGTCGGCGCGACGATCTACGCGATGCGCGGGTTCGACCCGGCCGCCCTGCTCAGCCTGATCGAGCGGGAGCAGATCACCCAGATCTTCGGGCTGCCGATGATGTACCGGGCCGCGCTTGATCACCCCACGTATAAAGAGCATGACATGTCCAGCCTGCGCCGTGCGGTCTACGCGATGGCGCCGATGCCCGATGACCTCATCCGCCGCTGCCTGGACGGATTCGGCTGCGACTTCGCGCTGCTGTTCGGGCAGACCGAGATGAGCCCGATCACGACCCTGTTCCGGCCCGAACATCAGCTGTCCCACATCGGCGCGGTCGGCACCCCGCTGACCGGGGTCCAGGTCGCGATCATGGGCCCGGACGGTGAGCTGCTGCCGCCGGGCGAGGCCGGCGAGATCGTCTACCGGGGACCGAGCACGATGTCCGGCTACCTGGACAACGAGGAAGCCACCGATAAAGCGTTCGAGCACGGCTGGTTCCACTCCGGCGACGTGGGCCGGTTCGGTGACGACGGCGTGCTGTGGTTCACCGACCGCTACAAGGACGTGATCAAGACCGGCGGGGAGAACGTCGCCTCTATCGAGGTCGAGAAGGCCGTCTACGCCGCCGACCCGCGGGTCGCCGAGGCCGTCGTGGTGGGGCTGCCGCACGAGCGGTGGAGCGAGGCGGTCACCGCGGTCGTGGTACCCAAACCCGGCGAGCAGATCGACGCCGCCGAACTGATCGCCGTGATGAAGACCAGGCTGGACGGCTTCAAGGTGCCCAAGTCGGTGATCTTCACCGATCAGCTGCCCAAGACCTCCACCGGCAAGATCCAGAAGAACGTCGTCCGCTCCGAGCACGCCGGCCACTACGCCCGTCCGGAACACGGAGGCTGACGCCGCGTGCCGGTTCTCACCTCCCACGTCGACCCGAACGACGAGACCTTCCGCGCCAACCGCACCGCGCAGCTGGCCGTCCTCGACGAGCTGGGTCAGCAGCTCGAGCTGGCCATCGCGGGTGGCGGCGAGCGCTATCAGCAACGGCACCGCGACCGGGGCCGGCTGGGGGTCAGGGAACGCATAGAGCTGCTCGTCGACCCCGACAGCCCGTTCCTGGAGCTGTCGCCGCTGGCCGCGTGGGGGACAGGGTTCACCGTCGGCGCCAGCGTGGTCACCGGCGTCGGGGTGATTTCCGGCGTCGAGTGCGTGATCATCGGGCACGACCCGACCGTGCGGGGCGGCGCGATGAACCCGTACTCGCTGCGCAAGACCCTGCGCGCGCTGGAGATCGCGCGCACCAGCCGGCTGCCGGTGATGAACCTGGTGGAGTCCGGCGGCGCCGACCTGCCGACGCAGGCCGACCTGTTCGTCCCGGCCGGCCGCATCTTCCACGAGCTCACCGAGCTGTCCGCGCACGCGGTGCCCACGGTGGCGCTGGTGTTCGGCAACTCCACCGCGGGCGGCGCGTACGTGCCCGGCATGTGTGACTACGCGGTCCTGGTGGACCAGCAGGCCAAGGTGTTCCTGGGCGGCCCGCCGCTGGTCAAGATGGCCACCGGCGAGCAGGCCGACGACGAATCGCTCGGCGGCGCGCAGATGCACTCCCGGGTGTCGGGGCTCTCTGATTACTTCGCGGCCGACGAGCTCGACGCCATCAGGATCGGCCGCGACATCATGTCCCGGATCAACTGGCGCAAGCACGGCCCGGCGCCGGGTCCGGCCGCCCCGCCCCGCTACGACCCGGACGAGATCCTCGGCATAGTGTCCGCCGACACCAAGGTGCCGTTCGACCCGCGCGAGATCCTGGCCCGGGTCGTGGACGGATCGGACTTCGACGAGTACAAGCCGCTGTACGGCACCTCGCTGGTGACCGGCTGGGCCCGGATCCACGGCTACCCGGTCGGGGTGCTGGCCAACCACCGGGGCGTGCTGTTCAGCGAGGAGGCCAAGAAGGCCACCGAGTTCATCCTGCTGGCCAACTCCACCGACACGCCGCTGGTGTTCCTGCAGAACACGACCGGCTACATGGTCGGCACCAGCTACGAGCAGGGCGGCATCATCAAGGACGGCGCAAAGATGATCAACGCGGTGACCAACTCGGCCGTCCCGCACCTCACGATCAACATGGCGTCGTCGTTCAGAGCAGGCAACTACGGCATGTCCGGCCGGGCTTACGACCCGCGCTTCATGTTCGCCTGGCCCGGCGCCAAGCTGGCCGTGATGGGCGCGGCCCAGCTCGCGGGGGTGATGTCCATTGTCGGCCGGGCCTCAGCCGCCTCGGCGGGCCGGCCGTTCGACGAAGAAGCCGACAGCGTCCGCACGGCCGAGATCGAGGCGCAGATCGAGGCCGAGGCGCACTCCTTCTTCGTCAGCGCGCGCCTGTACGACGACGGCATCATCGACCCGCGCGACACCCGCACCGTCCTCGGCCTGACCCTGTCCGCCGTGCACTCGGGCCCGATCGCCGGCCGCCGCGGCTTCGGCGTGTTCCGGATGTGACCAGGATGAAAAACATGATGCCGAACGGATCCGTGGTATCTGCCCCGGCTCAGGTTCTGACCGGCCCCATCGGCAAGCTCCTGATCGCCAACCGCGGCGAGATCGCGAGCCGCATCATGCGCACGGCGCACGCGCTCGGCCTGGCCACCGTCGCGGTCTACTCCGATCCGGACGCCGGCGCCGAGTACGTGACGCTGGCCGACGAGGCGGTGCGGCTGCCTGGGGCGGCGCCCGCCGGCACCTACCTGCGCGGCGCGGCGATCATCGCCGCGGCCCAGGCCACCGGCGCGGACGCGGTGCACCCGGGCTACGGCTTCCTGTCCGAGAACGCGGCGTTCGCGCGGGCCTGCGAGCAGGCCGGCCTGATCTTTGTCGGACCGGCCCCGGACACCATCGCCGCGATGGGTTCCAAGATCGAGGCCAAGGCCATCATGGCCGCTGTGGGCGTCCCTGTGCTGCCCGGCGTGACCATCGCCGCCGGTGATCCCGACCCCGCCGGACTGGCCGCCGAGGCGGCCCGGACCGGGTTTCCGCTGCTGGTCAAGGCGGCGTTCGGCGGCGGCGGACGCGGGATGCGGCTGGTCCGCGACCCGGCCGGGCTCGCCGAGTCGGTGCAGGCCGCGCGTCGTGAGGCGGCGTCGGCGTTCGGCGAAGGGACCGTGTTTCTCGAGCGGTTCGTCGAGGACCCGCGGCACGTCGAGGTGCAGATCCTCGGCGACGCGCACGGCACCGTGGTTCCGCTGTTCGAGCGCGAGTGCTCCATTCAGCGCCGCTACCAGAAAATCGTCGAGGAAGCCCCGTCACCGGCGGTAGACGACGATCTGCGCGCCGCGCTCACCGCCGCCGCGGTGGCGGCCGGCCAGGCCATCGGCTACGTCGGCGCGGGCACCGTGGAGTTCGTCCTGGACGCGAGCGGCTCCTTCTACTTCCTGGAGGTCAACACCAGGCTCCAGGTCGAGCACCCGGTCACCGAGGAAGTGACCGGCCTGGACCTGGTCGAGCTTCAGCTGCGCATCGCCGCGGGCGAGCCGCTGCCGCCGGAGGCCACGAACGCGAGGATCAGCGGTCACGCCATCGAGGTCCGGCTGTACGCGGAAGACGTCCCGGCCGGGTTCCTGCCGGTCACCGGCCTGCTGCATCGCTTTGCCATCCCAGCGGGGCCGGGGGTCCGGGTGGACACCGGCGTCCGCGACGGCTCCGTGGTCAGCCCGCACTACGATGCGATGCTGGCCAAGGTGATCGCGTACGGCCGCACCCGCGCCGAGGCGGCCAGGCGCCTGGCCCGCGCGCTGGAGCGAGCCGAGATCCACGGCGTGACCACCAACCGCGACCTGCTGACGGCCATCTTGCGCGAGCCGGAGTTCCTGGCCGGCCGGACCGATACCGGCTACCTCGCCCGGCACGATCCGGCCGCCCTCAGCGCGGCCGCCCTCAGCGCGGCGGCGCCCGGCGCCACCGCGCTGCACGCGGTGGTCGCGGCGCTGGCCCGGCAGGCGGTCCACCGGGCCGAAGCGCCCGTGCTGGCCACGCTGCCCTCGGGCTGGCGCAACGTCCGCTCCGCGGCGCAGCGCGTCACCTACCGGGCCGGCGGCGACGAACTCGCCGTCACCTACCGGGTCGAGGCCAGCACCGTCGAGGCCTCCGTCAACGACGTCCCGCTGGGCGGCACCCTGCTCCTGCACGCGGCCGGCCCGGATCGGGTCGACCTGGAGGTCGACGGCCTGCGCCGCCTCTACCGGGTGCACCGGGTGCAGGCGCAGACCTACGTCGACGCGAGCAACGGGTCGAGCACGCTGACCGAGGTGCCGCGGTTCGGCCAGCCGGACACGATGGCGCCGTCCGGGTCGCTGCTCGCCCCGATGCCCGGCCTGGTCCTGCGGGTGATGGCCGATGTCGGCGCGACCGTGGTCGCGGGCCAGCCGATGATCGTCCTGGAGGCGATGAAGATGGAACAGACCGTCGCCGCGCCCGCCGACGGCACCGTGACCGAGCTGCACGCCAAGGCCGGCGACCAGGTCAGCACCGGCCAGGTCCTGGCCGTCGTGGACGCCCGCGGCCCGGAAGAGGAGGAGTGAGGCCATGGGGGTAAACATGACCGCGCTGGCCGATGACCTGGCCGCCGAGTCGGCTGTCACCCGCGCCCTGGTGGCCGGCCTGGACGAGGCCGCCTGGCACCTGGCCACGCCCGCGGCCGGCTGGGACATCGCCGACCAGATCACCCACCTGGCCTACTTCGACGAGGTCACCGTCCAGTCCGCGGTCGCGCCGGAAGAATTCATGGCCGAGCGGGCGGATCACGAAGCGTCCGGGGGAGTCTCCCCTGACGACATCGCGGCCCGGTTCCGCGACCTCACCGCCGCGCAGCTGCTGGCCTGGTTCGACACCGCCCGCGCCCAGCTCATCGACACGTTCTCCGGCCTGGACCCGGCCACCCGGCTGCCGTGGTTCGGCCCCGCGATGAGCGCCGCGTCCGCACTGACCGCCCGGCTCATGGAGACCTGGGCGCACGCCCAGGACATCGCCGATGCCCTCGGCGTGAGCCGGGAGCCGACCAGCCGGCTGCGCCACGTGGCGCACATCGGCGTCGGGGCCCGCGCCTACAGCTTCGCCGTCCACGGGAAACCGGCGCCGTCCGCCCCGGTGTGCGTCGAGCTCATCCCGCCGTCCGGGCCCGACGTGACCTGGACCTGGGGCCCGGAAGACGCTGAGGACCGGGTCACAGGCCCGGCCCTGGATTTCTGCCTGCTGGTCACCCAGCGACGGCACCGCGACGACGTCGACCTGAAGATCGAGGGCCCGGCCGCTGAGGAGTGGCTGGCGATCGCCCAGGCCTTCGCCGGGGCGGCAGGCCCCGGCCGGCCGGCCGTCGGGAGGGAATAGCAGATGACGCAGCGTCCGCCGGTCCGCATCGCGAACTGCTCCGGGTTCTACGGCGACCGGGTCGCCGCCGCCCGGGAGATGCTGGCCGGGCCGATCGACGTGCTCACCGGCGACTACCTGGCCGAGCTGACCATGCTCATCTTGTGGAAGGCCCGCCGCAAGGACCCGGGCCGCGGCTACGCCGTCACGTTCCTGCGGCAGATGGAAGAGGTGCTCGGCACCTGCCTCGAACGCGGCGTCAAGGTCGTCGCCAACGCGGGCGGCCTCAACCCGGCCGGCCTGGCGGGACAGCTCACCGAGCTTGCGGCCCGGCTGGGCCTGCCCGCCCGGATCGCCTACATCACCGGCGATGACCTCGCCCCGGCTATCGGCGACCTGCAGGCGGCCGGTCATGAGCTGACCAACCTCGACACCGGCCTGCCGCTGGCCCAGGCGGGCCTTCCGGTGGTCACGGCCAACGCCTACCTGGGCGGCTGGGGGATCGCGGCGGCGCTCGAGGCAGGGGCGGACATCGTCATCTGCCCCCGGGTCACCGACGCGAGCCTGGTCACCGGACCCGCCGCGTGGTGGCACGGGTGGCGCCGCGACGACTGGGACGCGCTGGCCGGCGCGGTCGTCGCCGGGCACATCATCGAGTGCGGGCCGCAGGCCACCGGAGGGAACTACAGCTTCCTGACGGAGATCACCGACCGCCGCTACCCGGGCTTCCCGATCGCCGAGGTCGCCGCAGACGGCGGCTGCGTCATCACCAAGCACGACGGCACCGGCGGCCTGGTCTCCGTCGGGACCGTCACCGCCCAGCTGCTCTACGAGATCGGCGAGCCCGCTTACCTCAACCCCGACGTCGTGGCCCACTTCGACACCACCCGCGTCGGACAGGCCGGCCCGGACCGGGTCGCGGTGACCGGGACCCGGGGCAGCCCGCCCCCGAAGACCCTCAAGGTCGCGCTCAACATGCTCGGCGGTTACCGCAACACGATGACCATGGTCATCACCGGCCTCGACATCGAGGCCAAGGCCGAACAGGCCACCACCTTGCTGTTCGGCCTGCTCGGCGGCCCGGAGGCGTTCGAGGAGGCCGACGTGCGCCTGCTCCGCTTCGACCACCCGGATGCGCCGGTGAACGAGCAGGCCACCGCGCACCTGCGGATCACCGTCAAGGACCAAGACGAGCGCAAGGTCGGCCGGGCGTTCTCCGACGCCACCTTCGAGCTCGCGCTCGGCGGCTACGCCGGCTTCCACACCACCACCCCGCCCACCGCGGCCAGCGCGTTCGGTCTCTACTGGCCCGCTCTCGTCCCCGCCGCCGTGGTCACCCAGCTGCTGCACCTGCCCGACGGCAGCGTCCGCGAGATCCCGCATACCAGCGCCGTGTCCGGCGTCGTCCCGCCCTCCCCGTCGCCCTCCCCGTCGTCCGCCTCGTCCGAGCTGAGCGGCGCCTCGTCCGAGCTGACCGCCCCGCTGGCCGGCATTCCCCTCGGCCGGCTGTGCGGGGCGCGTTCCGGCGACAAGGGCGGTAACGCCAACGTGGGCCTGTGGGCCACCAGCCCGGCCGGGTACGCCTGGCTGCGCCAGCACCTGACCACGGACCGCTTCAAAGAGCTCCTGACCGAGGCGGCTGACCTCCACGTCGACCGGTACGAGCTGCCGAACCTCCTGGCCCTCAACTTCGTCGTGCACGGCCTGCTCGCCCCCGGCGTGTCCGGGACGGCCCGGCCCGACGCGCAGGCCAAGGGACTCGGTGAATACCTGCGTTCCCGGCTCGTCATGGTCCCTGCGCGCTTGATCAGTATGTGAGAAAACGCACGCCAGTCCTCACTGCCGGTAATTTCTCATGCTGGGAGGTTTGTTTACTTGTGTTACGTATGCGACCTTGTGTGATCGCGGCTGGGCAGTTTAGCTGCCGTTAGCCGGTTTTGCCTGTGAAGCGGAAATTGCCCTGCGTAATGACCCGTGTCCGGCCTCTTGGTGACCACCGCGGGCCGCGCGCTGAACGTAGGCTGCCCAGCTGTCAGGCGCTCCCGAAGGCCGCGGGCCTGTTGCGCGGCTTTCCCTGGGAGCGCGCCCAGTTCGGAAAGGAGCCCTTTGGGCTGCCACAGCAAGTCGAAACGTACCCAGATCTCGCGTCGGCTGACGACCGCCGCCGCCGCCCCCGCGCTGGCCGGGGTGGCCGCCGTGCTCTGCATGTCACCGCAGGCCATGGCGAGCCCGCTAGCATCGCACGCGGCCACCGATCACGCCGCGTCCGCGGACGCGGCGGACGCCGCGCACGCCCGGGTAGGCATGACGCCCGCCCAGCTGCTGTCCGCGGCCCGGCAGGCGGTGGCGAGCGTGTCCGCCCAGCCCGCCAAGTACACCGTCCGGGAGGGCGACTCGCTGTCCGCGATCGCTGGCCGCGTATACCACGACCAGGCTGCGTGGCCGGCGATCTACTGGGCCAACCACAGCAAGGTCCGCTGGGCCAACGACATCTCGGTCGGGCAGGTGCTGAAGATTCCGGCCAAGCCGGCCCGGACCCCGGCCGCGCCGGGCCAGCTCGGGCCCGGCGCAGGGGCCCCGGTCGCCGCGGCCGGTACCTCGCAGGTCGCCAGCCCGGCGTACGCGCCGGTGCAGACCGCCAGCCCGGCGTACGCGCCGGTGCAGACCGCCAGCCCGGCGTACGTGCCGGTGCAGACCGCCAGCACCTACTCGGGCAACGGCGGGTTCGCCTCGTGCGTGATCGCCCGGGAGTCCGGCGGCAACGCCCAGGTCATGAACTCCAGCGGCCATTACGGCCTGTACCAGTTCAGCGCCTCGACGTGGGCCGCTTACGGCGGTTCTGCCGGTGCCTTCGGTAACGCCAGCGTGGCCCAGCAGAACCAGGTGTTCAACAACGCGCTGGCCGCAGGAGGCCAGTCCAACTGGTCTGCCTACGACGGCTGCTGATTCAGCAGTCCTGGGCCCCGCGGCGGTTACCGTCGCGGGGCCCAGCGGCGTCAAGTCTCCGCGCCGGGCAGCCACTGCAGCCACGTTCCGTGCCCGTCGGCCAGGGCCAGCGGCAGGCGGCCGTCCCTGGCGAGCACGAACGGCCAGCCCTGGTAGTCAGGGACGGGCATGTCTGGCACGAGGCCGGGCGCTTCATTGGACAGCCAGACGGCCGGCAGGCTGCGGACGATGGCGGCGAATCGCCGCCGGTCCTCCGGCGTGACGTAAGCGAGTACCGCCGAGTGGAACACGACCAGGGTCGCGCCGGCTGGAGCCTGGGCTGCCAGCGCGGGCAGGTCGGTGAGCAGGTCACCGCGATGTACCACAGGAGGGTCGCGGCGCGCGGCGGTGACCGCGGCCGCCAGCCGCTGCTCGCGGTCGCCTTCCCCTGGCCAGACCAGGCACGACAGCCAGCGGACGTCATCGTCGCGAGTCACGTCGAGCGGGTTCAGATCCAGCCCGGCCCGCCAGGCGATCGCCGGAAGCCGTGCCGGGAGGGGGACCGGCCCGCGCGGCGCGCAGCGCAGGATCGGTGCCAGCGGGTCCTGGCCGGTGATCTGGTGCCCGGCGTAGTCGTAGGAGTACCGGTCGATGAGCAGGGTGAGCCCGGCGCTGGCCCCCACCTCGATCAGCGCCAGCGGAGGCGGCAGCTGGGCCAGCGCCGGCAGCAGCGTGGCGCACCGGGCGGGCTCGTTGGTCTGGGTCCGCCGGGACAGCATCACCTCCGCCAGCTCAGCCCGGTTCTGGCGGACCAACGCCCGCAGCCGTCCGATGCCGGGCGTCTCGCCCAGCAGGTAGCGGGCCGCGGCGAACAGCAGATTGGGCTGGCGCTTTTCCGGCGGCAGCGAGGCCAGGAAACCCAGCACGGCGGTGTCCTGCGCCACCGAGCCGGCCAGCGCCTCATAGACGGGGCTGCGGCCGCGTGCCTCCTGAGCGAACGCCCGGTAGTTCTCCGCGGCGCTCAGCGCTGGATCATGACCATGCATCGCAGGACAGTTTAGCCAGCGGCGGCTTTCAAGCTCCTGCCGCGTACCCCGCACGTCAGGTAGCTTTGCTGGCGACCAGCTATCGGGGGAGGCCAGAACGCAGCCGTGACAGGAGCTGGCAGGGTAAGCAGGCTGATGGTCGCCTGGCAGGCGGCCGGCGTGGTCCTGGCTGTCCTCATGCTCGTCTCGGCATGTGCCGGCCTTCAGCACCGGCAGGCGGCGACACCCGCGAAGCACGAAGCCACCGGCCAGGCTGTGACCCCTCCGCCCAGCCCGGCGGCGGTCATCGGTGCCCCCGGCCATTACCTGGTCGGCCAGCGGCAGGTCCATCCCTAGGAAGTGACCGGTCTCGGTCAGGTGAGCCGACGACAGTGCACCTTTTCGTCAGCCCGAAATCTGACAGATACACATGATCGGGCCGGCCAGGCCGCGAATCCACGAGCATGTTGGCCGGCTTAACATCACGATGCAACAGCCCGGTGCACCCGGCAGAGCTCTGCCAGTGCCGCGTGCGGGAGCTGAAAGCGCAGCGCAACTAGGGTCACGATGACGCGGCCGGCGAACACGAGCTCGTGGTCCGGGCCTGCTCCGGGCGCCCGCAAACGCTCGTGACCCCGGCGCTCACGCAGCCGGGACTCCTCAGCGGCCATCCAGGTGCCAGCCAGCTCAGCGACGAGTTTGCCGAGGCGCCGCGGCTGGAGGCCGGTGAAGTTACGCTTGGACAAGGCCGTGCGGCCCAGGTAATGCGACACAACATCACCCAAGCCGCACGGCCTGCTTCATGTCACGACAGTGCCGCGATCGTTATCGCGCACCATGTCGTAAGGGTGATAAGTAAACGAGCCAGGAACAGAAGATGAGGGGGATCCGCCGTCCCTGGTAAGCGGCGGACGGCCACCGCCCTGACAGCCGGTTGCCGGGGCGCTTCACTCAAAGTCATCAAACGGCAAGAATGTCCCGATTAACACCGAACAATCCTCGGCTCGGGCGAATCCGAGCGCGGGGGTACTCTGTAAAAATGGCTATCGAGTTGACAAATTTTTTTGTAAGCCTTCATAACTGGTGAAAACCGTATAATTCAGTCACTCTCGGAGAACGACCATTCTTGATTCGGTGAACTTAGAAGCGCTTTGTATCAAGCTTGCGGGGTAGGAGAAATTTGTGAAAGTGCTGGCCCGGGCCGCTATCAGCTCACTCGGAGCTCTAGGCATCGGGCTCGCGGTTGTTGTCGTCGCCCTCGCGGTCATCGGTATAACAGGAACGCGCGCATCGACCAGGCTGGGAAATTCAATCGCGAGCGACGAGCTGACTACCTCGACCGCGACCGGCCAGCTCGCCCGGGATATGGACACGGCGTACGCCACTGGCGAGGAGGCATTCCTCGCCTCCGGGCCGGTACGACAATCACAGCTCTTCGGCTCGCTCTATACCCGCGTGCTTCCCGCGGTTGACACTCAGCTCGCCTACATCGAGCGGCTCCACGCCAACGATCCTCGGCATGAACACGGTGACCTCGAGCAGTTTGTCGGTCAGTGGATCACGGTCCGTAACCTCCTCAGCCCGGTGAACGTGACCCTTCACCCGGCCCCGGCTCTCGCCTCCCGGCTGACGGCCGCCTATCAGCCCGTCAGTGCCGCCCTTGATGAGTTGCTTACGCAAGAACAGGTCAACGGGCGCATTGATCAGGTGGACGCCTCCGCGAACGCGGCGCGGTCCACCGGTTTCGTCCTCGCCGCCGCCGCCCTCGGTATCGTGATCGGCGTTCTGCTCCTGCTGTCCGGAATCCGCCGCATCCAACGGAACCTGGAGCCTAGCCAGGATCAGGCGGAGTTCGCAGACACCCTGCAGATCGCGAACGACGAGGATGAAGCGCACCGGCTCCTCCAGCACCACCTCGAGCGCACGCTCGTCGCGACCACCGCCGTGGTGCTCAACCGGAACAACAGCGCTGACCGGCTGGAAGCGGTCACGCCGCTGCCGGATGGCTCGCCGCTGGCCGAGACCTTGCGTGGCGCGGAGCCCCGTTCATGTCTGGCGGTGCGGTCAGGCCGGACGCACCGCGAGATCAAAGACAGACCGGCACTGCTCGCCTGCCCGGTATGTGCCGTGTGCCCCGGCGCCTCGGCATGCGTTCCGCTCACGGTCGGAGGCGAGGTGATCGGCTCGGTCCTGCTCAACCGCGCGGCTCCTTTCGCCGAGGCCGAAGAACAGCGGATCCGCGAGTCCGTCGGTCAGGCAGCGCCCGTCCTGGCGAACCTTCGCAACCTAGCCGTCGCGGAAATCCGGGCCGCGACCGACGGCCTCACCGGGCTCCCCAACAAGCGGGCCGTCACCGACGCCCTGAAGCGGATGTTCGCGCTGGCCTCGACGAACGGTTCGCCGCTCGCGCTCCTGCTCCTCGACCTCGACCACTTCAAGCAAATTAACGACCAGCGGGGTCATGCCGTGGGGGACCAGGTCCTTGCCAATGTCGGCGCGGTGCTGCGGAGCGTGCTGCGCGTCCAGGACTTTGCCGGGCGCAATGGCGGTGAGGAGTTCGCGGTCCTCCTCCCTGACACCGAAATGTCCGCGGCGACCGAGATCGCCGAGCGCATCCGCGCGGCGATCGCCGAGATCTCCCTGCCAGGCACCGAGGTGTCCGTCACGACCTCGATCGGTGTCGGCGGCTTTCCGCATCACGGCAGCACGCTGGAACGGCTCGAACGGCTCGCCGACGCGGCCCTCTACCTGGCCAAGCGGCAGGGGAGAAACCGGGTTGAGCTGGCCGAGCCAGCGGCCCTTGACGCCACGGCCGACCTTACCGAGCCGTCCGCGAACGGCTTCGGCCCGGCGTCCGCGCCGAGTCGCGTCGGCGATCCCTGACGCCAGCCAGCGCCTGCCGGGGACATGGTTGCCATTTGCCGGCAGGCCGGTCAAGGTAGCAGGGTGAACCGCCGGTTGATGGAGCCTGCGGGCTGGCCCATAGGAGTACGTCATGTCCGTGGTGGCACCGCCAGGGGTGGAGTTCATGACCGACGTGGTCGCGCACTGGGCTGCGCTGCAGCCGGACGCTGAGGCGCTGACCTACGGCGAGGTGCGGTGGACGTGGGCACAGTGGGACGACCGGATCCGGCGGGTGGCGGGCGGCCTGGCCGCGCTAGGACTCGGCCCCGGCAGCCGGGTGGCGTTCCTGGACAAGAACCATCCGGCGTGCCTGGAGGTGTCGCTGGGCGCTGGCCTGCTCGGCGCGGTCAACGCCGTCATCAACTGGCGGCTGGCGGCGGGCGAGCTGGACTACGTGATCAACGACTCGGGCGCCAGCGTCCTGTTCACCGGGGCCGAGTTGCTGCCCGCGGTGCAGGCCATCCGGGACCGGCTCCCGCGTGTCACCGAGGTGATCGTGGTGGGCGGGCCGGACGACGCCTATGAGCCGTTCCTGGCCGCCGCCCGGCCTGCCGAGCGCAGCCGTGAGGTGACCGGGGACGATCTGTGGCTGGCCGGCACCACCGGGCGGCCCAAAGGCGTGATGCTGTCCCACCGGAACATCGTCGCGCACACCCAGAACGCGGTCCCGGTAGCGCCGATGGGTCGGGGTGACCGCAACCTGGTCGCGATGCCGCTGTTTCACGTCGGCGGCACCTGCTACGCACTGTTCGGCATCTACGCCGGGGTACCGAGCACCTTCACCCGCGAGCCGGACCCAGCTTCGCTGCTGGCGGCGTTCGGCGCCGGGGTGACCCATGCCTTCGTGGTGTCGGCGCTGCTCGCCGCGGGCGAGCAGGCGATCGCCGTGCTGAGCGGGCTGAAATACCTGCTCTACGGGGCCGCGCCCATGCCGCTTCCGGTGCTCCGCCAGGCGCTGGCGACGTGGCCCGGGCTCAACTTCATCCAGGTGTACGGTCAGACCGAGCTGGCTGGGGTGATCAGCGCGCTGTCTCCGCAAGCGCACCGGGACGCCGCACACCAGGACCGGCTCGGCTCGGCGGGCACCTTGCTGGCCGGCGCGCAGGTGCGGGTGGTGGACCCGGCCTCCGGTCAGGACGTCGCGGTCGGCCAGCCGGGCGAGTTCTGGTTCAGGTCGGCCCAGCAGATGATGGGCTACCTGAACAGGCCGGAAGACACCGCCCAGGCCATCACGGCCGACGGCTGGCTGCGCAGCGGCGACATCGGGCACCTCGACGAAGGGGGGTTCCTGTTCATCTCCGACCGGATCATGGACATGATCATCACGGGCGGAGAGAACGTCTACTCGCCCGAAGTCGAGCAGGCGATGGCCGAGCATCCGGCGGTGGCCGAGGTCGCGGTGATCGGCATTCCAGATGACCACTGGGGCGAGACCATCATGGCCATGGTCGTGCTTCGCCCCGGCCACCAGGCGACCGGGCCGGAAATTATCGGATTCACCCGTGAGCGCCTCGCTCACTACAAGTGCCCGCGCACCGTCGAGATCATCGACGCGCTGCCGCGTAA
>Ga0066790_10000532_pt1 | contig 14523 bp, 13 predicted proteins | sample OrgsoiDNA2013050_FD_70963 | JGI IMG/M metagenome (GOLD analysis project Ga0066790, IMG submission 70963) | Permafrost soil microbial communities from the Arctic, to analyse light accelerated degradation of dissolved organic matter (DOM) -... | ecosystem: Environmental > Terrestrial > Soil >...
CAGATCGTGGCCTGCAGCGCAGGCCACGGAACGGCCGGAGAACAAGCCGGGCAAGCGGGTGACCACCTGTTCCCCTATCTGTTGTCGCGAGCGGAGGCTGAGACAGTCGCTCATGCCGATGAGCGGGCGGTCTTACAGATCGTGCTGCATCCAGATGCTTGACTCCCAGTAGGTGCCCATTTCTCCGTTCACGCTCAGCGGAGCCAGCCTCCGGGGAAGACGTACTCGCCGTCATCGGGGAATGCCATCCGTGTCCACGTCTCCCAGTCGGATGTCGGGGCTGTGATCTCCAGCGACCGGGGCTCCGGGCGAAGGATCCGGGCTCCCGGGCGGGCATGCACGCGCAGCCACGGGTCGAACGGCAGGCCGTCTGCTCAGGCCGCTGCCCTGGTAGCCGGCGGCGACCTCTGCGGCCAGGGCCGATAGCGCCGTGGGACGGTGCGGTTCGCTGATGGCCTGCAAGCCGAGGGCATCGATCCCCGCTGGGAGGGTCTCGAGGGTCCCGTCCCAGTAGAAGGGGATGGTCCGGCCCCGGGCGATGAGGCGGCCGGAGCGCCGGTCGGCGAACAGGACCTGCGAGTCGGCATGCCCGGGGTGCAACGAGCCGAAGTACCGGCCGGTATGGTTGCCGTGGTGGTTGTACTCCGGCCACAGGCCGTCGAAGAGCCGGCCGTCGCGCGCCAGCGACCACAAGTCGGGCCGCTCTGCCGCCGTGAAGGCTTCCAGCCAGCTGGGCGCGCCCGATGGTGCCTGCACGTGCGCATCGTACAACCGCTGCGGCACAGCGGCTCCGGCATTTCCGCGGAATACGAAGTAGAGGGCCGCCCTCCTTGCCGGCCTCGCCCCCGATGACGTACACTCGTACAAGATTCCTGTACGAGTCGGAGTGAGGCCGAGATGACCGCTGTCAGCATCAGCAATGCCCGCGAGAATCTGTTCCCGCTGGTACGGCAGGTCAACGACGACCACGTCGTCATCGAGATCGTGGCACGCAACGGCGGCAACGCCATCCTGATGTCCGCCGAAGACTACGAGTCGCTGCAGGAAACGCTCTACCTGTTCTCCACGCGCGCCAATGCCGTCCACATCCTGCGCGGGCTGGCTGAGGCGCGCGGTGGCGCCGCCCAGCCGACCGAACTCGAGGCGCTGGCCGCCCGGTTCAACGTGCAGGCAGACGAGTGAAATTGTCGGTCACCTCCGGTGCCCTCGAAGACCTCGAGGCCTGGTCGACAACCAACCCCAAAGTGCTCTCCAAGATCATCAGGCTGATCGCGGAGACGACACGCACGCCGCGAACCGGCACCGGCAAGCCGGAACGCCTCAAGTACCTGGGCGGCGAGGTCTGGTCACGCCGGATAACCGAGAAGGATCGGCTCGTGTACGACATCCAGCCCGACGTGATCACCATCATCGCCTGCCGCTTCCACTACGACGATCACTGACCCGGACCTGGCCAGCCCTGATCACGAGCCAGAACCGGGTGTTCTGCCGTCAGGCACGCAGAGGTCTGACGGCGATGACCGCCCGTCCGTAATCGGCAGGGAGAGTGTGCAAGCACCGATTCCCGGGCACCCGTCAGTTCGACACGATGCGTCATTACGGTGAACCTACTAGGCATCGCCGACCAGTCCAAGGCAGCTGGGACATGACTGGGCGGCCTCCGCTCCGGCACGGCCACATCGTCATGGTCACGGCGACAATCACCACCGCAGCAGTCATCTCGCGTGCCTCATGTGCCTCAGACGCAGGCAGGACGTTGACCTGCAGTAACATCCGCGACCTTCAGATAACTACCGAACTCGCGGACGGACCCGACGATCATATGGACGGACAGCACCTTCCGGGTGACGCCGTTGACCGGCTCGCTGTCCCACCCGGCGTAGGCGCGGTAGAAGCTCAGGTCACCGTCCTCGTCGATTCTGAATTCCTGGTGATGCCGCTCGTCAGCCGGGCCTTGCGCGCCGCGTGGCCACGACGCCAGGGCCACGCCCCCGGTGATCAGCCGAGGTCCCATGATCAAGGTTTCCAGCAGGCCGGCCCACCCCCGATTCGTCGTGGCGTACATGGGCCTGACGACATCGTTGATCACGCCGCTGAACAGGTTGAGGAGCGGCTGCCAGTTCTGATCCGCGCCGATTACCTCGCGCCACATCTCGCTACGCCGCACGCCGGGCCGGGCGAAGACGAACAGATGCGGATATGCCCGGGACTCCCTGGTACGGATCGGCGGCGATGAGCGCGCGCAACCCGTCCCCCACCCCGTGCCGCTGCTGCTCACGCTCGCGCATCAGCCGCTCGACCTGCTGGTCTGACAGGCGGCACTTCCCCGTGCCCGAACGGCCGTAGTAGACCCCCACCACCGGCTCGGAGTGGTCGTTGACAGTCGGCCTGGCGGAGGACCCACCGTTCCAGGTGAGTGTGTTCACCGGCTACGAGGAATCCAACTGGTCTGCGCCGGTCGCCCGCGTGCTCTACCTGGTGGTCGACCTGGCCGCGGCCAGCCTGGAGGACGCGGTGGTCGAGGCGCGACGAAGACAAGACCAAGGCCCTGGACCTCCTCATCACCGACCAGTAGCCAGCGCCCTGACCTGCAACGACATCAAACCAAGATCAACTCATGGCGGGTTTCGTCCTTACCTTTGCTAGATCCGGAGAGGCCTCATATCCGTTGGGTTTTCGGCGCCTGGACCCGGTATCCCAGAAAGCATCGCACCGAGCGGTCTGCGCCCAGGGCAACATGGTCATCTGGCCGTGGTCGGTGGACCCGGCCGACTGGCAGTACGCGGGCTTGGTCGTTGTTGGCACTGGCATTGGCGAAGGTAACCCCCTGGTCGTGAGAGCTCGCGGACCTGAGCCAGGATCGGCGTCCAGTACTCAGCCTGCGACTGGTGGCCGATGAACAGGTCAATGTGCCCGCCCGGTGCGAGGTACCAGCGGACCAGCGAAGAGCCAACCGCGTACCGCATGTTGTGGACCTGCTGCCACGGCGTGATGTCGTCCTCGTCGCCACCGAGCAGGAACACCGGGCAGGTAATGCTGCGCAGGCTCACGGTCTGGCCCGCGACCTTCAGCTCGCCCTTGAACATCTCGTTCTTGACGAACAGGTGCTCCACGGCCCACAGGTACAGCTTTCCCGGCAGGTTGACCGGGTGGAAGTACCAGTCGTAGAAGTCACTGAAGTGGTCGAGATACTCGCGGTCGTGCACGTGCCAGAAGAGCTTGAGGTGCTCGGCCACGTGGGTGGCCGAGCCCATCGCGATGGACCCCATGACGTTGCTGATGCCGGGCACGATGCCGCCGTAGGCCTTGACCATGGCCTTGAACAGCGCAATGTTGCCGTGCGGGATCAGGATGGGCATCAGCTTCTTGGCCGGGCCATTCCCGGCGCTGGTGTCGATCGGCGCACCGGCCACGATGAGCGTGTTGACGCGCTCGGGGTGCATGGCCGCCCACAGCGCGGCTTCCCAGCCACCCTGGCAGTCCCCGACGATGTTGACCGTGCCCTCGGGCCCGGCGATGAGATCCACCGCGCGGGTGATGAAGTCGAGGCGGTCAGCCTCGGTGGTGTCCTTGGTGGCGGTGGTGCAGCTCAGCCAGTCGAATGAGTAGACCTTGGTCAGGCCCATCTTGACGCAGAGCTGGACCTGGCTCTGGCCGTTCTTGTCGATGATGCACGAGGCGTGCCCGGCCAGCGGCGGGAACAGCAGCGTGGAAACGGCGTCATCGGCGCCGACGCTGAAGTCGCGCAGCAGCGCGAACGGCGAGGCGAGCACGACCTCATTGCGGCTGTGCCACTGCGGGGGCTTACGGTTGGTGGTCTCGTAGGCCCACAGCGCCGTGTCCACCGGCACCGCTATGGCCTTGGCCATGACACGCGCACTCAGCGTGGTCGCGCCGGACATTGCCTGGGTCAACTGCCTGAACATCTACTTTATCTCCGGATCGCTGGTAACCCCACTTGCCGGTGCTTCCTCATCAGGCATCCACGTCTCGTTTGAGCCTGACCCGTCACTTCAAGTGCTAGCCCGGCCGGAGGATGGCCCGTGGTGGCGAAAGTCCTCAGGGGTGAAGGCGAAGGCCCCGCGCCTGCGTTTGCCGGTCAGCCTCGCAGGCAGCAGCCGGTGCGGCCCTGGCGCGGGGTGAGCTCGGGGGAGTCTGCCCGCTGGTGCGGCCGCGGGCCCGGGCGAGTTCGCCGCCACCTTGGCCAGCTGGGGATGGAGCTGCGCGAGCTGCTCATGGCCGGGACAACAGCGTTCGGCGTCGGCGTGGACCCGACGAGGATCACCCTGGCCGCCGGACGGCTACTGTCGGGCGCCAGCTGCGACCGCGACGAACAGGTCACCGTTCCGCAACCTTGGAAGTGGAACGGGTCTCCGGCCCGGTCGGCCTGACCCCGGTACCACCCGCAGGCCGTTCCGGAAATCGTTCTACAAAATGCGTTCCGTAATGATCGTACAGAGCCGATCCCGGTACGGCAGCCACCCCTGGCCCCGGCGCCCCGTACCTGGTTCCCTTCCGGTAGGGCCGGGCCATGACCAATGGCCGGCCGGTCAAAAAAATGGCCTGCGGGGCGGTCTCCCTTCGCCGGTATTGCCCGGATCAGGTCCTGGGGGTCGCCGTTCAGCCTCTGAGCTGTCCCCGGCCTCTCAGCCTTTCCTCCCGGCTCCGGGTCTCCCCGGCACTCCGTTCGGTCCAGCTCCCTCGATCACCTCGCAGACGATATTCACGCTGCATGGCGCCAATGACGGGCGCCTAGGGCCGAAAGCCCCGGCATGCACAGGCCAAACGTCGTGGCTCCGGCGCAAGTTAAGGCAGCGGTCCGGCCCCGTACCCGGTGCCCAGTACGGCGTTCCCGGCCGCCAGCCCCAGACCCGCCCAGCTCCGCACAGTCCGGCCAGCGGCGGAAGGCCGCCGCCTCGCGGGACGGCGGCGTTCATGCTTCCAGGATCCCGCCCGCAAGTGTCCCTTCTTAAATGATCTTCTCTGAACGTGAGGCTGTGAGCAGGGACGATGCAACGTGAGATGAGACAGGCCGGCGGGCTGGTCTCACATTGTGTTGTTGTTCAGATGGAGATGAAGACGGTTGTCTCACTTGAGGTTGTCTGCCGCAACTGTTCCGGGTTGGCCAGATTGACAAGCACAGCTGAGACAGCGCCGACCATCCACGGCGGCGCCCGGACAACGTCGCCTGAGACCAGACGCCAATCCGCCAAGATCATGTGAGACACAGAGAACGTCGCGTGAGACGGGACACTGGCTGATCCCCCGGAGCGCGCTTGCGGTGTTGTAAATCGAACGATTCTCAGACACCCGCCCGGGCAGGTCCCGATCTCTACTTCCGGCAGGTGGCGACTATGTGACCTTGGCTGATAAGTGGCGGCGTTTATCGGCACTATCTGGCGCGAGCTGTTTCGACGTCCCCCGCCGAGGCCAGGCATGAGCGGGACGCTGGGCTGTGCCAGCTCTGCGTCGGCAAGTTCCTGGTCAAACGCTGTTCTGAGAAGCCCGTTCGTGTAAGGCTTGCGTCGGGGCCACCCCGGCCCCGTAACCCTTTCCGGAGGTTCGGCATGCCCCCCAGCACCGGCGCGGCCGCACTATTCGTTGACCAGAACTACGGCGGCGCCAGCGCGACCCTGGCCGCGGGCTCCTACAACGTCCAGCGCCTGGCCGCCCCCGACTCAGTCGGCAACGACACCGTCAGCTCCCTGCAGGTGGCCCCCGGCTACACCGTCACCGTCTACACCGACGCCGACTTCGGCGGCGCCAGCAAGACCTTCACCGCCGACGCCCCCTACGTCGGCGACGACTTCAACGACAAAATCTCCTCCGTGAAAGTCACTGCCGCCGGCCAGGCGCAGCAGGCCCCCGGGCCGCCCGATCAAGTGGTATTCGTCCAGCCGCCGTCCTACCACTGACACTGCTGCTCCGCCGCCCCGTCGCACAAGTCACGGGGCCCCCCGCGGGGGAACCGTTCTGCCGCTTCTGCGGCGCTCTGTACCTACATGAGGTCCCCAGGACACGGGCTAACCCGAACCGTCTCTGGGGCCGTCCCGGATTCGGCCGTTTCCGAAACTGCGTGTCGCTCGACTGGTTCCGGGATGGGTTCCGGGATGATCGCGCCACGACTACCCCGCCGTCTACGACAACAGCGTGCGCATCGGCTGCGCCCGCGTCTCCACCCGCACTCAGGATCACCAAGCCCAGCTCGACGCCGGGGGTGAGGAACAACGGAACAGCCATTAGCGGTGAGAACGATCTTGCGGGCTCTGAGTGGTCGCGTTGCCCGGGGGTCTGCGGTCTTGATTCATGCCGGTGGAGTTCTTGTCCGATGAGCAGGCTGGTGCGTATGGCCGGTTCACCGGCGAGTTGCCGGCGGCTGAGGTCGAGCGCTTCTTCTACCTCGATGACGCTGATCGGGACCTGATCGCGCGTCGCCGGTCGGATCACCATCGTCTTGGCTTCGCGGTGCAGCTGGGCACGGTGCGGGCGGTGGGGCGTTTCCTTGAGGATCCGCTGGATGTGCCGTGGCCGGCGGTGGAGTTCCTGGCCGGGCAGCTCGAGATCGGTAATGCGTCGTGCGTGAAGAAGTACGTGCAGCGGCCGCAGACGCCATATGAGCGTGCCTGGGAGATCGAAGGACCGGTACGGCTACCGGTCCTTCGATGATCCGGGCTGCGCGGGGGCGTTCGCGCGGTTTCTCGAGGGCCGGGCCTGGACTCACGTTGAGGGGCCGGTGGCCCTGTTCGAACAGGCGGCGGGGTGGCTGCGTCGTAATCGGGTGCTGCTGCCCGGCGTCACGGTGCTGGCGCGGCAGGTGGCCGCTGCGCGCGAGACAGCCGGGGCCCGCGTGTACGCGGCTCTGGCCGCAGCGACCCGGAGCGTGGATCCCGGGCTGCCGGAGCGGCTCGCGAAGCTGCTGCAGGTCCCGGACGGGTCGCGGGTGCCGGAGCTGGAGCGGCTGCGCCGCTCGCCGCGTCGCAGCTCGGGACCGGAGATGGTCAAGGCGCTGCAACGGGCCGGGCAGCTCGCCGTGCTGGGGGCCGGCCGTGCCGGGGTGGACGACATCCCGGCCAACCGGCAGCAGGTGCTGGCCCGCACAGGTCTGGGGAGCAAGGCTTCGGTGCTGGCGCGGCTGGGCGAGCCGAAGCGGACCGCGACGCTGGTCGCGGTGGTGCGGCACCTGGAGGCGGCCGCGGTCGATGACACGCTGGACCTGCTGGCGCTGCTGATGGCGACCCGGTTGTTCAGCCCGGCCCGCCGCGCGTCGGCCGGGCAGCGGCTGGCGATGCTGCCGCGGCTGGAGAAGGCCTCCAAGACGGTCGCCCGCGCGGGCCGGGTGCTGCTTGACCAGCTCGCCGCTGCCGAGGACTCCGGCACCCGGCTTGATGTCGCTGCGCTGCGGGCGGCGGTGGAGCGAGTCGCGCCGCGGGCAGTCGTTGCCGGCGCGATCGATCTGGCTGGAGAGCTCGTGCCCGGCGATGACGGCTCGGCGGACTCGGCGATGCGCGCGGCACTGGCTGGCCGGTACAACACGGTTCGGCCGTTCCTGACGTTGCCCGGCGAGTCGGCCGCCCTGCACGCAGCGCCGGGCGGCGGGCGGGTGCTTGCCGCGGTCCGCGCCTTGCCCGAGCTGGCCCGGCGCCGCGTGACACAGAAACCGCTCACCGGTGAGGAGATTGATTCTGAGCTGGTGACACCGGCCTGGAAGCGGGCCGGGTACGCCAGCACCGGCCTGCCGGCCGGTGCGGTGGACCGCGACGCGTATGTGGTGTGCGTGCTCGAAGCGCTCCACCGGGCGCTGGGCCGGCGCGACGTGTATGCCCGGCCCTCGCATCGCTGGGCCGGCCCGCGAGCGCTGCTGCCCGGCGGGCAGCGGTGGGAGGCGGTCCGCGTGGACGTGCTGGCTGGGCTCAGTCTCACCGACCCGGCGCCGGCGCACCTGGCCCGTCAGCTGATCACGCTGGACGTGGCGTGGAAGCAGGCCGCAGGCCGCCTCGGGGAAGCCGGCGACGACGCGCGGGCCCGGGTCGTGCCCGGCCCGAATGGCCGCGCCCGGCTGGTCGCCGGCCACCTTGACGCGCTCGGCGAACCCGGCAGCCTGGTCTGGCTGCGTGCGACGGCGCAGACGATGATGCCGCGCGTCGACCTGCCTGAACTGCTGCTGGAGGTGCACGCCTGGACCGGGTTCCTGGACGCTTACACCCACCTCGCGGACGTCCCGGCGCGCACCAGGGACCTCTCGGTGAGCGTGGCGGCGCTGCTGGTGGCCGAGGCCTGCAACGTCGGGCTGACCCCCGTGATCAAGCCCGGTGAGCCGGCGTTGAGCCGCGCCCGGCTCGCGCACGTGGACCAGTGCTACGTGCGCGCGGAGAACCATGCCGCCGCCAGCGGGGTGCTCATCGACGCACAGGCACAGATCCCGATCGCGCGCGCCTGGGGCGGTGGGCTACTCGCCTCGGCCGGCGGGCTGCGGTTCGTCGTGCCCGTTCGCACCATCAACGCCGGCCCGTCGCCGAAGTACTTCGGCTGCAAACGCGGCATCACCTGGCTCAACGCGGTCTTTTGGGCCAAGTTGCATCTGATACAGCATTCAGCCTGATCGGCGACATCTCGTAATGCCTGGTGGCGAGGGGGATCCGGATTCACTCCGGATCCCCCTCGCTGGCTTTTCCCGAAGTGGTTGCGGGCCACGAAGAAGCCTCAACAATGATGCATCTGATACAACGGAGGCTTATGTGAGTCAAGCGGCTGGTCTGGCTGGTTCTGCACATCTCGAACTGGCCGGCGGGGTAGTCCACCTTGACCCCGATGGCGCGATGCTGGAGGGCATGCTGCAGGGCTGGGCACGCCAGCAGCGCACCCGGTTCCTGAACGAGAAGGGGACGATCAAGCCGCGCGAGGCGATGGTGCGGCGTCTGGCCGACTTCTCCAGCCTGTACCCCTGACAGTGGCAGCCCGCCGACGCCGGGGCGTTCATCTCCCACCTGCGGTCGCCGAACCGCAGCCGGCCGATCGTCATGTCGACCGGCCGGGGCTACGAGACCACGCTCGCCCTGTTCATGGGCTTCATCACGGACCGCCGCTACGGCTGGGCGGCGGAGTGCCTGGAGCGGTTCGGGCAGGCGCCGCAGCAAATCTTCCACGAGGACAACCGCGTCGCCCACGTGGCCGAGTACGAAGGCCAGCCTGAGAGGCGGCCCTTGACCTACGACGAGGTCCAGGCCCTGTTCGACGTCGCCGACGGCCGGGTCGATGAGGCCCAGTCTCGGGGGCGCAAGGGCGCGTTGACCGCGATGCGGGACTCTGCCCTGCTCAAGACGGTCTACGCCTACGGGCTGCGGCGCAACGAGTCCCGGATGCTCGACCTCGCTGACCTGCGGCGGGCCCAGAAGCGGCCGCAGTACGGCACCTACGGCGGCGTCTACGTCCGCTACGGCAAGGCGTCCAACGGCAGTCCGCCCAAGCGCCGCACGGTGCTGACGGTCAAGGAGTTCGACTGGATCGTGGACGTGCTCGACCACTGGGTCACCGAGGTCCGGCCCGCCTTCTCGCCCGGTAAGCTCGCCGCGCTCTTCGTCACCGAACGCTCCGGCCGGATGTCCCTGCGCGGGGTCAACAAGGCGTTCACCACGGCCCGGGACGCCGCCGGCCTGCCGCCTGAGCTGGACCTGCACTGCCTGCGGCATTCCTGCATCACGCACCTGGTGGAGTTCGACTATCCGGAGAAGTTCGTGTCCATGCAGGCCGGGCACGGCTACGCCAGCACGACGGCGATCTACACCGGAGTGTCCGACGAGTACCGCAACCGGGTGATCCAGCGCGCGCTGCAGGACCGCCACCCCGACCTCTGGGACGCCGAATGATCAAGAAGATGGGGATGACCTGGAACCTGCGCAAGCTCATGGCCAGCCGGGACATGTTCCAGACCACGGACCTGGTCCCGCTGCTGGCCGAGCGCGGCGTCCACTTGTCCCGCGAGCAGGTCTTCCGGCTGGTCACCCAGCCCCCGCAGCGGCTGTCGATGGACACGCTCGCCGCGCTCTGCGACATCCTGGAGTGCACCCCGGATGACCTCATCGAGGTCCAGGCGGTCAACGCCCAGGTTAGCAAGGCCGTCGGCGACACTAGCCGTCCCGCGCCGCAGGCCCGGCGGACCACGATCCGCCGGCCGGGCGAGTGAGCAGTCACGAGACCCGGGACGAGCGGCGGGCCGCCGAACGCGCCGAGCGGCGTGCCCGGCTTACCGGCGTCCTCACCGCTGCCCTGCCCGGCCTGGACGCGGAGGCGGTGCCGTTGCTGCTGGAGCAGGCCAGGGCAGACTGCGGCATCCCCATGAGAGAACTCGGCGAGCACCTGGCCACCCGAGCGGACGCGCTCACCTCCGGCGACCCGCGCTGCCCGGCGGTCATCGTCCGCCTCGCCCAGGCCCTGGCCGACGCCGGCCACGCGGGCGCCAAGCCGCCAGGCTGCGCGAGTTGCGGGCGCACGGGCATCGAGCTGCCCCGCGGCGGCCCGGACGGCCGGACATGCCAGGCCTGCGCAGCCCGCAGCCCTGAGAAGAAGAAGCCCTGCGCGCGCTGCGGCACCACCGCCAGGATCATCGCCCGCCGCGGCGAAGGCGGCATCTGCTACTCCTGCTACCGCAAGGACCCGCAGGTCACCGTGGAATGCGCCGGATGCGGGCGCCTCCGGATGCCCGTCACCCGCCGCCCGGACGGCCAGGCCCTCTGCGAAGCCTGCTGGACGCCGCCCGCGCACACCTGCACCGCCTGCGGGCGGGCCGGGCCTGCCAAGTCGCTCGGCCCGGACGGAGCACTCTGCCCCAGTTGCTACCGGCGCCTTGCCCAGCCCCGCCGGACTTGCGGCAAGTGCGGCAGGCACCAGCAGGTCACCCGCCGGGCCACCGCCGGCAGCCCCGACCTGTGCTGGAACTGCGCCACCCCCGCCGAGGCGCCGTGCTCAGCCTGCGGCCAGGTAAGGCCCTGCACGACGAATGCCCGCGGACAGCCCGTCTGCCGCTCCTGCCGGCCCCGCTCTGCCTGGCCCTGCTCCGTCTGCGGCCAGACCCGGCCAGTTCAGGCCCACTGGCCACGGGGGCCGGTTTGCGGTGCCTGCTACGTCCGCGTCCTGGACCACCCCGGTCAGTGCCACCGCTGCCACGAGCAGCAGCCTTTGATCGGGCAGGACGAGGACGGCTGCGGGATCTGCGGGCCATGCGCCGGCCTGCCCGGCGTCTACACCTGCCCCGCCTGCGGCACGGGCGGGCGCCTTTACGCCGACGGCCGCTGCCCCCGTTGCGCCCTCGCCGTCCGGCTCGACGAGCACCTCGCAGGCCCGGACGGGCAGGTCCCCTCCCAGCTCCGGCCGCTGCGGGACGCGCTGGCCGCTGCCAGCACCCCTCGCGGCATCCTGTGCTGGCTGCGGCGGAGCCCGAACGCCCTCCTTCTCGGGGAACTGGCCGCGAGCGGCAAGGCGCTCAGCCACGACCTCCTGGACAAGCTGCCGCCCAGTCGCTACGAGCACTACGCCCGGCAGATCCTGGTCACCACCGGCGTCCTGCCCGAGCGCGACGAGGACCTCGACCGGATCCCCGCCTGGCTGAACCAGCTCCTGGCCGGGCAGCCCGCCGGGCACGCCGCCCTGATCCGCCCGTTCGCCCACTGGTTCCTGCTCAAGCGCGCCCGCCGCAGGGCCGCCTACCGGGGACGGCCCGCCATGGCTGGCTCCTACCTCCGCACCCGCATCCGCATCGCCCTGGAACTGCTGGCCTGGCTCGACGAGCAGCAGCTCACGCTCGCGGACCTCACCCAGGACCTTCTCGACCAGTGGCTCGCGGCTGGCAACACCCGCAACTACTCCATCCGCTACTTCCTCAGCTGGACCGCCCGGCGCGGCCTCCTGCCTCAGCTGACAGTCCCCGCCCTCCCGCGCCAGGACCCGGCACGGATCCTGGCCGAGGACGAGCGCTGGCACCAGCTCAGCCGCATGCTGAGCGACGCCACCCTGCCTCCCGATGTCCGGGCCGCCGGGGCCCTGGTCCTGCTCTTCGGGCTGCCGGCCTCACGCATCCGGCACCTCCGCACTGATGACCTCCGCGAGTTCGATGGCCACATGCACCTGGCCATCGGCTCGCCCCCGCTGCTGATCCCGCCGAAGCTGGCCATACTCCTGCGGCAGCTCGCCGAGGCCCCGCCCCGCCAGCCCAGGATCAGCGCCAGCACCGCCGGCCCGCGATGGCTCTTCCCGGGACTGGTGCCCGGTCGTCCGGCCGCCCCTTCCGGGTTCAGCCGCAAGCTCCTGGACCACGGAATCGACGCCCGGCCAGCGCGCAACGCCGCCCTCATCGCGCTCCTGGAGGACGTCCCGCCCCCGATCCTGGCCGGCATCCTCGGCCTCCACATCAACACCGCGGTCCGCTGGGCCAACATCGCCAGGCGCGACTGGACCGCCTACCTCGCCGCCCGTGACGCCGAGCCGGGCGTGATCCGAAACGAAGCGAAATGAAACGAAGCGAAATGAAATGCGTGGAGGATCTGCCATGACGACGACGGCTGAGATGCCCGCCAACGCCGGCGTTCCCGCAGGTGACAGCGATGCGCGCTGCAAGCGCGCGGGCTGCGGCAGGCTGCTGCCGCCCTCCGGCCAGGGCAGGCCACGGCAGTTCTGCAGCAAGGAGTGCCGCATCCGGCACTACAACGCGCAGCGCGGCCAGGCAGCAGCGCCGGCACCACCGCCCGCGAACGGCCCGGAGGCCGCGCTGGCCCGGCTGGCTCAGCTGCTTGCCGAGGCATCGCGGCTGGCCGCTGCCGCATCGGCCCAGGTTGCCGCATCCGATCCCGGCCGGGTCGCTGCGACCCTGGCCGAGGCCGAGGCCGGCCGTCGGCGCGCTGAGGCGGACGCGGTCGCCGCGGCCGCGCAGGCCGCCGAGTCGGCTGAGGCCGCAGACGCAGCATGGGAGGCGGCCGACGCCGCTGAAGCCAGTCGTGATGCAGCGCTGGCCCGCGCTGAGGCAGCCGAGGCCGAGGCCGGCGCCCTGGCCAGTCAGGTCACCAGTGCACTGGCCAGGGCGGAGGCCGCAGAGCGGGACGCCACACAGGCCGGCGACGCTCGCGACGCGGCTGCCCGCGAGCGCGACGCCGCGATCGAGACCGCCAGGAACGACGCCGCCCGCTCAGCCGCCGAACTGACCCGAGTCCGCCAGGCCGGTGAGGAAGCCCTCACAGCCGCGCGTGCGCAGGCCGCCCGCGAGATCGCGGCAGGGCAAGCAGCATGCCAGGCGCAGGTAGACGCCGCCCGATCGCTTGCCGACGCCGTGATCGCACGCGCCGAGCGCGCCGAGACCGCCCTGGATGCCGAGCGCGCCGAGCGCCGCGCTCTCACCGACAAGCTCACCGCCACCGTCCCAGCCCAGCCTGCCAGGACAAAGACTCGCAACGCGGCCACGGAGAAGTAGTTCTTCCGAACAGGACCGGCCGCCCGGCTGCGCGGTTCCTTCCGCCCGTTTCGCAGCCCAGGTGGGGGCCGATGCCCCCCGTGACCTGGCGGCAGGGGGAGGTCTGGCCCGTCAAGACCATCACGCTGGACGAGCTGGCTGAAGGAGATGCACCGGTCACCGAGACCGAAGCCGGGCGACGGGCCGTGCTCGGGGACGCCATCGTCACGATGGACGGTGACCACAGCATCACAGTGTCCGTCCCGGCCGGTCACACCGTGACAGTCCGCACCAGGAACTGAACTAGCTACGCCCCAGCTCGCCTGCCCCTGAGAGGAATAGTGCACCCCTGGAATAAGTGCACTGCCCCGGTAAACGACCAAGTCGCCGGCATCGGGCAGATGGTGGTGCCCGGCACCCCGCGTGACTCGCTGTTCATCCTGGACACCCTGCTCAACCTCGACGCCGGCCCGAAGCCCGAGGTCGTGGCCACCGGCAACGCCTCCTGCAGCGACATGGTCTTCGGCGTGCTCGCGATTCTGAACTACCGCTTCGCGCCGCGCTTCGCGGACCTGCCCGGCCAGCGATACTGGCGCGCGGCGCTGCCCGAACCGCTGCCGGCCAATGCCGGCCTGTCACCCGGGCAGCAGGCGATCGGCGGCTACGGCCCGCTGGAGCCGATCGCCCGCAACACGGTCAACGTCGCCAAGATCGCCACCCAATGGCCAGACATGCTGCGGGTGGCCGGGTCGCTGGTCACCAGCCAGGTCCGCGCCTGCGACTTGTTGCGGATGTCCGGCCGCGACGGGCACCCCACCCCGCTCGGGCAGGGGTTCATCGAGTACGGCCGGATCGCCAGGACCCTGCACCTGCTCGCGCTCGTCGACCCCGTTGACGGCAGCTACCAGCGGCGGATGAACCGGCAACTCACCGTGCAGGAATCCCGCCACCGCCTCGGCCGCAAGATCTGCCACGGCCACCGCGGCCAGATCCGGCAGGCCTACCGCGAAGGCCAGGAAGATCAGCTCGCCGCCCTCGGCCTGGTCCTCAACGCCGTCGTGCTGTGGAATACCCGTTACCTCGACGCCATC
>Ga0066790_10000534_pt1 | contig 14503 bp, 12 predicted proteins | sample OrgsoiDNA2013050_FD_70963 | JGI IMG/M metagenome (GOLD analysis project Ga0066790, IMG submission 70963) | Permafrost soil microbial communities from the Arctic, to analyse light accelerated degradation of dissolved organic matter (DOM) -... | ecosystem: Environmental > Terrestrial > Soil >...
AGCTGGCCGAGTCGCTGGCCCCGGGGGTGCAGATCGGGTAGATGCGGTCCAGATCCCCCTCGATGAGCGAGGTGGAGAGGAGCGCCTCCCGGGCCCGCATCCAGTTGCGGTTGCCGGCCACCGTGTTGATCTCGCCGTTGTGGGCCAGGTAGCGGTACGGGTGGGCCAGGGGCCAGCTGGGGAAGGTGTTGGTGGAGAAACGCGAGTGCACCAGGGCCAGTCCGGACTCGAACGTCGGGTCGCGCAGGTCGGGGAAGAACTGGCGCAGTTGCTCTGAGGTCAGCATCCCCTTGTAGACCAAGGTGCGGGCCGAGAGCGAGGGGAAGTAGACGCCGTCGAGCACGTGCTCGGCCCGCTTGCGCAACACGAAGGCCATGCGCTCGAGGGCCATGGTGTCGCGGCCTTCGTCGACCGGGGTGACGAACACCTGGGCGATCTCGGGCATGGCCCCGAGCGCGGTGCGGCCCACGCCGTCGGTCTGGATCGGCACCACCCGCCATCCCAGGACGCGGAGTCCCTCCTCGGCCGCCAACGTCTCCACCGTGCGCTTGGCCTTGTCGGCGTCGTCCTCGTCGGTGGGCAGGAAGACCATCCCGACCGCGTAGTGCCCGGCGTCGGGCAGTTCGAAGCCCGCGTCACGCGCCGCGCCCGCCAGGAAGCGGTGGGGCACCTGCACGAGAATGCCGGCCCCGTCCCCGGTCTCCACCTCGGCGCCCGAGGCGCCGCGATGGGCCAGCCGCTCGAGCACGGTGAGGCCCTTGTCCACGATGTCGTGGTCGGGCCGGCCCTGGAGGTCCGCCACCATGCCGACGCCGCAAGCGTCGTGTTCATATGACGCGTCGTAGAGGCCGGGTGCCATCGTCGTCCTTAGAAAAAAGGGGGAGGAAATCGAACGTACGACCGGGACGGCGCTGGCCCAGAAGTGGAAAGAAAAGAATACACGACCGGCCTCCTAGGCTGATCATCGTGGTCGATCGGGTCCTGGTGGTGGGTGGCGGCGTCATCGGGCTCTCCAGTGCCTACAAGCTGGCCCAGGCGGGCCACAGGGTCACCCTGGTCTCCCCCACTCCCGGCCGGGACGGTGCCTCCTGGGTGGCGGCCGGGATGTTGGCCCCGGTCACCGAGGCGCAATTCGGTGAGGCGGCCCTCACCTCTCTCCTCCTGGCCGGCGTCGCCCTCTGGAAGGACTTCGCCACGGCCCTCGAGCACGACTCCGGGCTCGACATCGGCTTCGACCAGTCCGGCACGCTCACCGTGGCGGTGGACGCGTCGGATCGGGCCGCCCTCGACGACCTCCTGGCCTACCAGCACGCGCTGGGGTGCGTGGCCCACCGCCGTTCGGCCACGCAGTGCCGGGCGCTGGTGCCCTCGCTGACCCCCGCGCTCCGTGGCGGGATCGACGTCCCGGGCGACCACCAGGTCGACAACCGTGCCCTGCTGGGCGCGCTGGTCGTGGCGTGCCACCGCACCGGGGTGGCGATGATCGAGGAGTCGGTGGCCGCGCTGGGCCCCGGTCCGTCGGTCAGCCTGCGGGGTGGCGCATCGGTGTCGGGCGATCGCGTCCTGCTGGCGGCCGGCGTCGCCACGTCTGCGATCGGTGGCCTGACCGGCGCCGGCCTGCCGCCCATCCGGCCGGTCAAGGGCCACATCGTGCGGCTGGGCGCCACCGGGCCGGCGCCGGTCCTGTCCCGCACCGTGCGCGCGCTGGTGCACGGCCGCTCGATCTACCTCGTCCCCCGGCGGGACGGGTCGGTGGTGGTGGGGGCGACCATGGAAGAGAAGGGAATGGACACGTCGGTCCAAGCCGGGGCCGTCCACCAATTGCTCGATGACGCCCGCACCGTGGTCCCGGGCATCGACGAGCTCGCCCTCCTCGAGGCCCAGGCCGGCCTGCGCCCGGCCACGCCCGACAACGCACCCATCGTCGGATGGACCGAGCTGCCCGACGTGGCCGTGGCCACCGGTCACTACCGCAACGGGATCCTGCTGGCCCCGTTCACGGCGAGCGCCGTGGTGAACCTCCTGGCCGGGCCGTGAATCAGCTGAACCAGCTCACCGTCGTGGTCAACGGCGATCGGCTCACCGTGGCCCCGGGCAGCACCGTCGCCGATGTGGTGGCCCTCCTGACCGACGGCGCCGAGGCCAAGGGGATCGCCGTGGCGGTGGACCGCGCCGTGGTCCCCCGCTCCGAGTGGCCCAGCACCCTGGTCCGGGCCGGCAGTCAGGTCGAGGTGGTCACGGCGGCGGCGGGTGGCTGACAGCGGTGCCCCGGCGATGCCAGACTCGCGGCCATGACTGAGGGAACGGTCGGCCCCACCGCGTTCGTCCTGGCCGGCGGCGGGACCAAGGGGTCCTTCGAGGCCGGCGCGCTGCAGTACCTGGTCGGGATGGAGCACATCACCCCGGACATCGTGACCGCCACGTCGGCCGGTGCCATCGCCGCCACCGTGCTGGCCCAGGCGCGCACCCACGCCGAGTTCGCCCAACGGGTGCAGGAGATCGAGGACGACATCGTGGCCATGACCCGGCCCGAGCACGTCTTCGGTGAGCAGGCCTGGTTGCGCGCGCTCAAGGGGACGGCCCTGGGGCGCTCGGTCCAGTTCGCCGTCACCCAGGGGACGCCCCTTCCGCCCACCTTGAACGAGGCCATGCCGGGGTACGGGATCGACATACCGATCGGTGGCACGCCTTCGCCACGGGCCCAGCGCCGGGCCGCCCGCAAACTCCGGCGCCAGCGCCACCGCCGGATGTTCCGCATGGCCGCCGGTGCGGTGCACCGCCTGCCCCGGGCCCGTCGGCTGGTCCGCACCAGCGGGAGCTCCGTGCTCACCCTCGAACCTCTGGCCGACGCGCTGCGCCACGGCGGTCAGAGCGGGATCCGCCCGGTCGACCGGGCCCTCGTCGCCCGGCCCGGTCTGGAGCTGCGCCTGGCCGTGGTCGCCCTGCGGGCGGGTGTCCTGCGCTACGTGACCGAGGCCGGCACCATTGTCGAAGAGGACGCCCGCACGCCGGCCCCCGGACCGGCGGCCGGCCCGGTCGATCTGGTCGAGGGCGCATTGGCGTCGGCCAGCGTGCCCCTGGTCTTCCCACCGCGCCACCTGGCCGACGACGACTACGTCGACGGTGGCGTTCTCCAGATCATTCCGGTGCGGGCCGCCGTGCAACTCGGGGCCACCCGCATCATCGCCGTGGTAGCCATGCCGCTGGAGATACCCCGGGAAGAGCGGAACTTCACCGAGAGCCAGGCGGCCCAGGTCGGGATCCGTGCCATGGGCGTGATCGGCATGGCCGAACGTCAGCGCGAGAACCTGGCCACCACGCTGCCCGAAGGGGTGACCTTGACCACCATCGATCCCATCGTCGACGTCGTCGGCCTCTTCGAGGTCCAGCCCGGACTCCTGCGCATCAACAAGGACTACGGATGGCTCCGCGCGGCCGACATCCTGGCGACGGGCGATGCCACGCTGGTCGCCGACATGGCGGCCCAGACCCATCACCTCATCGGGGCCCGCCTGCAGGCGTGGCACCTGGAGGAATCCCTGTGGACGGCGCCCTCGGCCGGCGCCCAGGCCGATGCCGGCACCCTGGCGCTGCTGCGCCAGCTGAAGCATGAGATCGCCCGCGTGATCGAACGTCGCAAGCAGTTGGGCTTCCCGGTGCCCGATGGCTGCGAAGCCTGGTGGTCGGACTTTGAAGACCACAGTGGCCAGCGGCCGCCCAACCTCCCGGCCTGCCCCGAGCCTCTGCCCTGAACCTCGAGCTTCGAACTAGAACTCGGGCCCGGGGCGACCTCGAGTTCGGGCGCGATCCAGCTCTGGACGGTCGGTCTGGAGTTAGACGGTCGGGCCGCCCAGCCAGCCGCGCCGCTTGAACAACATGAACAGCAACGCCACGGCAACCAACTCGGTGCCGATGCCGACGACGAAGAAGGTCCACGCCGGAGCGATGTGCGTGACCAGAAAGCTGAAGTTCTGCCCGAAGAATCCGGTGAGCCAGCTCAAGGGCAGGAACACGGTGGCGATGATGGCCAGCTGCTTCATGACCACGTTGAGCCGGTTCGACACGGTGGAGAGATGGGTGTCCATCACGCTGCCGAGGAGGTCGCGGTAACTGTCGACCTGATCGGCCAACCGGATCAGGTGGTCGTAGAGGTCCCGAAAATAATGCGCCGCTCCATCGGTCATCCCGGGCACGTCCGTGGACCTGGAACTGATGCTCGCCATCATGTCCCGTTGCGGTGTGATGGCCTTGCGCATCTCCATGAGGCTTCGCTTCATTTCGAACAGCACGCCCAGCTGTGCCTCGGTCGGGGCGGCGAGGATGTCGTCTTCGAGGGCATCGATCCGGTCGTCGAATTCGGAGAGCACCGGGAAGAAGCTCTCGACCAACGCGTCGACGACGAGATAGACGACCACGATCTGGGGCGACGCCACCTCGGCGGCCCGATGTCGTCCCATCCGCTCGCGCACATGCTGCAGGGCCGGGCATTCTCCCCGGTGCACGGTCACCACGTAGGTGTCGGTCCAGAAGCAGTGCACCTCGGCCTGGCCGGTCCTCTCGGGGTCGGCGCCCCGGGTGACCATGTAGCTGAAACCGTCGTAGTCGTCGATGCGGGGTCGCTGGGAAAAGCGTTCGGCCGCCTGCACGGCCAGGGGGTGAAAGCCGAAGTGGTTCGTGAGGAGCTCGCCCACCATGCCATCGGCCTCGCCGTCATCGAGGTCGAGCCAGAAGAAGTTCTTGCCCGCCAGCGCGTCCAGGATGTCCCGGTTGGTGGCCTCGAACGTCTGACCTCCCTGCGTCAGTGTGGCCTTCATGGCATCAGCCTCGTTCTCCGGTGGTGGTGGTGTGGTGGGGCGGCGGAGGAGGCTTGGCCCGGGCTGCAAGGAGGAGCTGGCGTGGCGTTCCGGGCGCCGACGAGGCCGATCCACATCCGAAGTGTGACCGAGCGCCGATCCCGCCTGAGGTGCCGGGCCTCGGGGTGCCCGACGAGTTGGATCGACTCGGACCCAGCCGACGTCTTCGTTGCGGGCTCCGTCGTCGCCACCGCTCAACGAACCTAATGCCTGGGCTGCCCCCAACCGTGGGCATTTCCTCCGTCGACCGTGCCAGCATGGGGCCATGGCCACCATCGAAGAACTCCTGAGCGCCCTCGATGAACGACTGCTCGACGCCATCGGCGGCAAGTCCACGCCCGAAGGGGTGGCCAAGCTGGCCGAAGCCCGGGCGTGGCTCACCAACCCGGATCAGCCCCACGGCAGCACCGTCACCTCCTGACCCGACCCGCAGCCGGTTCGCCAAAACGGTCCGGGCTGAGGGTGGGCCAGAAGGCGGACGTCGTCCCGTCGGCGGTGCCGCCTATCTCTTCGGCCAGCCGTTTGGCGGTGTAGGGCCCGAGCAGGAGGCCGCTAGCCCCGTGCCCCGTGGCCACCCATACGTTGTCCCAGCCGGGGACGCTGCCGGCCACGGGGCGGTCGTCGGGTGAGGTCGGGCGGAGTCCGACCCGGGTCTGGAGGTACCGCGCGTCGGCCAGTCCCGGAGCCACGATGAGGCATTCCCGGAGCAGCTCGTGCAGCCCGGCCGCGGTCACGCCGGTGTCGAAACCCGCCCCGACTTCGAAGGTCCCGCCGCAGGCCACCCGACCACCCGGCCAGGGAACCAGATAGTGCGTCAGCAGTGGCTGGACAATGGGCCAGCTCTCGGTCGGGCCCGGAACCCCCAGGTGCACGATCTGGCCTTTGGTGGGGACGATCGGCAATGGGCTGTTCAGCCACTCCCCCATCGACGCACTCCACGCGCCACCGGCCACGGCGAGGGCGCCACAGAGCACGTCGTCGGCCCCCTCCACGTCAACTCGACCCACGGTGCTCCCGTGCTCGCCGGTCGATGCACCACTGACCCCGCGGACGGTTCCCGACACCATATGGACACCGCGGGCCTGTGCGCCCCGCCGTAGGGCCTCGGCCAAACCACGACCATCAACCCGGGCGGCGCTGGTGCAGTGAAGCACCCGGTGCACTGAGCCCAGCGGCGGGAAGAGATTCTCCGCCGTGCTGGTCGTGATTTCCGAGACCACAGCGGCCGAGCGGGCGGTGACCAGGTCGGCAAAGGGCTGGAACCACGCGTCCTCATGGGGCCGCAGACCGACCGAGAGCAGCCCGCAGCGGGCGTAGCCGGTCCCATCGGTATCGATGCCCTCGGCCCCGAGCTGCGCCAAAAGGGTCGGATAATGGGCAGCCGCCTCGAATGCGAACTCGAACGAGTCCCGATCGCCGTCGGCCGACGTGTCGGGGGACAAGATGCCCGCCCCCGCGTCGGTGGCCCGTCCGGGGAAGCCGGCGTCAACGACGGTCACCGACGCCCCGCCACCGGCCAGCTCGAACGCCAGCGAGAGCCCCACCAAACCCCCGCCGACCACGGCCACATCGCAGTGCGTGGTGCCCATGGCCGGGAGTAGATCAGGCCGGCGGCGGGGACGCAATCACCCGTGGCTCGACCCAGAGCCAACTCGGGGCAGGATGGGCGGATGGACGTGGCCCGCACGCCGGACGAGCGCTTCACCGACCTACCCGACTACCCGTTCGAGCCCAACTACGTCACCGTGGGGTCGGGTCTACGCCTGCACTACGTCGATGTGGGGCCCAAGGGCGGACATCCGGTGTTGCTGCTCCACGGACAGCCCACCTGGTCGTATCTCTACCGGACGGTCATCCCGGAGCTCACAGCGCGGGGCCACCGGGCGATCGCACCGGATTTCATCGGCTTCGGCCGCTCGGACAAGCCGTGCCGTCGCGCCGCCTATTCGGTGCGAGGCCACACGCAATGGCTCCTGGACTTCCTCGGAGCGACGGGCCTCACCGGCATCACGCTCGTGGTGCAGGACTGGGGCGGGCCAATCGGTCTCGGTGCCCTGGCCGAGGAGCCCGAGCGGTTCGCCGGCGTGGTGGCGGCCAACACCGCGCTCCACACCGCCGACGCCTCACTGGCCGGCGCGTTGACGTGGGCCTGTCACACCATGAGTGACGGCCGGGTGGCCGTCGAGCCCGCGCTGCTCGATTATCAGCGCATGACCCAGGAGCTGGCGGAGTTTCGCCCGAGCCTCTTCGTCCAGGGAGCGACGCGCACGGAGATTCCGCGCGATGTGCTCGACGCCTACGATGCCCCCTATCCCGACGAGACGTTCTGCGCCGGCGCCCGCCAATTGCCCCTTCTCATGGGACTGACGCCGGGGAGCGAGTGCGCCCGGCAGAACCGACGCTCCCTCGACGCACTCCGCACCTTCGACGGTCCCCTGCTCACCGCCTTCTCCGACGGTGATCCGGCGACGCAGGGGTGGGAGGCCGTGCTCCGGGGAGCCGCACCGGGCGCCGCGGGCCAGGCTCACATCGCGATCGAAGGCGCCGGGCACTTTCTCCAAGAAGACAAGGGCCCGGAACTCGGCCGGGCCATCGCCAACTTCGTGACCGCCCCGCCGCGCTGACCGCCCGGGCTCCCCCGCGCTCTCCGAGGTTCCCCGAAGCTTTCCTGGTCAGTGGCGCAGCTGCTCAGCTACCGGGGGGAGAGGCCACCTCCGGGGCAGCCTCGGGGGCCGCCGCCAACGCCTCCGGCTCGGGAGCACCGGTGCCCAGCTCGGCCTTGAGGGCAGCGAGCTCGCTGTCGACCGAGGCATCGTTTCCCACCTTGTCGAGCTCCTTTTGGATGTCGTCGCCGCCGCCCCCGACGTCTTCGAGGACGCCGGACTCGAGCAATTCGTCGAGCGCACCCGACCGGGCCTGCATGGTGGCGATCTTGTCCTGGGCCCGCTGGAGGGTGGCCCCGGAGTCGTTGAACGACTTGGAGATCCCCGCCGTGCTCTCGTCGACCGAGGAGATGGCCTTGGCCGCCGTGTACTGCGCCTTCATCGTTTCCTTCTGGGTCCGGAATTCGTTGACTCGCTTCTGCAACGCATCGAGGGTCTTGCTGAGCTTGGCCTCTTCGTCCACCAGCTGGGCCCGCTGCGGTTCCATCTCGTCGATCTGCTGCTGCGCCGCCGCCTTGCGGGACAACGCCTCCTTGGCCAGGTCCTCCCGGCCCTGCCCGAGGGCCGCTTTGGCCTGATCCTGCAGGTGGTCGATGGTGTGCTGGAACTGCTGCTCGTGCAATTCGATGCTCTTGCGTGAGCCCGCCAGGTCGACCAACGCCCGGCGGACCTGGGTGATCTGCTCGAGCATCTTTTCATACGAGAGATCGAGCATCTCGTCCGGCTTCTCGGCCGCATCGAGGGCCTTGTTGGCCTTGGCCTGCGCAATGTCGTGTGCACGTGAAAAGATGCCCATGGTCCCTCCCGGGTCTCGGCGGTTCGCTTCCAGGCTATGTCCGATCGCCGGCCTCGGGGCGGCGAGCCCGATCAGCCCAGTCGCTGGTTGTACTGACTGAGGGTGGTGTTCGCGGCCGTCTGGGCCCTGGAGAGGGCGGTGGCCGGGGAGGTCGAGGTGACGAACATGTTCTCCTCCGCCGTGAGGACGTCTGTGCGCACGTCGGGGTAGGGCCCGATGACCGAACCCGATGACGCTGGGTCATTCACGCCATTGACCAACTGGGTGTAGGCCACCTTGTATCCGGGGTCGGTGGCCCAGAGATGCTGGATGGTCGAGGTCTGGGCCGACGACTGGCGGACCGGGATGTACCCCGTCCCGGCCGCCCAGGTGGCTTGGCTCTGCGTGTTGTCGAGGTACTGGACGAATGTCCACGCTGCGGCTTGGTCGACCGCCGGCACTTTGTCCGAGATGTAGACGCCGGACCCACCCGGTTCGATCCCACCACGGATTGAGGAGCTCAGGACCGGGAAGGGCCCGATGCCGAGTTTGACGTTGGGATAAGACCCACCGGTGAGGAGTTGGGTGATCGTGCCCAGCGCGGCCGACGTGTCAATGGTCATCCCGTACTTGCCGCTGCCGATCCCGAGCAAGTTGTCGAACGCGTTCGGTCCGCTGGACGGATTGGTGGTCGCATCGCCGGATTTCACCATCTGGTCGAGATCGGTGAAGGTCGTCTTGGCGTTGGGCCCGTTGAAGATGGCCTGGGTGGCCCGCGCCGATCGCCCGTTGCTGTTGTTGACGAACGGCGTATTGGCCGTCGACAGCCAGGTCTCGAGGTGCCACGGGTCCAGCACCAGACCCATGCCGCTGCCCGAGGTCTTCAGCGCCTTGGCGTCTGCTGTCATCTGGGGCAGCGTGAGAGGTGGGGCGTTGGGATTGAGCCCGGCCTTGGTAAAGGCATTCTCGTTGTAATAGAGAATCGGGGTCGACACGGCGAACGGCATGGCGATCTGCACGTGATTGACGTTCCAGTAGGCCAGGGCCCGGGCGACATAATCCGACGTCGAGTAGTGCGACGCCTTGATGCACGACTGCGCGGGCAGGAACGACTTGGTGTCGATCGCCTGCTGGGTGCGCTGGTCCTCCAACTGGACGACATCAGGGAGTTGCCCGTTGGTCAGCCCCGCCTCGTACTTCTGCCAGGTGTCGTCGTAGCTGGCCTGGTCGACCAACGTCACGTGCACCTTGCTCTGGGATGAATTAAAGGCGCTGGTGATGGCACTCAACGTGGTCGCGTTGGCCCGCACCGCCGAATTCCAAAAGGTGATGTTGACCGGACCCTTCGCCTTGGTCAAGGCAGAGAGCGGGCAGCTCGGCAACGGGGTGGCCGCGCTGGCCGGCGGGGCCGACATGGTGCTCGCGGTCGACACGGCGGTGATGCTCGTGGCCAGCATGAGGGACCCCGCAATTGACTTGAAGAGTGGCATCGGCTTCATGACCGTATGCCTACCACCTGGTCCGCTGGCCGCGGCGCGGCTGCTCATTTCACGGCGCCCGCGGTGAGGCTGCGCACCAGTTGTTTTTGGAAGATCAACAACAGGACCACCAGTGGGAGGAGGGCGATGATGGCCCCGGCCAGAGCGACATTGACGTTGTTGGCCTGCGTGCCGATGAGCTCCTTCAATCCGATCTGGACGGTGTCGAGTGGCGGGCTTGTGCCCCGCGGGCCGGTGACGACCAGCGGCCAGAGATACTGATTCCAAGCGGCCAGAAAGGCGAAGACGGTGAGCGCGGCCACCGAGGGACGGGCTAGCGGTACGGCCACCCGGGCCATGAAGCGCCAGTGGCCGTAGCCGTCGAGTCGGGCCGCCTCCTTGAGGTCCCTTGGTATCTGCAGGAAGGCCTGGCGCAGCAAGAAGATGCCGAACCCGGTGGCCAGGAAGGGTAGGGCGAGTCCCTGGTAGGTGTTGAACCACCCCAGGGAGGTCACCGTGGTCAAGTTGGTGATGAAGGTGACCTCGAACGGGATCATCAGCGTGGCCAGGCACACCAGGAAGAGGGTCCGGCGGAACGGGAAGCGCAGGAAGGCGAAGGCGTAGGCGGCCAGTATGGAGGTGACGAGCTGGGCCGCCACGATGGTGGCGGTCATGATGGCCGAATTCTTCAGGTAGGCGGAGAGGTGGCCCTGCGTCCAGGCCACCGAATAGTTGCCCCATTGCGGGTGAAACGGAAAGAACGGGGGCGGCTGCCGACCCAGCTGATCCGACTTCAACAAGGAATCGACCACGCTGATGTAGATCGGGAAAAGGATGACGATTGCCGCCACCGTGAGCAAGAGATAGCTCCCCACCTTCCTCGATCGGCGCCGGCGCCGCGCCGGATTGACTCTGGCCAGCGGCGCGGTGTCGGCGGGGTCGGCCGAAGCGGTAGCGGCGGTGGCGGTGTCAATCGGCATATTGGACCCGCCGTTCCAAGAAGCGCAGCTGGAGCAGGGTCAACACCAGCGTGATGAGGAAGAGGGCAATCGACATGACGGCCGCCGCGCCCGGGTTGTTGTCCTGGGTCAAGGTATTCACGATGTTGTAAATGAGGACGTCGACATGACGGTAGGCCGCGTTCTGAGCACCGATGAGAATGTCGATCTGGCCGAAGGACTGGAAGGCGAAGATGGTCCCCACGACAACACCGAAGAAGATGGTGGGCGACAGCATGGGCACCGTGACGCGCCAGAATCGGGTCCAGGCCGTGGCCCCGTCGATGCGAGCTGCTTCGAGGACTTCCTCGGGGACGGATTGCAGGCCGGCCGACATGATGATGAACGAGAGGCCCAAGAATTGCCAGATCGTCATGAGCGCGACCGATGGCAGCGCCCAGGTCGTGTTCTCGAGCAGCGGCGGCGTGGGGTTGATCCCGAGCCATGGCAGGAGGCCGACGATGGGGTTCATGAGCGTCCCGAACACGACGGCGGCCACGGCGACCGAACTCACGACGGTCGACGAGAAGATCATGCGGTAGACGCTCATGCCGCGGAGCTTGCGGTGAGCCACCACGGCGAGGGCCAACCCGGCGATCAGGCTGATCGGCACGATCAGGGCCACGAAGATGAAGGTGGTGGAAAGGCTCTCCAAGAAGCTGCTGGAACTGAGCACCTGGGTGACTTGGTGGAGGCCGACATAGTGGGCCGGGAGCCCGGGAACGGGTGGGGTTTGGTAGAACGCCAGCTTGAAGTTGTGGACGAAGGGATAGAACGTGAAGACGGCGAAGATGGCGAGGGCCGGGAGCACGAGGAGATACCCGAGCCCGATCTCTTTGAGACGCCTGACCCGCCGCGGCGACGCGCTGCTCGGCCGGTGAGCGAGGGTGGTCATCCCGGGACGTCCCGGCGGGTCCCGTCGGAGGCGGAGAAGATATGGATGCTCCCGGGGTCGACGCTCACCGAGATCGTCTCCTTCTGGCCGGGTCGCGGTTGCGCATTGTCCTGACGGATCACCAGCCGCGTCCCGTCCTCCAGGGAGCAGATCACATGGGCTTCTGCACCGAGCAACTCGACGATGGTCACGGTGGCCGCGACCGGTCCGTCCCGAGCGATGCGCAGCCCTTCGGGCCGGACTCCGAGAACCACATCGGGATCAGAGCCGGCCACCGGTGCGGGCAACGGCACCACGCCCCCGGCCACCCGGACGAACGGTCCCGGTCCCTCGCCGGCCTCCAAACGACCGGGCATCAGGTTCATACCGGGGCTGCCGAGGAAACCGGCCACGAAGGTGTTGGCCGGGCGGACATAGAGATCCTGCGGTGCGGCGACCTGCTGCAACTCACCGTGGCTCATGACGGCTATGCGGTGCCCCATGGTCATCGCCTCCACCTGATCATGGGTGACGTAGAGCGTGGTGGTCCCCAGGCGCTGCTGCAGGGCCACGATGTCCGCCCGAGTTTGCACCCGCAGCGCGGCGTCGAGATTCGAGAGGGGCTCGTCCATGAGGAAGACCTTCGGATTGCGGACGATGGCCCGGGCCAGGGCGACCCGCTGCCGCTGACCCCCAGAGAGTTGCCCGGGCTTTCGAGCCAGGGTGTCACCGAGGCCCAACATCTGTGCCGTGTCATTGACCAGCCGTTCCCGCTCCCTCTTCTCGATGCCGCGCTGGCGCAGCGGGAACTCGATGTTCTTGGCCACGTTGAGATGCGGGTAGAGGGCGTAACTCTGGAACACCATCGCCACGTCGCGGTCCTTGGGGTCGACATCGTTGACGACGTCGTCCCCGATGGAGATGCTGCCCTCGGTGAGCTCTTCCAAGCCGGCGACCATGCGCAACGCCGTGGTCTTGCCGCAGCCCGACGGACCGAGGAGCACCAACAGCTCGCCATCGGTTACCGAGAGGTTGAAACGGTCGACGGCGAGGGTGCCGTCGTAGCGCTTTGTGACCTCGTCGAACGTCACCTGGGCCAATGGAAACGCTCCCTCCGTGGTTGCGGCGCTACCTTACTCACGAGAGAACAGGCGATCACTCTGCCCCGGGCGAGGTACGCGACTCCTTTGACCTACACCTTCGGGTCACGGTCGGTCGGCCGTCGGTTGGTGGCGGACTTCGGCCACTGTGTCATGTGAGTCGGCGGGCGGCGGGAGTCACCCGGTAGGGTCGCAGACCCCGCGAAGGTGAATCACGGTTCGACCCCTCCGACGTCACTACGATGACGGCCGTGGCAACGAGGAGCGGCACGTCTATTCGCCACGTCCAGGCGCTTGATGGACTGCGAGGCGTGGCAGTCGCCGGAGTCCTTCTGTTTCACGGTGGTCATCTTGCCGGTGGATACCTGGGCGTCGATCTCTTTTTCGTGCTCTCCGGTTACCTGATCACCTCGCTCCTGTTGGCGGAGCGTCAGGCCACGGGCACCGTGGCGCTGAAGGCCTTCTGGGGGAGAAGGGCTCGCCGCCTCCTCCCCGCCCTGGCCCTCATGCTCCTGGCCGTCGCGCTCTATGCCCGTCTGATCGCGCAGCCCTCCGACCTTCATCAGATCCGAATGGATGCCCTGGCGACTATCGCGTACGTCGCCAATTGGCGAGATGTGCTGGCGCATTTCTCCTACTGGTCTCTGTTTACGGCACCATCACCGCTGCAGCACACGTGGAGCCTCGCTATTGAAGAACAGTTCTACATCGTGTGGCCGATCGTCGTGCTCGCAGTCGCCAAAGCAGCCCACCACCGGGGCGGGCGGTCTGTAGCCCGCCTGGTCCTCGTCCTCTCCACCGTTCTGGCCTTCGCCTCAGGGGCCTGGGGACTCGTGCTGTACCGGATCGCCGGAGGGAACCGCGTCTACTACGGGACCGACACGCGCGCCGCCGCCATTTTGCTCGGAGCCGCACTGGCCGCCCTCATGGCGTTACGCGGTCCGGCCACGACTCGTCGGGGCCGAGTCGGCATCGAAGCGGCCGGTGTTGCCGGCGTCCTGGTGCTGGCCGTGGCGTGGTTTCGTCTGGCTGGAACCTCGCCTCTTCTCTACCAGGGGGGACTCTTCGCCTGTTCGCTCGCCGCCGTCGCGGTGATCGCCGCAGCCACGCATCCGAGCAAGGGGCCCGTCGCCAAGGCGCTCGCGGCGCGCCCGCTGGTGCTGCTCGGGATCATCAGCTACGGCGTCTACCTCTATCACTGGCCGATCTTCCTCTGGCTGGACCAGGTCAGCCATCTGCAGGGATGGAACTTGTTGGCGGCGCAGATCAGCGTCACGTTGGCGGTGTCCGTCGCCTCGTTCATCTTCGTCGAGCGTCCGATCCGGCAAGGCGGTCTCCGGTGGCCCAGATCGCTGGTCATCGTGCCGGCCACGGCGGCTGTCGTCATCGGGTCGCTGATCGTGGTGACTGCGCCGTACGTGCCGGTGTCGGCCACGATCAGCCGACCGGATTCTCTGCACGCGGTGACGGATTCGGTCCGGACACAATCCGAGCCACAGGGACGTCTTTTGTTGGTGGGAAACTCGGTTCCCTTCTTCCTGGCGCGTGAAGGCTTCGAGGCGCTGAAGACCCAACCACCCCTCCACGTGCTCAATGGGGCCTTTCCGATCTGCGCGTTCCCTCCCGAAGCGACGGCAGACCGGCTGAATCAGTCCGACGGAAACAACTACCTCCCCCTCACCCTCCGGTGCACGCAAGGCTGGTCCAGCGATATCCAACAGTTTCGGCCGAACGTGGTCCTCTTCACGATGGGGGATCTCCT
>Ga0066790_10000538_pt1 | contig 14454 bp, 16 predicted proteins | sample OrgsoiDNA2013050_FD_70963 | JGI IMG/M metagenome (GOLD analysis project Ga0066790, IMG submission 70963) | Permafrost soil microbial communities from the Arctic, to analyse light accelerated degradation of dissolved organic matter (DOM) -... | ecosystem: Environmental > Terrestrial > Soil >...
CCCCCGGCAGCGGGCACCGGAACGGGCGCGGCGAGATCGACCACCGCAGGCACGAACGGCAGCGTCGCCCGCCGCCCCCCGTGCCCGCCTGCCTCGCTGCCCTGGGCCACCAGAACATCGGCGCCCGCTTCCAGCGCCCGCCTGGCCTCCCCCAGGTCGGTCACCTGAACGGTCAGCGTGATGCCCGCCTGGTGAACTCCTCGGGGAGCACGTACAGCGGGTCCACGTACACGCTGACCTGGCACGCGACCCGGTGAAGTACACGCCCGCGAACGTCACCGCGGACCCAACCCTGATGGTCCCGGCGGCGCCCCGGCTCCTGGTGAGGTGCAAACTTCCTTGCGGACGACAAGACTGGCGACTCACTCCGGGCGGATCGCCAAACCTGCTCATCAGGTTTGGCGATCCGCAGACAGGACTTGACTTAGCACCATGCGTAAGCTCCTATGGCTAATTTCTTGCCTTGCAATGCTAGGGATAGGGATTTCTGAGGCGACGGCAAATAAATCCGGGGGCCTACTATTCTGGGCCGGAGTCGCCCTAATTGCGGCTGGTGTCTCCAGTGCGCTGACTTACTACCTCAGTAAGAAGCGGGAAGGAGCCGGGCATCGTTGAAAGCGACCCTTCCGGGAGGATCCCAGCGAAGCCCTGGCCAGCGGACCGTCGGGCACAGTACCTCCTGCGCAGGACGTAGTCGGGCAGCTTGACATCTCGGCACTGGAGGCCGCCCGGCCAGCGCCCCGCGGGCAGGACACCTCCTGGCGGGCACTCCTCCGCACTCAGGCGCACGGGCTGCTGGCCTGCGACTTCTTCCACGTCGACACGATCTTCCTCCGCCACCTGTACGTGCTGCTCGTCATGGAAGTGACCACCCGCCACGTGCACGTCCCCGGCGTCACCGCCCACCCCGATGGCGCCCGGGCCGCTCAGCAAGCCCGCAGCCTCGTCATGGGCCCCGGCGACCGGACCGGGTCATTCCGCTTCCTGATCCGGGACCGCGACGCTCACCGGCGCCCTCGACGAGATCCTCGCCAGCGAGGGCCTGGAAATCATGAAGACCCCGCCGCGGACGCCGCGGGCGAGCTGCTACGCCGGGAGATGGCTACGCACGGCACGAGCCGAGTGCACCGACCGGATGCTCAGCTACGACGGACACCACCTGCGATCAGTCCCCGGCGAGTACGCCGGCCATTGCAGCCGGCACCGGCCGCACCAGTCCCGCCAGCAGCGCCCGCCCGACCAGGAAACCCAGACCACCACCCCGCTGAACCTCCCGGTCCGGCGGCGGAAGGTACTCGGCGGCGTGATCAGCGAGTACTACCAGGCCGCCTAACCAAAATCATGATCACAGGGCGTGCCCGGTACTTACGGGCGCGCCGCGCCCATCGCCGCCGATCTGTATCAGATCGGCAACTCCATAGTTGTTGAGTCCGGGAGGGCAGAACCGGGTGGTCAGGGCTGTCGCAGCGATGGCTGCCTGGCCCTCTCGACGATCGCGCTGTGATCGCGGATCGTGGGCATACTGGTGCGGTGCCGTATGACCCGACCATCTACCTCGGCTCTGCTGCCCACTATCGCTACGGTCGCCCAGCGTATTCACCCGACCTCGAAGCCGTCCTGACGCAGGAGACGGGTCTCGACGGGACCGGCCGGCTTCTGGATGCCGGCTGCGGTCCTGGCGTGCTTACCATCCGTCTCGCTCATCTATTTGAGCAGGCGGCCGGCCTGGACCCTGACGCCGGCATGCTTGCGGAGGGCTGCCGCGCCGCCGAGGAAAAGGGAGTCATGAACATCCGGTGGGTCCAGGGCCTGGCCGAGGACCTGCCCGCTGTCGCGCCAGGGCCGTACAAGCTGGTGACCTTCGGCCAGTCCTTCCACTGGACCGACGAGCAGCAAGTGGCCGAGACCGTCTACGACATTCTGGAGCCGGCCGGCGCGCTGGCACTGATCGTCCACACGGTGACGGGCCGGCCCCGGCCGCCAGACCCTGGGGTGCCGCCGATCCCCCACGATGAGATCAAGGCGCTGGTAGCGAATTATCTCGGATCTACGCGCCGCGCCGGCCAGGGCACCGCCCAGGAACGAACTCACCGCTTCGAGGATGTGCTGGCGCGGACTCGCTTCGGTGTCCCCCAGCAGCTCTTCGTCCCCGGCATCCCCGATCTGCTGCGAGATAGCGAGAGCGTCCTGTCCGGTTACTTGTCCCTCTCATCCTCGGCGCCGCACCTGTTTGGAGATCGTCTTGACGACTTCGCCGGCGAGGTGCGCGCGCTGCTCGCGAGCCGTTCTGCTGAAGGTATTTTCTGGGACTGGCCAGGCGACACCGAGGTGATAATGGCCCGCAAGCCTGGCTGAACAGGAGACGGTGGCACCTCCCGGGGTGGGCAGGCAGCCAGAACCGGGCCATCTGTGCGCAGCCGACAGCGGAACTGTAACGCTCGGCAGCGGCACGGAATCGGCAGGCGCGATCTTGGCTGGCGGCCGCCTCGCCAGCTGTCACATCCCGCGAGCGACGCTACCGGGGTGGCAGCGATCACGCGCCAGCACCTGAAGCCGCGGCGACTGAGCCAGTCACCCGCGCCGGGCCCGCGCCCGAGCCACCGCGGCTGCGTGCGGTGCTTCAGCGGGGCTGGCCGTCCTCCCAGCACGCCTCGACCAGGCCGCGCTCGGCCAGCCGGATAAGGATCGGGTACAGCGTGCCCGACCGCAGCCCGGTCTCCCCGGCCAGCAGGTAGCCACGCCGCCAGGTGACGGGGTCCGATTCGAGCGAAGCCAGCACCCGCAGTGTCTGCGCGGAGAATCCGGAGCTACGAGGCATGCCACCTAACTCTATCTAGGTAGAGTCGCGCGGTCCATGCCTACGGAAGAAACTCTCAGCCCGATCGCCCGCGGCTTCCCCGGGGTCCCGCCGGGCAACATCTACCTCGCAGGCACCCGCACCCCTGACGACAGCGCTCACCAGGCTGCGTCGCCGGTCGCGAGGTACGCTGCCACGACCAGCAGGGACCGCCTACCGCTGGCCGCGCTTTCCAAAACCACCTGGGTTCGGCTCGGGCCACGCCTCCTGCGGGTCACAGCCCTGATTGCCTCAGCGGCCGAGCGGCTAGCGGCCTTCCTTTACACGAACTGCTGGGACCCGCGGCGCTCCGATCCCGACCATCCTGGCCACTGATCCCTGACCTGCGGTAGCGCCACCTGATCCTTCGCCGCAATTATGGCTTCCGCCGTGAGCTTCCCACCGGCCCGCTTGCCGTCCGCTCGCCGCCGACCGTGATCCGCTCGTATCCGCGCCTGGCCTTGCCTTCGGCAGGGGTGACGCTTGCGTCATCCGCGCCCGGCCGATCACCGCGAGGAAGCGGAGCGGCCTGCACGGCGCGACGGGTGACCTAGCCGCTCAGGGCGGTCACTTCACCCCTGAGCCGATGAGGAGCTCGCACGGGCCGACGAACCCGCCGGATGTCTCGAACCCGGCTAGCTCACGCTCGACGTCAGCCCACACCTGGTCCCGCTCTTGCCTGGGGACGGCGGCGAGCATCTGATGCAGGGCGCCGAAGGATTCCCGCTCAAAACGGACGCACTCGGCGGCCGAGGGAAGCCTCAGCGGGGCCGGCGATAGAACCAGCATGCGCAATTGGTAGGCCCTGGTCCTCGGACACAGTCTCGCCCCGGGGAATCCTGACGGTCAGGAACCCGGGGCGTCGCCATGTCCGAAAGACGCCCGCAGCGCATCCGTCAGCAATGCGACCAGCGCCTCGAGCTGCACGTCGGCCGGCGAGGAGGCCTCCTGGCCGGCCCCGTCCAGCGCCCGGGCGGCAAGCCCCGCCTTGCTGTCGATCAGCCCGGCGATCCGGGCGTCGATGGTCTGCGCAGCGATGATGCGCCACGCGGTGACCGGTTCGGCCTGCCCGATGCGGTGGCTGCGGTCGATGGCCTGGGTCTGCTCTGCGTCGGTCCAGGACAGCTCGGCCAGCACGATGTTCGAGGCGACCTGCAGATTCAGGCCCACGCCAGCCGCGGTCAGCGAGCACACCGCGACCGCGATGTCCGGGTTGTTCACGAAGGCGTCGACGTTCGCCTGCCGCGCCGTGGGCGTCTGGCCGCCGCGGATCGACGAGAAGCGCACCCCCTTCCGGGCGAAGGTCTCTTCGGCGGCGTCCATCACGTCGACGTGCTTGGCGAAGAAGACGACCTTGCCGGCGCTGCGGGCCAACTGCGCCGCGTAGTCCGCGGCCAGTTCGGCCTTCGCCTGGCCGATGCGTCGCATTATGGTGAACACGTTCTCGCCGGACCGCGCGGTCGTCGCGTCCTTCAGCTCCGACCGGGCCACCCGGCGGACAAGGTCGTGGTCGATGCCCTCGACGCCGACGTCGGAGGTTCGGTTCGCGAGCGCGGTCTCGTACCGCGCCACCATCCGGCCGGCGAGGTCCCGTTCTGCCGCCCGGATCGACCGGCCGGCCCGTCCGTTCAGCTCGACGGGGAGGTCGGCGATGCGGCGGGCAGGGATGTCGGCGGCCACGTCGAGCTTGCGGCGGCGCACGATGCCGAGGTCGATCACGCACTGGCGCGCCGCGGCGTAGAAGCTCCGGTCGGCGGGCGTCAGGCCGGTGTCCTCAAGCGCGGCCATTAGCTCGTCGAGGGGCTTGCTGTCGTCGATCCAGCCGAGGAACTGCCAGATCGCCCGGAAGTCCTCGATGTCGTTGATCAGCGGGGTGCCGGTCAGCGCCATCAGCAGGGGCCGGTCCGTACGGGACCGGATGCGGTCGGCCAGCGCGAGGACGTGCTGCGAACGCTGCGAGGTCTTGTTCTTGATGAAGTGGGCCTCGTCCGCGACCATGCCGCGGAAGCCGAAGTCACCGAGCCAGCCCATGTGGCGGTCGAGAACGTCGTAGTTGAGCACGACGATATCGGCGAAGCCGTCGACAGCCTCGCCGTCGCCCTGCACCACGGTGGCCGGGCGGCGGGGAGTCCAGCGGGCCGCCTCACGGGCCCAGTTGGTCTTGACGACGTTCGGCACGACGACGAGCAGCGGGTAGGCGTTCGCCGCTTCCGTGGCGAGCAGCGCCTGGGCCGTCTTGCCCAGACCCGGCTCATCGGCGAGCAGGAACGTCCGGTGACCGGCAGCGGCCGCGGCGACCAGCTGCCCCTGATGCGGCATCAGTTCCAGGCCCGCCGGGGTGAACCGTGCCGCCGGCGCCGGGAGCGCCATGCACGCCGGGCCTCCCCCACCGGCACGCTCGAAGGAACTCAGCAGCGGGCCGAGCAGTTCCCAGTCGGCCAGGCGGCGCGGACGGGAGGTGAGCTGCGGAACGGCGGAGAAGTCGGGGGCGAGAAAGGGGTTCGCCAGCTGCCGGGAGATCACCGACTGCGGCACGACCCGCCGCTCCGGGCCGGCGGAAGGGGTAGCGGTCTCCGCCGGAGCGATCTGTTCGGGCGCCGGCTCGATGCCGAGGTCCCGCACCATTTCCCGCTTGAGTGACCGGGCCGCGTCGGAGACGCCAGAGCCCTCGGCGAGCAGCGCCAGTAGCCCAGCGTCCCGGACGGCGGTCGTCGCGAGGATGGCCGCGATGTCGTCCAGGCGCTTGAGCTGCCCAGCCCGGCGACTGTCGGTTCCGGCCGCCGCCCGGACGCGGGCGCGCTCGTCCCGCAGCAGCAGGGCGACGGCCTGGAACTTCGTGCGCACGGCAGGCGTAACGCGGCCGCGCCGGGCAGCCGCCTCGACCTCACGGACGGTCCGGGAGAGCACCGAGACGACGTCGCCGCCGCGGCGGCGGACGCGTCGCTGCTCCTGCGGGGCGGTACGGCGAGCGCCCGCCTGGCGCTGGCCTGGTCGAGCCACAGACTTCTCCTCTGGAATGCCGGGGCACGGTGGCCACGGCAGCATGCCGCACAGTCCCGCGGCCGGGGCGAGGAACGTCCCGAGCACAGGGCCTGGTGCTTCGAACGCCGAGCCGGCTTGCGGATCTCCAGGGATCGACGCAGCGGGCCTCGACAAGCGTCTCACGCGGACCCGGAGCCGCCGGTGGGCGGGCTGGTGACCACGGCACGGGGAAAGTCGTCGTCGGACGGCCGGCCCGGTTCCTGGGTACCGCTCATGTTAACGCGTGCGAGGGCGCATAATTCCCGGCCGCACTGTGGGTGAACGTCCTCAATTGCCGCCGAGCGAGCGCACTCGGCATGGTTCAGGGCGCGTCTGCGGCAACGTGTGCGCCCTGCGAGGCTGGTGAGCCGGCGTGCCTGCCGCGTCACAGCAGCCGGGCCTTCAGCTGGGACCGCGGTGGGCGGCCCATAGCGCGCCGGCGCGGCTGGCAGCTTTGGCGACTAGGGCCGCCAGCTCGGGCGTGCCGGGCACGGGGAACGAGACGTATGTGCCGCGGCCGCCGCCGGCCGGCCGGCCGTAGGCCTTCGCCGCGAGGCGCCCGTCCGGGAGGAGCCGGACGTTGAGCGTGGTCAGCGTGAATTCCTCACCACGCCGGGTGTCGGTCCAGCAAAGCCCCTCCGGGATCGTGACGTTGATCGCCAGGGCGCTCACGCCGGGGACGACGCCGCTGCGAATAGACGCATCTTCCCACGCGAGCCCACGCCAGCTCATGCCGCATACCGTGCGCCAGCGCCAGCATGATGTGCCCGTGCCGCCGCTGGGTACTGCCTCGACAAGAACCCCGGCCTGCGACCCATGGGCCTCCAGCAGGCCAGTCCAACCGGTGCTGGGCCGAATGTTGGCCTCAAGGTGATGCCGATCGGCAGTGTGACGCCGAGTGACGGGCACGGTATGGGAGAACGCACGCTGACCCGCCGTTATGCGCGCCCCTCGAGTTGTCGGTCGGGGGTGCACGCCGAGGATCTGGGATTGCTGGTCGGATCACCGATCACGCCGTCGTGGTGCCTATCGTCCTGGCGTGAGGCGATCATAAGGATGAACCCGGTCGCCGCTACCATTCCTGCAATCCTGGCACCCTCGCCTCACGCTGCTTCCCCTGGATAATCTAGGCGTCCTCGAGGAGTCGCTCGAGTTCCTTGCGGACCACGTCGTCAGGCTCCAACCGGAGAGCATCGCGTGCTCGCAGCACGCGATCGGCCGTAAATAGCACGTGGGCCTTCGAGTCAGCGGCAGAGTAACTCCAAAGGAAAACTTTCTGGCGCCCCGGCCCGTTCTCCAGAAGCCACGGCACTACCTGTTCCCACTCCCAGACGCTCTCGCCGCCAGGGGTGATCATTACCGGCCGCGGGAAGCCGCCGGGTCCGCGCAGACCGGCGGCCCACAGGCGCACCGCCTCGCGACTGACCCCAGCCCGCTCCGAGATCCCCAGCAGGGTCACCATGCTGTCGCACGCCAGGCCGACAGCGCGCAGGCCAGGCACCTTCTCGACATCCCTCACGGCGGCGGTGATCGCCTCTGCCAGGGACGGCGCGTTGCGATCGAACTCGATCATTGCACCCAGCGGGCCGGTCTCCACTGCGGCGTCGCTGCAGCCCGCCTCGTAGAGAGCCTCCACCTCGGCGTCGGTCACTTCGCGGTTGAGCCGCAGCGAGAACTCATAGCTGCTCATCGGGCTCTCCCTCCTGCTTGGGGTGACTGTGGCGCGAGATGAAACGGCGGATCTGCTTCTTCGAGTGCGACCACCTGGTCATGACCAGACATCATAAGCCTAGTGTTGGAAGTCTCCAACACCATGTCAAGGCCAAAGCCGACAAAGCGGACGTCGAGCTGCAGTCAGGATCGGCCTTGCGAGCCCGGAGGCCGCCGCTGGCAGCCCCGCCAAGACGGCAGCCGGCCGGCTCAGCACCGCCGTGCGGAGGGCGGTAAGGCCGCTGCTGGCTCTGATCCCCCATTCCACCAGGCGAGACCGTTCTAGACGGTGGCGAGGGTCACCGGCGCGACGACTGAGCCGACCACCCGCGCGCCGAGCCGACTGATCCGGCCAGGCTCAGGCGCAGATCCCGCCAGCACGCCGACAGCCTTCACGAGCAGCCCCAGCCCATGCAGCCTCGCCAGCCGCGACGGCTCCGCGCCGAGCCACACGACCCCACCTCCCCGCGCCCGGAGCCCCTGAGCCAGCACAACCCACCCGACCCGGCACAAGCCCAGAACAGGAACCCGGACACAGCCCCAGGCACCGGGACCTAGCCGAAAACCCGCCTGTGTGCTCCGCAGGGCTTCACTGTCGATCGTCGCCTGGGCCCCCCGCACGTCCTGATCCAGGCCGAAAAGGCAATCCGGGCCCGAGCAGCAGCACAAACAAGATCATCTCAGGTCAGGCGACCGGGCAGCAGAAATGTCAGACCTAAACGTGAACATGGACACTGGTGAAACGTGAAGACCTCCCCAGAGCTCCCTTACGGAATCGAACCGTAAACCTTCTCCTTCATAAGCACGGCGCCCTGGCCCGACGGCTCTAGCTGCACTGATGCACTGCCGGAGTGCCCTGGTCACCCTCAATGCACAGGCTGTATCAGGTCACCCGGTCCACGGCCCGGTCGACGGAACAGGGCGGGTCACCGGTGTAGTAGTCATAGTCGACCACCAGGCCCGGCATGGCCTCGTCGGACAGGTCCGCAGCCAGCACGATCACCTCGCGCACCGCCTGATCCAAGGCAGGCAGGCTCCGCACCCGGACGAAACACTCACAACGAGCAGGTACCTCGTACACCCCTGTGTCAACCTCATGCCACGCGCGGCTCGCCGGGCGGCCTGGTGAGCGTGCTGGCGGCGCCGTGCGCGGCAGGCGGCGGATGCGCTGAAGTTTGATATCCGGTGGAAGGTGGCGTGCGGCCGGTCGCTGACGCAGGTGAGCTTCGACCCGGGAGTCGTTCGTCGTAGGCGTGGTTGTTGCGCCAGATGATGTACCGGCGGATCATGCTGGCCTGTTCCTTCCCCTGGGCCGAGAGCAGGACCATCTGGGCCCGCCGCCAAGGTCACCACCGACCCGCCGCCCCGGCGGATGATCCACACGAGCCGCCGGCCCTCATCATCATCGATCTCACGCGCCCGCAGCCGTTCTGTCACCGGCCCAGTCTCGGCGAATCAGCACCCGCCGGGAAGATCTCAGCCGAGGCGCACCCCATCTGCTACGGCATGCTGCGCCCGCCGCTGCCTGTCAGGTGCCGTAGGTGTCGGAGCGGTGGGTGATGTCGAGCACGATGACGGTGTGGGTGCCCTCATCGATGCGGTAGCGCACCGGCGACCCGGGGACCGTGGTGGGCGGACTGCTGCCCGGCGTACTCGTCCCGCAGCCAGTGACCGATACCTGGGAAACTCACTCCGCCAACTGCGTTGCGGCCGCCTGCCACTGCGGCACTCGCAGTGCTCGCAGCCCGGTCACGGCCAGCACCGCCGTTACGCCGGTGGCCACCGCGGCCACCGCGAAGCCGCCGTGCGCACCGAAGGCGCCCACCGCCCAGCCAGTCACCGCCGCCGCGCCGGCCGAACCAGCCGCGCTGGCCGAGTTCAGCCAGACAAACGCCTGGGTCAGCACGGCCCGGTGGACCGCCAATTCGGCCAGCACCGAGCAGAGCACCAGCAGCGGGGGGATCGCCAGCCCGGTCAGCGCGATGCCGAATCCCAGTTCAAACGGCGAGCCGGCCACAAGCAACGGCAGGCAGCCAGCCGCCAGCCCGGCCGCGGCCACCGCCAGCTGCACCCGCGGAGCTGTGCGCCACCGGCGCAACCCGTACAGCCAGCCGGCCAGCAGGCTGGCGCAGCTGGATACCGTGAACAGCGCGGCGGCCGCGCCCGCCACGCCGTGCTCGACCGCAAAGGCGGTCACTGAGATCTGCGTGGCGCCGAAGAACACGCCGATGGCCAGGTTCACGCCGACCAGGACCGCGAATCCGGGCCGCAGCAGCGAGCGGCCCGCGCGGTGGTGCACGGCAGCACCGGACGCCGGCGGCGGCGCGGTGCGGCGCTGCGCGGCAAAGCACAATCCGCCGACCACCACCAAGGCTCCCGCTAGCGTCGTGCCCAGCGCCGGGCGCCCGGTCGCCCCGAGGATGCTGACCAGGGCCGGACCGGCCAGGTAGGCCAGCGCGTTGCCCAGCGATTCCAGCGCAAACGCGGTGGGCAGCGCCGCGGCCCGCTCGTCGCGCAGCAGCGCCGCCCAGCGGGCCGCGGACAGCGCGCCAAGCTGGGGGATGGTGGCGCCGGCCAGTACCCCGCCCGCCGTCATCAGCCAGTCCGGGGTGGCGGCGGCGACCAGGGCCAGCAGCGTGGCCACCGCCGCGGCGTGGGCCAGCAGCGCGGGCGGCAGCACCCGGGTCTGGCCGAAGCGGTCGATCAGCCGGGCCAGTTGCGGGCCGGCCACTGCCTCGGCGACGGCGAACCCGCCGGTCACCAGCCCGGCCGTGGCATAGGAGCCGGTCCGGGTGTGCACCAGCCAGACGATACCCAGGCTGGTCATCGCAATCCCGACGCGGCCGACGGCGGCGGTTAGGAAGAAGGCAGCGGCGCCGGGAGTGCGCAACAGGGTGTGGTAGGTCGCCGATGACATGATGTGTCCCGTTCGCTGCCCGGCGGGGCGGACCACCCAGGGTCGTCGGCGTCCAAAATTTACCGACCCGTGGTCATCGCCTGGAACCGTCCAGTGGTGGCGTGGAGCGGGGACACGCACCCCACGCCGGCTCCATCACCGGGCAGAAGCCTTTTGAGGCCGTCTCGGTTGATCTCGATCATTGAGACGTGACGAGCATAGGCGCCCATGACCTGCATGTCCAGACAGTGCCCTGGGAGCCGGCCCCCGGCAGAAGCATCAAATATGTAAGTGCGGTATCGGAAGTTATCCGGGGATTGGAGCAGGGCGTGGAGCGAGCCGTCACAGAGGCTCTGAGAGCTAGAACTCAAGTCCCCCGGCGGCCTCGCTGCTGACATCTTCGGGTCCGACGAGGAACTGGAGGAATTCCTGGCCTTCAGCTACGCCGAGCGTCACCGCGACCTTGCCTGACCGCCCGCGGTACAGCCGCTCATCCCCTCCTCGACACCGGCGTCGCCTCGTTACCGCACCGGCATAAGCTCACCGGGCCACTGGCCACACGCCTGATCGGCCGCGAACCCCAGCGAACATCCGATTCTGCCGAGAGTAGTGCGTACCCCACCAGATCGCCGGCTCTGATCGGCTGGCGGCCAGGCCGGTTCAGCGGCCTCCTGCATTCATGTCTTCCGCTTCTGGGCGGGGTCTGCTACGGGGGAGCTGATCGAGGAGTCGGCGCAGCGATCCGGCGACCAGAGCGGAGTCAGTCAGCGGGGCGAGGTGGTGGCTCACCCGTTCTGCCACGGGCCAGCCGAGTTCACGCGCCCTGCCCGCCTCGTCCTCGTATGCTTCGCTCAGCTGCAGGTAGGCAGCGGGCGCATCGGGCCACTGCGGTACCGGCGGGTGAACTTCCTCGAACATGGCCAGCGGCAGCCGGGGGCAGCCGGCGGCGAAGTGCCGCCGGGCAGCTGGATCCGGGATCAGCCCGGCCAGGGTCTCCTCGCTCCACCATTGCGGCCATGGCGGCAGCCAGCCCTGGTCATCAGCCATCTCCCGGAGCTGTGCTGCCAGCTCGGGCGGCAAGGTTCCCATCCAGGTCTGCCCCGGGATCGGGAGGCCAGCGTCGACGAATATGTAGCCCCGGACCTGCTCGATGATGGCGCCTGCAGCGGCCAGCAGCGGTCCTGCCCCGCTATGGCCGATGAGTATCGCCGGCTGGCCGGATGCACTGCGGGCTATCACCGCGGCCTGGCGCAGGCAATACGGCGGCCCGGCCATGACGGTTCCCGTGAGATCGGGGATGCCCACCTCACAGCCATGCCCGGCCAGGTCAGCCGCGACTAGATCCCAGGTTGCCGACCCGACCAGCGGGCTGTGAACGAGCAGCAGCCGATCAGCCATCACCTATTCGTATCAGCCAGGCGGCCGCAATGGCGCGCGGCCAGCCACGCCGGGCGCTTGCATATCCGAAAGATCTGTGCACATCCGGGGCGGCGTCGTCAGGCACCAGCGGGCCGACCAGATCGGCGCCTATTTGTGCGCGCCTGGGCTGGGCTCAGGCAGGCTGGGGTGGCTCGGGACCGCGCCTGGCGATGGCCTGCGGAGTGCGCGCGTAGTACCTCCGGTGTCAGCTGGGCTGATAGGGGTTCCAGTCGGCGGGCGAGCGGGCCAGGTGGGCGAGGACCAGCTCGAGGATCTGGTCCGGCGTGATGCGGCTCTCGGCGCCGCCGGCCGGCTCGAGGACCGGCTCCAGCGCGCCGCTGGGCAGCGCCGACCAGGTGATGCCGGCTGGCTCCAGGTCGCTGAGCGCGGCGGCGAGCGGGCGCAGGTCACGCCGGGCTCGTGGCCGCCGTGATCGGTACTGCACCCAGGTTTCGTAGCGGTAGCGGAACCGGTACCGGGGCCCCTGGCGGGTCAGCACCGCGAACCTGGCGGTGGCGTTCGCGATCGCCATCGGGTGCAGGCCCGGGTACCACAGGTGGGCGAAGCGGTGCCCGCCGGGCAGGCTGACGTCCTCGGGAATGTCGATGACGGCCAGGTCCAGGTCCGGGTACTCGCGGATGGTCACCCGGCCCGAGGCGATCAGCGCCTCGCTGCGGGTGAGCGCCGCGTCCTCCTCGCGCCACAGCGCCGCGAAACGGTCGGTGCGATCGCACAGTTCGGGCAGCCGGGCGAGCAGCTCGGTGTAGAGCTGCTCGCACCGCTCGTCGTCGTCGCCGGCCAGCCGCAGCGGCGATCGTTCCTGGTCGGCGTAGGCGGCGCACGCCATGGAGATGCGGGCGGCGACCCGGCCGGCGTAGGTGGCGAAGTCGCCGGCCGCTGCCAGGTCGAGCAGCACGCCCCGGCGTGCCTGCGCAGCCTCGGGGCAGGCCAGGGCGAACAGGCCAGCGAGCCCGTCCTGGTCGAAATGGTTGTTGGACACGGCGGCCGCCGGACCATGCAGGCTGGCGCCGGCGTCGAGGTAGGCGAAAGCCATCTGCGCCGACAGGTCGCGGGCCAGCCCGCCCGGCGCCCGGTACCGCGGCCAGTGGGTAAGCGTGAGCGTGGTGCCCTCGGCCGGGGACCCGTCCACGATGACGCTGGGGCGCCCGGCGAGGCGATGGTAGGCAACATAGACCAGGCCAGTTCCGACAGTCATGGCACAACACTGAGCCCTCAAGCGCACTTGAGGTCAAGCCTCCGCGCGGCGCAGCATCCGGCCTGATGGGCACATGAGAAACTCACCGCTGAAACGCGGCGCAACTGCTGTTCCAGCTCCATGCGTGACGCGTGCCAGACGAAGCCGGGTTGCATGATTATTCATGATCGCCGGACCACCGGGATGCGCGCTCATGCCGCTGTCCGCCTGGCATGGGCAGTGGGGCGGTTGTGCTCGGGGTGCCCAGCGGTCGCCTTGTGATCATGCTGGCGGTACGTTGTCGTCGTGCCCTCTCACCGATCCGAATTCAGGGGTGTCGGCCCGCTGATGGCGGCCGGTTCGGCGATGTCCCCCCGTGACTACGGGCAATGGCGTGACGAGCACACCTGGGATCCGTCCCACGGCACTGGCCTCGTCATCCAGGGCGATCCAGCTCCGGCGGCATGGATCGGGCCGTTGCTCGTCCCCGGTTCGTTCAAGGTCCAGATGACGGTGCCGCGGGGGTTCGATGCTTACGCCCGCGTATTCTTCCCCTTCCCGGGTGCGGCCATCGTGGCAGACGGCGAGGTCGCCGGTCGGGAGCTCATCACCTGGACGGAGATGGCACGGCGGAACGGGCGGACCGCGCATGCCCTGATGGAGGCGGAGACCATCCTGGCGGGCCCGGCCGGTGACGATTACCCCGGGGCCGGGCCCGGCTCGCTGGCGGGGGGGCAATTCGATGCGCTGCTGCCCATCCTGACCCGGCACACCTCCTCCCCGGATAGCTGGTTCCTGCTCTGGGATGGCTTCGGCAACCTGAATGAGCGGGCCTTCAATGATCACGGTCCGAAGATCAGGCATCCGATGCGCGATTACTACCTGCTACGTGGCCCGCATCACTCCTATGCCGACTTCCCGGACGATCCGGGCTACTGGTGGCCGCAGGACCGGGCCTGGTGCGTCGTCACCGACACCGACTTTGACTGGGCCTATGTCGCTGGGTCTGCAGCCTGCATCAACGAAGTGCTCGCCGTCCCGGTCATCGATGCCTACGCGACCGCGCCAGAGAATCCCGCTCACTCCGGAATGGACATGCTCAACGACCCCGACGTCACCATCCCCCGAATGCCATAACACCATCAGAATCCCGGCGATCACCAGTTCACCATCGATTGCGCAGGCTGTCGCGTCTGGTTTGATCGAGAACGGGGGAACCCAGAGGCGCCCGGAACTTCCGGGCTCCGGCGAGGAGGCTTTCGACATGAGGGTATGCGTGCCAATCACAGATGATGGCCAGGTCGACCCGCGCTGGGGACGAGCCGACCGGGTCGCGGTCGCCGACGTGGCCGACAAGGAGATCCGCGACTGGCAGGA
>Ga0066790_10000539_pt1 | contig 14454 bp, 15 predicted proteins | sample OrgsoiDNA2013050_FD_70963 | JGI IMG/M metagenome (GOLD analysis project Ga0066790, IMG submission 70963) | Permafrost soil microbial communities from the Arctic, to analyse light accelerated degradation of dissolved organic matter (DOM) -... | ecosystem: Environmental > Terrestrial > Soil >...
CGGCGAAAGGTTCGGCGTAGACCTCGCGCAGCTCGCGTGGGCCTAGCTGGACGGGAGCCCAGTTGCGCCCACCCTCCGACATAGCATAGCCCAGGAAGTGCTTACCCGTGGCGGCGACTCCCTCTCGCAGGTCACTGCCTTGTAGACCCTGGACGTACGCGGTCCCGAGAATGCCTATCAGCACGGGATCTTCGCCGTAGGTCTCCTCTACGCGCCCCCAGCGTGGATCGCGGGCAACATCCAGAACGGGAGCAAGCGCGTGTCGTGCGCCGACGGCGAGCATCTGTGCGCGAATAACTTCCGCTACCTGCCTGACCAATGCCGGGTCCCACGTCGCCGCGAGTCCAATGCCTTGCGGAAAGACCGTCGCGTCACGATGACAAAACCCTCCTGTGGATTCTTCGTGGACGATAACCGGAATGCCGAGCCGTGTTCGCTCAACGGCGACCTGTTGAATGGCATTCATAAAGGCCGCGCTCTCTTCAGGATGCAGGCCGGTCGAAGCACCAATGCGCGTTACTTGCCCGATGCCATGCGGCATTTTCTCTATAATGGTATTGACATTGAGAGTTCCAGTGCTTACAAAGGCAGTGCTCCACAGACAGCCGAGCTGGGCCAGCTTCTCGTCCAGCGTCATAAGGGCAAGCAGGTTCTCGACCCGTTCTCCAATAGAGGCGTGCGGGTCGCGGTAGAGCGACGTAGACACATTGATGCTCCTTGCTATATGGTTTTTAAAAACGATTACTACTTTATTTACTAAATCCTGCAACCAGGCCACCAAGCAACTGGCGTCTGCCAAAGACATAGAGCAGGATAATCGGGGTCGCTGACAGGAAGACCGCCGACAGAATGGCCGGGACGTTAGTCGTAAATTGTCCCCTGAAATTCGCGAGCGAGAGCGGAAGCACGGCCACACTCTGGCTCTGAGTGAGAACCAGCGGGAACAGATAGCTATTCCAGACCTGGATCGTCTCGTAAATGATGACCGTGATAATCGCTGGCCTTGAAAGCGGTAGGACCAGGTTATACAAAATGCGCAAATGAGTTGCACCATCAATCAGCATTGACTCGTTGAGTTCATGGGGAATATCTCTGATGTAGGTGACGAGCACAAGAATCGACAGCGGAATGCCGAAGGCGATCGAGGGCAGGATCAGCGCAAACAGGGTATCGTAGAGATGCAAGTCGGAGACAATGGCATAAATCGGGATGATCGTTGCCTGTAGTGGGATCGCGAGTCCAAGCAAGAAAAGGCTGAAAACGATGCGGGTATAGCGGCCTCGTGCATGAGAAATCGCGTAGGCTGCCAGCAGAGAGACCACCAGAATCATGAAGACGCTTACAACCGTGACGAAAACGGTGTTAGCGAAGTAGGTAAAGAACCCGTTTTCCAGCACGGTGGCGTAGTTCTCCAGGGTTGGATGCGATGGAAACGACCAGGGAGCATCTGTGAACAGGTACTGTTGTGGTCGGAGGCTCGTGAACAACATATAGAGGATCGGGTAAAAAGTAAACACGAGCCAGAGCACACCGAACGCCGCCGGAATAATTTCCCAGAAGCCGCTTTGACTGAACGGGTGTTTTGGCCGAGGTGCAGCAAGCGCCGTTTTGTGTGATAGAGCGGTGTCTACCGTGTTTTGTGTCTGAGGATGGCTTGCCATATTTATAATCCCTCCAACTGACTCGACATTTTGCTAAAGCCGCTAAAACGCAGCAGGATAAACGAGAGGACGATACCAAAGGCGGCCAGGACAACCGCAATCATGCTCCCATAACCTACCTGCTCATTTTGGAAGGCTGTGATATACATCTGGAGAGGGAGGACGCGTGTCGCGTAACCAGGGCCACCCTGCGTCGTTACCCAGAAAAGGTCGAAGTAGGTGAGGGAGCCGGTAAAGATCAAGGTGGTCGAGGTGATGATCGTATATTTCAACTGCGGCAAGGTGATGGCGAAAAAGTTTTGGATGCGTCCACCCCCATCGATAGTGGCGGCCTCGTAGAGTTCTTTGGGGATTTGCCGTGCTCCGCCAAGGTAGAGGAGTGAGTGAAATGGAATGAACTGCCAGCACACGATGACCAGCACCACGTAAAAGGCCAGCTGAGGATCTCCAAGCCAGGCCCTTGTCAATCCTGAGAGGCCCACTGCGGTCAGCAAGGGATTGACCACACCAAAATTCGGGTCCAGCATATTCTGCCAGGTGAGGGCGATGGCGACGGCGGAAAAGAGTAATGGCAGGAAATACAGGACGCCTAAGACACTCCGATAGAGTTGTTTCCCGGCCATAAAGACGCCGAGCAAGATGCTAATCGGAGTCTGTACGATCCAACTGATCACCATTACCTGAATTGTAAGGAGAAGAGAGGTGAGGGTAACATGATCGGAAAATAGCGCGCGCCAATTGCCTAAGCCAATCCATACAGCGGGTGCCAACCCATTCCAGCTGGTAAAGCTGTAGAAGAGGGCAATAAAGAGAGGAATGATGGCAAAGGCAACGTAAAAGATCAGCGCTGGCAAGGTCCACAACACTGCAAACGAGGTAGACCGCCGTGCGGTCTTTGGCATTTTCACTATTGCGCTCATAGCGCTCTCCTATCTGAGCTGGAAATATCACTACTGTAGGCATATTGCGCCCTGCAAGAGGGATGTCTCCTCTTCAGTATTGAAAAGGAGACCGACAATGTATTCTAATTTTACGAGGCAAAGCTGTCGAGGGATAGCCAGCTTTTTCAGCAAACCAGCACGTAGGGGAACCTCCACGTGCTTACTTAGAACCGATAGTTTTGTTCATATTGGTGGAGAACGTCTCAGGAGGAATCTGGTTCAAGAACACCTGGCTCAGGTTGGTCAAGCTTGCCTGCGCTTGCGTTGGCGACAAAACCTGGTCCCAGGACAACTGGAAGTTCGGTGCGTTCTTCGCCATGTTGTAGTTGTATGTCAGCCACTCGCCATTGGGAGCGGCAGCGAGCTGTGACTCAAGACCCTGGACCGGAGGCACATCACCCACGTTGATAAAGCCTTTGACCATCGCATCAGTTAAAATGCCATTCTTGAGGAAATCGACTGCATTCTTGGTCGATTTAGAGACCTTGGAGACCGAGTAAAAATTGCACGGGTTTCCGTAGACATCTTTCGGGTCCCCTTTGCCGCCCTCTACCGCAGGGAAGGGGAACCAACCGAGTTTGCCAGCGGTAATAAAGTTAGGGCTGTTGGTCTGGAACACTGAAAAGTTCCAGTTTCCTTGCAGCATCATCCCAGCTTTTCCAGTGTAGACCAGAGCGGCGTCCTGGTTGGAGTCAGCGTTGGTCGACGTGTAGGAAGTACCAAAAGCCCCCATCTTGACGAGGTCCTGAATCATCGTGTTCGCCTTGATAAATGCGGGATCGGACCATGCATTGGGCTGACTAGCAATAACGCCCTTAACGGGATCTGCTCCGCCGATGCGGTCAACAAGGAACTCGGCATACATCAGGTAGGGCCACTGGCTCCCTCCGGCAAGCGCAATCGGGATGAGGTTATTTTTCTTCAGCACATCGACGACATTGAGCAGCTCTGACCAGGTTGTGGGTGTGCTCAATTTGTACTTAGAGAAGATGTCTTTGTTGTAGAAGAAGAGCTCCGTCTGCATCCCGGCGTTAGGAATACCGTAGTATTTGCCATCAAAGGCTGCGTTGGCGAGGACCGACGAGAAGAATTTGTTTTTCCAGGTAGGATTAGCGTTTAGATCGGGGGTGAGATCATACACGTCACCTGCATCGACGTAGGATTTCAGGATACCACCGCCCCAACCAAAGAAAATATCGGGCGGATTTTTAGCACCCATTGCCACTTGAAGTTTTTGTTTGTACGGATCGTTCTCAAAGAAGTCAAGATGGACGGTAACCGCCTTCTGTGCACTATTGTAGGCTGCCACGGCTGCCTGGACAACTTTCTGTTCATTCCCTGTGCGGATGTCCCACACTTCGACGGTTCCCGCGCTGCTCCCTGCACCTGTGCTTGTTGATTGACTGCTCCCAACACCGAAACAACCGGACAGTGTTGTTGTAAGTGCTGCTCCACCTGTTACCTGTAGAAATGTGCGCCGTGAAACTCTTGCTTGCATCTCTTTGCCTCCCTGGCATCTTTGCCTGCCAGACTAGAAAATCCGGTAAGGATGAGTTAACATTATAAAGTCCAGATAAAAGTGAGTAACTTCTCAGTAGGAGTCCTTCCCTACTGGTGGGCAATCCATCCAGTGCAACTGCACCGTATAGAAGGAATGGCGCGCTTATGCCTCCTTTTCATGTTATCGTTCTGTCGAACGAACCTCTACGCGGGCCTGAGAGGAACACTCGACTCGCGCACTACCAGGTTTGTCGTCAATTCGACGCGCATAGTATCGAGTGCTTCCTCTGCTATCAGGCGCAACAACATTGTAGTTGCGACCCGTCCCATCTCAACGAGTGGCTGACGCACCGTTGTCAGGGCCGGGGTAACGATGGATGCGATCGGCACATCATCGAAGCCAACGACACTCATAGCGTCGGGGATACTGAGGCCGCGCGTACGTAGCGCGCTATAGACGCCTATCGCTTGTGTATCACTTCCGGCAAAAATAGCGGTTGGTGGGTCCGGTAGGTCCAACAGTGCGCACGTCTGCTCGTATCCTGTTTGTTGCTCGAACGCACCCGGACGTATAAGCTCCGGCTCGACAGCTATCCCCGCGTCTTCCAATGCTGCCCGATAGCCAGCGATGCGATCACGGCTGCAACGCAGCGTGGCATCACCGCTAATAATCGCGATGCGTTGATGTCCAAGCGAGATGAGATGTTCCGTTGCCTGACGCCCGCCAAGCCAGTTCGTTGCCCCGACCGAAGGAACATCGGTCCCCAGCTCGCCGCGATGATCTACCACGACAAAAGGAATTTTGTTGCGCTGCAGCATATCCAGGCGGCTCGACTGGCCCTGTGCCAGGACAAGGATGGCACCATCAGTAGCTCCATCCATGACTTTGGTGAGCCAGCGCTGCTCGAAGTCTGGCGAATTATGCGTGAGCGAGAGCGCCAGGCGCAGCTCAGTACGCTCCAACACATCCTCGACGCCACGTACGATTTCTACTGAGTAAAGATTACTGAGATCCGGCACCAGCATGTCGAGAATGCCATTGCTTTCCTTCAAGACGTTCTTTACCCTGCTATGAATAAAGCCACTCTCTTTAATCACTTGCTCTACGCGCTCGCGTGTCGCAGATGCCACGTCAGGTCGGTTGTTCAGGACACGCGAAACGGTGGGAATCGAGACGCCAGCTTTCGCGGCAATCTCTGCAATGGTGCTGCGTTTAGATGATGTTTGACTCATTTTCTGAAAATGACCGATCTTTCTTTATAGACTGTACTCTAGTATTCCTACAAGATCTCCGGCCTGTCAAGAGATAAAGAAGGGTAAGAAGACTGCTCATTTTCAAACGTGCTCTTTGCTTGTCAGATGACTCTCATCAGCTAGCAAAGAGGATGCGCCGATACTGATGAACTGCTGAGCTAACGGGAATTTTCGAAAAAATATCGGAATTTTTACCGGAATATACTATAGTATTCCCGAAAATTTTCTGTTTGTCAAGAGGTTGAAAAATATCCCTTTTAGCCTTGACAATCCTCTTCTCTTAGGCTAATATTTCAGTGAATGCTGAAGTATTGAAACATCAAGAATGGAGTACTATAGATGCCTGCTACGGTCAATAGTGGTTGGATCGCATTCGATATTGTCGCTATCGTCTTTGCGATCCTCTATCCTCTGGTGTTGGCGATTCTAGCCCGGCGGCGGCTCGGGATATCCTGGCGCTACTTCGGCTATGGCGCGCTGATCTTTTTCCTCTTCCAGCTTATCAGCCGTGTGCCGCTGGTGACAATATTGGGCAATGTGCTGGCCCCGCAGCTTGCGTCGTCACGTGTGTTCTTGCTCTTCTGGCTTATCGCGTTGCCCCTGACGGCGGCTCTGTTCGAGGAGATCGGGCGCTATGTGGGCTATCGTTGGCTGATGCGCAAGGAGGAGAAGACGTGGGATAAGGCGGTGATGTATGGGCTGGGCCACGGTGGGCTGGAGTCGATTGTGCTAGTTGGTGGCCTGGGACTGATATCGCTGGTGAATATTCTCGTGCTGTCAAATATCAACCTGAACATACTACCTGCAAGTCAACATGCGCAGGTGCTGCAACAGCTTGCGGCTATACATGCTCAGCCCGCGTGGTTTCCGCTGGTGGGTGCCTGGGAGCGGCTGTGGGGCATTCCGTTCCACGTGGCGATGTCGGTTATCGTTTTGCAGGTCTTTCGGCGCGGGCAGATACGTTGGCTGTGGCTGGCCGTCCTTCTGCATACACTGTTGGACCTGTCGGCTACCTTGCTGCCGCAGTGGCTCGGGCCAGGCTTCAATACGTCGCTGCTGATCGAGAGCGTTGTCGCGCTCTTTGGTGTGCTGTCCGTCTGGATCATATGGCGTCTGCGCGATCGTATAGTTCAGGCGACCGTGCCCACTCTTCCAGCGCAGGGGATGGGAGAGTAGAATGCAGGAAGCGTATAAAGCGATCGCCGATCCCACGCGGAGACTCATTCTCAAGTACCTGCGCGGCGGTGAGCGCAACGCGGGCGAACTGGCGGAGTACGCTGGCGTTGGGCGCACGGCGCTCTCGCACCACCTGACGGTATTGAAACTGGCCGATCTGGTGCGCGTCGAGCGGCGCGGCCAGTTCCAGGTCTATTCGCTGAACACGACGGTCTTCCAGGATCTCATGACTGAGGTGATGGACTGGTTTGGCGGATTGGACACTCAGCCCGCCGTTGCTACTGATAATGAAGAGGATACGCCACCTGACGCCGATCAGGGCCGCGTCCCCGATATTAGATAAGCTAATTTCAGGAGGGGAATATGGACCATTTAGAGGATAATGTCGATACGAGAAAGCCTCTCTCGTCCCGTTCCACGCTGCTTTTTGTCGCGTTCATAATCGTCGCGCAGATCCTTATTGCTCTGGTAATGTATCCGTTTATGCCCGCGACCGTGCCGATCCACTGGGATGCGGCGGGCCAGGTCAACGGCTACGGTCCGAAGTGGGTCGATACATTCCTGTTTCCGGTCATCAACCTGGGCCTTTTCCTTTTGCTGCGTCTGCTGCTGAATATCGGACCTCGCCTGGGTTCGACCAATCGGCGGACGAATGCCGTAGTGGTGGATCGTATCCTGGCGGGCGTCTTCCTGCTTATGTTGATTGTACAACTGACGGTCGCCGCTCAGGTCTTTGGCATTCCCATCGATAGCCTGTTTATCATCAGTCTGGCTCTCTCCGGCCTGTTCATTTATATGGGCAACTACTTAGGCAAGCTGCAGCGCAACTTCTGGGCTGGCATCAGGACGCCGTGGAGCCTCGCTAGTGATACTGTATGGGAGCGCACTCATCGCCTTGGCGGCTGGCTCTTCTTTGCCACCGGAGTGCTCGGCCTCGTCTTTAGCTTCGTTCCGCCTCTGCGGCTCTGGGGCGTCGTCGGACTGGTGCTGCTGGACGCGGTTGTGTTGTACGTCTATTCCTATCTGGTCTATCGGCATATGGAATCTGGAAGTGAGGGTCCGTTGTCGCCTCCGTTTAATAGTGGGGCATAAGCATAGGAGGCGGAGCGAGGACTATCGGTCAGCCAGTCGGTTGCTCGTCACCCTCGGGTGCCTCGGCCTCCTGCTGCTGCAATTCGCGTTCGCGCCTCTGGGTTTCGCGGCGCTGGCGTTCTTGCTGGCGGCGCTCCAGTTGCTGGCGGCGTCGCTCCTCGGCTTTCTTCTGCGCCTCGGGATCGGCGTTGATGAGGTTCATGGTTGTGCCGATGCCCTGCCTGACGATGAGCGGAATGGCTTCGATAGCCCTATCTTCACCAGTCGCCAGCTCTATGCGCTCGTCGCCTGCGGGCACGCCCAGCACGTAGTCGATGGTCTCCATGCGGCTATTGCCGGGACGCCCGATGCCGACGCGCAGGCGTGGAAAGCGGTTGGTATGCAGGTGGCGAATGACGCTATCGAGTCCGTTGTGGCCGCCCGCGCTACCGTCGCTACGCAGGCGCACGCGCCCAACGGGCAGGTCCAGTTCATCATAGACGACGAGGACATCTTCAGGCTGGACCTTGTACCAGCGCACAAGCTCGCCCACCGCCTCGCCGCTATTGTTCATATAGGTAATGGGTTTGACCAGCACGATTTTTTCGGAGCCGATATTTCCGCTTGCCAGCAGAGCCCGACCTTGTCGCTCCCACTTCAACCTCAGTTGCTCCGCCAGCCTATCTACGACGCGAAACCCGACATTATGTCTTGTGAGTTCATATTCTCTGCCGGGATTGCCCAGGCCGATGATTAATTTCATGGTGGAATTGCTAACGACCATAGGCCAGGCGCGTTGCCAGGTAGCGTGGCAGACCAGCCTTGATGATCTTCTCCTGTGTTATCTCGAATGGATAGGGAATGCGATAAAAGGTAATCTTCTGCTGCTCGGTATCGTAGATCATGAACGACGCGCGCGGATCACCATCGCGTGGCTGACCCACACCGCCGGGATTCACGATGGCGCGATATCCCTCCGGCGTCTGCCATTCCCCCTCGGGCGGATTGAGCATCTCATTCGTCACATTGACCATACTCTGGCTCAGGCCCAGCAGCGTTAACAACTCCTCGATCTCCTCGTTTAGCCGCTCCTCGGCGCTCTGAATCGCCTCTTCAGGCGTTGTTTCTGTAGCCTGTCCGCTCTCGTCGGAGGGGAAGAAGTCTTCATCTTCTGCCGCGAGTGGCCCATCCGTGGAGGCGGCTTCGTTATCTGCCGAGGCGTGTTCTCCGCTGGTCAGCCCTTCGGTCTCTTCCTGCTCTGTTTGCTCGTGAAGCTTGCCACCGGCATGCTGCGCATTTTCTGCCAGAGCAGCGTGTTCTGGAGCAGGCGAGTCATCTGCCTGCACTTGCTGAAGCTTCGCCACCTCGTCCGCTACATTGGCGATCGCGTTCTGGGCGGACTCGCTCTGCTCTGTAGACGTTTGTGCTGATTGCTGCTGTTGCAGGCGTACCGCAACCACCTCAGCGGTCTCATCGTCCTCATCGTCATTTAACTCGAATGCCTCTTCCATCTCGTCATTCAGGGAGGACACCTCACCATTCTGCTCGTTAGTGCCAAGTGGGAGAGTCGGCATATCCGCGACGGGATCGAGTTGCTGGAAGATGACGGGCACATGCGTATGGCCGACGAAGCAGAAGCGCGTTGTAAAATGTTGGAAGCTCCGTTCGGCCAGTACTTCGGAGGTGAGATACTCCCACAGCGGACCATAGGGGCTGCCATGCACCAGGGTACATTCACCCATCTCAAGGCGCTCTGGCAGGTCGATGAGAAATTGCCGATGTTCTTCAGTGAGCTGCTGCATCGTCCATTCCGCCGAAATGCGCGCCGCCTCGCTGAAATCCTCTAAATCAATTTTTCCAACCGCCGCCCAGTCATGATTGCCTGCTATGATAATGTCAGTACGTTCACGAAGCTTGTCTATACATTCGTTCGGATTGGGCCCATAACCAACGAGATCGCCCAGAAACCACATTTGCTCAATAGGCTCTTCCTGTGCTAGCTCATCTATTTTTGCCAGCACAGTCTCTAAGGCTTCCAGGTTTGCATGTATATCAGTAAAAATAGCGTAGCGCATCTCTATATACTCTATTTCAAAATCTATGGTACAAGTCGGTGTAGCTATTCTATCATGTTTACCAAAACATGACAACAGCGGTACGAAATAAATGTATTGTTTGCCCTTCTCCTCTATAAAATACGCCGAACGTTGAGTTCATTGAAAACCCATTATCCTATAGTACGGGTGGTCGCATAGGCAGTGCGAAGCCCCAGTTCAGCAGCGTAGCTGCATCCTGATCGCGTAACTGCTGTGTCGGATCGTTCAGGACGACGCCGAGCAGGTGATGTCCCTTGCGCGTTGCGGCAAAGACCAGGCACCAGCCAGCCGCATCGGTATGCCCCGTCTTGACACCGAGCAGGCCAGGGTAGTTCTCCAAAAGCGTATTGGTATTGACCCAGTCGTGCGCGTGATGCTGCTGTGTTGCGGCCAGTTTGTAGTCCTGGGTATGCACAATTTGTTCGAAGAGAGCAATATGCATAGCGTACTCCGTCAGGCGCGCAAGATCGGAGGCGCTGGTGTAATGGTTCTGGTCGCCCGCGAGATTGAGGCCATGTGGATTGGTATAGTGCGTCTGGAAGAGCCGCAGGCGCTGTGCAAAAAGATTCATGCGCAGCACGAAATTGTCGGTGGTTCCCCCCAGCGCATCCGCGATGACGAGTGCCGCATCGTCCCCCGACGGAAGCATCAGGCCGTAGAGTAGATCTTTCAGAGTCAGCGTCTCTCCTACAACCAGTCCGGCGCTACTCGCGTCCGCTGGTACCTGGGCAAGCTCATCCTGCGTCACCGTTACGGGCTGATCGAGTTGGCCCGCTTCGATGGCTATCAGAGCGGTCATGATCTTGGTCGTGCTCGCCATGGGCAACGGCTTATAGCCATTGATGTTCTCTAAAATATGGCCCGTATCCATGTCGATCAGATAAGAAGCTGTGGCGCTCACCAGTGGCGGCGTTCCCTTCACGGTCAAGACAGGCTTTGGCGTCGGGAGAGGCGTTGGTGTGGGAAGCACGGGCGTCGGTGATGGCGTCGCCGTGGGCGGCGTCATGCTGGTAGCGATGCGCGCGCCGACGGGCGTAAAAGCCAGGACCGGTATCATAATCCCTATGAGAATTGCCAGCGCGAGCATACCGATAGCAACAATACGACGTTTCATAACTTCTTATAACCTGTTATCGACGATCAAATAAGGGAGAGGTCTTGCACCCCTTCAATAGACATCAATCGAAAAGTGGTAGCATTTTGAAGCCTGATGGGGAGCGATGCTACCAGGATTGCCGTCCACCACGGTTTTCCATCGGGGTAGGGACCAGCTTCCAGCGCGTCCGGATGTATCATGTTCCTCTCCGTTTCACGTGATAAACCGCACATAAATAGACGACGCGGTTCTCTCTTTGGTGAGCCTTTCAGCTGGTGAGAGGAGAGGAACATGATACATCCGGCCGCGCCAAGGCTGGTCCCTACGCCTATCATAAGAAGACGATGTGAAGGAATAGCCAGACGGTCGCCATAGAAGCCCATTCTCACTCACGTCACCTCCTCAGCTCTCTCAATTTGATGCCTGGGGGGGCGCAAGGCCCCTCCCTACTTAGAACTCGGGCCAACGTGTGTGAAAATCCGTCACGCGCTCGAAGGCGTCGGCAACCTGCAGGATGGTATCCTCGCCGAAGGCCGGACCTAGCAGCTGCAGGCCAACCGGCAAGCCTTCGCTGAAGCCGCCCGGAATCGAGACGCCGCAGATGCCCGCCAGGTTCGCCGGAATAGTGAACACATCCTGCAGGTACATCTGGTACGGATCGGAGATCTCGCCGATTCTAAAGGCAACGGTCGGCGACGCTGGGCTCACAAGGGCATCGAAGCGCTCAAACGCTTGCTCGAAATCGCGCGTGATCAGCGTGCGCACCTTTTCAGCCTGCTTATAGTACGCGTCGTAGTAGCCCGCCGAGAGCGCGTAGGTGCCGAGCATAATGCGCCGCTTGACCTCGGGTCCGAAGCCGTACTGGCGCGTCTTCTCCATCGCCTCCCACATCTCGCCGGTATCGCGGTAGGAGTAGCCATATTTGACGCCATCGTAGCGCGCCAGATTCGCGCTTGCCTCTGCTGGTGCGATGATGTAATAGGCCGAGACGCCATACTTTGTGTAAGGCAGCGAGACCGGGCTGACCTCGGCACCCAGTTCGCGCAATCGTTCGATGCCCTCGCGCACCGCCTTGACGACGCCGGGTTGTGTCCCCTCAACCCAATATTCGTCGGGTACACCGATTTTCAGACCCTTGATAGCGCCCGAGAGGGCCGTGTCGTAGTCTGGCACAGGATTGGGAGAGCTGGTGCCATCCCACGAGTCGTGTCCGGCGATGGCCTGGAGCAGTAGCGCGGCGTCGCGGGCGCTGCGTGCGAATGGACCAATCTGATCCAGCGACGAGCCGAAGGCCACCAGTCCGAAGCGCGAGACGCGTCCGTAAGTTGGTTTTAAACCGACGACATTGCAGAGCGAGGCCGGTTGGCGGATCGAGCCGCCCGTATCGCTGCCGTAAGCACCCATCGCCATGCCAGCCGCTACCGCCGCTGCCGAGCCGCCGCTGCTGCCGCCGGGTGCGCGCTCAAGATCCCACGGATTGTGCGTTGGGAAGAACGCGGAATGTTCCGTGGAGGAGCCCATGGCGAACTCGTCCATGTTGGTCTTGCCCACCATGACGATGCCCTGCGCGTTGAGGCGTTTCATCACCGTCGCATCATAAGGCGGCTTGAAGTGCTCCAGCATGCGCGAGCCACAGGTCGTCGTAATATCTTTTGTACAGATCACATCTTTGATCGCCAGCGGAATACCGGTCAGGGGAAAGACCTGCTCGCCGCTGGCGAAGCGTCGGTCCGCCTCCTCTGCCTGTTGTAGGGCAAGTTCGTCGGTGACGAGCGTGAAGGCTCGCACCTGCGGCTCGACAGCGCGGATACGCTCAAGATGTGCCTTTGTCAGTTCGACTGCCGAGATCTTCTTCTGGCGCAGCAGCTCTCCCGCCTCGGAGATGGACAATTCGTAAAGTTCCGTCATACTATCTACTCTCCCTCCAATACCGCGTTGACCTTCAGGCAGTTATCTTCCTGTTCGGGCGCGTTCGCTAGCAGCACCTCGGGTGGAAAGGACGGGCGCGGCACGTCAGCGCGCATAATATTGGTGAGACGCGAGGCGTGCGCTGTCGGCGAGACACCGCTCACATCCGCCTCCTGCAGAACGCGGATATTCTCCAGAATAACGGAGAGCTGGCTGCCAAAGGTCTCGATATCTTCCTCGCTCAGGCCCAGCCGGGCGAGCTTTGCTACATGTTGTACCATCTCGCGATCGATCATGTCTTACATCCTTCTTCTCTATTCACCAGCGCACATGAAAGCCGCTGACATGCTCGGTAGGCGTCCGCCAGGTTGTCTCTACCGCTTGCACGTCGGCTGCCGCTGGTCCTCTCCATAGCAGCGCGAGGAGACGTTCGAGGGCGGGTCGCGGTCCCTGAGCAAGCACTTCCACGTCGCCATTGCTCTCATTGCGCGCGTACCCGCGTAGGGCGAGGGCCAGAGCTTGCTGCACTACAAAATAGCGGAAGCCGACCCCCTGCACATCGCCGCGTATCACGACATAGAGTTCCTCAACGCTGTTGTTCTCGTTTTGAATCATTCCCATACTATAGATAAGATTACCTGAAAATTTTCACGACTATCATAGCATACTCGCGCCTATGAGCATAGTCCTTTGGAAAAATCCAGAGTTTTATTGTTGAGTTTTTTGCGAGCGCCGGAGGTGCGAGGGGTCACGACAAAAAGCCGGTTCCAATCCGATTGGAACCGGCTTTTTCTTTACTCACAACGAGCGTAGAGGGTACTGACCACTTACTTCTTCGTATAGTGGTGATGCAACGCACCTCCTACGACCAGGGGATGCTTCTGCACCAGCGTCTTGAGAAGATTGGCATGAGCCTGAGTGATCTTTCCGGCGCTGAGCTCCTTGCCGACCACGGTATCGATGCTCGTGACGATAATCTTTTTCAGATTGGCGGTAGAGACCTTCTGATCATGGGCGATCTTGACCAGGCGCTCGCCGCTGCGTAGCTTCTGCGTCAATTGTGCGGAAGTGAGATGCAGTTGGGGCGCGATCTGATCGACGATCTCATCGCTGTGATTGCGGGTAAATGCGCGCAGTGGATGCTCTTCCTTTGCCTTCCCGCTGTGCGTTTTAGCCGTGGTGGTCGTCGTAGTAGATGTGGCGACGCTGTGCGCTGATGCGATCAGTGGGCTAGCGAAGAACGCGCCGCAGAGCATGGCCAGTAACAATAGTACACTTCCACCACCGATAAAGAAAAACTTTTTCACGAAATTCTCCATTTCTTTTTCAATTCTTATTTCATTGACTCTTGTAATTGTGTCGCTCTCTTTCTGGCGACACTTAAAGCATAGCGCGAAGATATGAAGTAACCGTTTCGAAACCCTCATGATTTGCTCATGATTGGCATGGCTTTAGAAGCTGGTAATTTCATCTAGTACCTTCAAGTAGAGGATGCAACAAAAGTTTCCAATTGACGTATTTTATGCATAGGTTATTAAGCACAGATCTTGGCATGCCATAAAATCTCTAACGGACGGATGTTCGTGCTATCCCTTGTCTCTTGAGGCAACATGGGATACACTATTAATTATTATGAATTTGTTGATGTATACGCCCTCGATTGGGAGAGAAAGAATGCAGTCAGTACAGGATTTAGCAACCGCAGTACAACGGGTCGTCGGGAATGTTGAGCGGGTGATTGTTGGTAAAGC
>Ga0066790_10000540_pt1 | contig 14435 bp, 13 predicted proteins | sample OrgsoiDNA2013050_FD_70963 | JGI IMG/M metagenome (GOLD analysis project Ga0066790, IMG submission 70963) | Permafrost soil microbial communities from the Arctic, to analyse light accelerated degradation of dissolved organic matter (DOM) -... | ecosystem: Environmental > Terrestrial > Soil >...
TAGTCTATGTTTGCTATGCGGCCCTGGGCTATGCGGTGGCCCGCTGGATCTTTCAGCGAGAGCCTGTTCCGGTTATGGATCCGGTTACACGCTTCCGTTCCTCTGGCCTGCTGTAAGAGCGTGTAGCCTTTGGGCGTGCGGCGCCCTGTTGCGTGCTACTTCGTCCTGGCGACCCAGTCCCGCACGCCCTATTCGCATGGATTTTGTCGCAGAGCCTGCTGGCACTCCGAGGTTCTACGACTAACGTTCGTACCCGCCCCGGTATTTCCGCTTCGCCTCCTGAGTACAATTTCGTCAGGGTCGTTTCCTCGGTAGTTATCAATTGAATGCGGGCAGCAGCGACCGTAGCAACGCCAGGCTGCTTGCGGCACAATGCTAAGGGAACCATCCGTGAAGACTCATGACTCGTAAAACATTCCTGCCGCTTGCCTTCGTCCTGCTGGGAGTCTTCCTTCCGGTGTATGGAGTGGCGCAATCTGACAGTGGAGAAACGCCACTGGGGGATTTGGCGCGCCAGTACCGAAAAGGCAAAGCAGCCATCGAGCATGCCGTCATTGACAACGACAATCTTCATCAGGTCATGGATGAAGTGCAGACTCGCAAGCTCGACGGGAAACTGCTGTTCAGTATCGACGGCGCAGGGAAAAAGTTTCAAGTCTCTTCTCCGGACGTGACCTGCGATCTTTCTTTTAGCGGCTCAGCCACATCCTTGCTGTCGGACCCTTACGCGCCGCAGGATTTGCCGGAAGGCGAACTGGCCAAGCTCGAAGGCCCGGCCACGATCAGCGGAGACACGTTGCAGGTTTCCGTGCACAACGGCACCACCTGGAGCATACGGGAAATTACTGTGGGAGTGACCATCCTGCGCAGCTCGGAGTCAAACACGGCCCGGCGGAGTTCGGCCCGCCTGATACCGGCGGCGGAAACCACCACGTTGCTTTCGGAGAAACAGCCCGATTCAACCGTTCTCTATCACCTCAAGGGCTCGGCCGCACCCTCCAGCACAACGGTTTTTCACGAGACCATGAGTACGCCGCTCGGCGGGGATCAGGAGTGGCATTGGGCGATCGTGCAGGCCAAGGGAGTTGCTGCGCAGCCGGCGCAGGCAAAAGCGCCATAAGTGTTCGTGGCCTTTACTACCTCACCTGGACTATCTCTTCAGTTTTGCCGCTTTTCAAACTGCGATAGGCTGCATCCAGAATTTCCTGATTTTGCCAGCCTTCTTCGCCCGGCACCGGAAACTTCGACTTGCCCTCGAGCGCCGCTGCAAAGGCGTCCACCTGCTTCGCATACGCCAAGCGGTTTGAGACCTCATGGGTTTCAACCACGGAGCTGGCGCGAAGCAACTCCAGCCGGATGGGCCGTTCGACATTCAATGCGTCGTCGGCCCGCAGGACTCCAGTCTCCCCGACAAGTTCGAGAGGCGTGCGGTATTCGGCGCGGAAGGAAACCACCACCGTGGCCAGGGTGCCGCGCGAAAACTCCAGCGTGAGTACGGCGGCCGATTCGACCGTGCCAATGTCGTGCCGGCCACGAGCGCTCACGCGCACGGCTTCATCTTGCAGAATGTAACGCAAGGCGTCCACGCAATGAACGCCAACGTCGGCAATGGGTCCGCCGCCGGCTACTGCGGAATCATGGAGCCAGGCGCGCGCGTGGCCGGTTCCGCCGGGAAACGAGAATTCGGACCGGGCAAAAACAATCTTGCCAATCTCTCCTGCGGCCACGCGTTCCCGCAAACGCGCGGTACTCTCTTCGAACCGAAAGACCTGCGCGACACCCAGCAGTAACCCGGCGTTGCGGGCCGCTTCGACCATCTGGCGACACTCGCTGGCATGTATGCCCATGGGTTTTTCGCACAAGACCGGCTTGCCGCATCTCAGGGCCAGCAGCACGTCGGCCAGATGACAGGCGTTGGGAGTGGTGACCAGCACGGCATCGACTTCTGGCGACCGGCACAGGTCTTCGGCCGAATCAAATGCCAGCGGGATGTTGTGCTGCCGGGCCGATTCTTGCGCCTTCTCCAGGGTGCGCCGCGACAGCGCACTGACGCGGCAGTTCTGCGCCAGAGCAAACCCCGGCATCAGGCGCTTGACCGCGTGCAATCCAAACCCGAGAATTCCAAAGCGAATCAAAGAGAACCAAAAAGAATTATGTGGACGCGGGCGACTCGCCCGCGGCTTTTGAAGTTGGTGCTGCTTTTATCCCACGCAGAGTCGCGCTCTACCTGAGGCTTCGGTGGCGGTTACCCACGCGGGCGAGTCGCCCGCGGCCACACAGTCCACAGAGTCTACACAGTTCCTACAAAGTTACTTCGCAAATACCAGGACGGCCGGCGCCAAATTCGTGGTGGTTGTGATCGAACTGCTGGGAAGTCCCCCGGTGGCCTGGTTGATCTGGAACTTGGTGATGTTCTTGGTGGATTGATTACAAACGTAAAGAAACGCGCCCGCGGAATCAACGGTCGCCGATACCGGCCTGGTCCCAGCCGGGAAGGGCGATGTGAGCGCGGTGGTCGCGCCCGTGGTGGAATCAATGGTATAAGCCGAGATATTGTTCGAGCTTATGTTGGTCACGTACAGATACCTTCCCATGGGATCAACGGTGACCGCGATCGGACCGGTGCCGGCGACGAACGGGGAGTCCAGCGCGGCGGTCAGGGCGCCGGTAGTGGAGTCGATGCTCAGTCCCGACACGGTGTTATCGATGAAATTCGTTACGTAGAGAAAGTGTTCCGAAGGCGTCACCACCAGAGAACTCGGTCCGTTGCCTACCGTAAATGGCGACCCTGGAACCGCCAGCAAATTGCCGGTCCCCGAAGTGACGGAATAGCCGAACACCACCGGTAAACTCGAACTCGCCACGTAGAGGAATTTTCCGGAAGGAGACAAGGCCAGCGCTCCCGGCCGGGAGACGGTGGGGAATGGCGATCCCGCAGCCGCCGTCAGGCTGCCATCGCTCGAACTGACGGTATAGACGGAAATGCTGTTCGACGTTTGATTGGCGACAAAGATCAGATCACCGCCCGAGGTCATGGCCAGCGCCGTCGGATTCAGGCCCGCAGGGGTGCGCGGCAGGGCTTCGGTGAGCTCTCCGGTATTGCTGTTGACCGTGAACAACGAAACGTCGTTCCCACCCTGGTTGGCGGTGTAAACAAATTTGCCGGAAGGATGGACGGCAATCGCGATCGGGGAAGTCCCTCCGCTGAAAGGGGAACCCAGCACAGCCTTCAGATTGCCCGAGCCGGTACTTACGCGGTAGGAGGCGACAGCGTTGGCTTCGGGTATGACCACGTAGGCGTTGCCGCCGGCGGAAGGGGTGGTCCCGCTGGTGCTGCTACTGCCGCCGCCGCAGCCCGTTAACCAGGCCAGGGCAACAATTGCCCCCAGCAAGCCCGTGCGATAGTTCAGTCTCATCAAGTCCCTTCCAAATTCTTTACCGGCAGCGCCGCGGACCTCTAAGGATTTGGCGCGAGCGTCCTGTGTGTCTTCTTGATCGTGCCCCAGCGATACACCAGGCCGGTCGAAAACCGAAGATTGTTCTGCGTCGTATTAAACAAACTGGTGTGCAGGTAGTCCACCTGGAAGGCGCGCAAGGCGAATCGGGGAGTCAGATCGTAGTCCATGCCTCCGCCAAATGTGACGACTCGGGCGGTGTCTTCCTGGGGGCCTCCGGTTTGCACCAGCGAGCGCGCCTGGCCGATCAGAAGATGAGCGAAGAACATCATCTTCCCTCGAGGGTAGAGAAACTGCGGTCCAACCGCGACATCGCGCAGGTTCAGGTTGGTGGCGTATTGTCCGCTCAGCTCCCCCACAACCCCGAATCCCCGAACCAAGTTGTAGGCGGGTGAAAAAGTGTACCCGTTCAGGCCGGAGGTGTTGGTGAAGCCGAATGACGGGGTGTCGAATCGGGTATACGAGTAGCCCCCGAACACCTGCACCCTCGGCATCTCCTGTGCCACCGACGGGACGGCTGTACCGAGGGTCAGCAGCAAGAGAAGGACGGTTGCCGCCATCCCTGGAAATTTCTCCAGTAGGACATGATGCTTCAGCTGAACCAGAGGCGGAGCCACAGCCGGGAAGGCTTTCATGGGATATTTCTGGAGTCTCCTAGATAGAAACACGCGGACAGTCACACAGGCGCAAGTTCGACGCCGCAGCAACTCTCCGCACCAACTCTCCGATGGATTGGATGCAGGCAAAACCCCCAAAAAGCACGGAGTACCGCTTATTTTACCGCCATGGCTCCGACCATGGACTCGAAGATCTTGAACCCCTCAACGCCGCCCAACTCCGCCTCGCTGGAGCGTTCCGGATGAGGCATCATCCCCAGCACGTTCCGGCCCGGACTGCAGATTCCAGCGATGTGATCCAGAGATCCGTTGGGATTGGCCTGGGAGGTAAGCTCGCCAGCCGGGGAACAATAACGGAACACAATCTGTTGGTTGCGCTTCAACTCAGCGAAAGTTGCTTGGTCGCAGAAATAGTTGCCTTCCATGTGTCCGATGGGAATGGTCAGGACTTCGCCCTTGTGGCAGGCATTGGTGAAGGGAGTTTCCGCGTTTTCCACCCGAACCTGGACGGGTTTGCAGACGTATTTCAACCGCACATTCCGCATCAACGCCCCGGGCAGCAGGCCGGACTCGCACAATATCTGGAAGCCATTGCAAATACCGAGGACCAATCCGCCGCCGTCCGCGAATTTCCGCACCGACTCCATCACGGGAGAGAACTTGGCGATCGCTCCGGTGCGCAGATAGTCGCCAAAAGCGAATCCGCCAGGCACGATGACGGCATCGCAGTTCTCGAGATCATGCGATTCGTGCCACAGGAACGTGACGGGTTGCCTGGCCACGTTCTGGATCGTCCAAAACGCATCATGGTCACAGTTGGAGCCTGGGAAGATGATGACGCCGAATTTCATCGCCGTGGAACCTCGCTCGGGCAGCAGCTTCGCGCCCGATTCAGTTGTAGCGGAACACATCGCAGTTTAACATGACTTTACGGGCCGGAATCCCGCCTGCGACCCGCTATGAACCTCGGAGAACACTTTCGCGTCACCGGTGGAGCGTTGAAGAACTGGTTCGTCGCGCAGCTGCTGGATTCCCTGGCGGTCGGCCTATTGTGGCTGATCGGGCTGCTCATCATCAAAGTGCCAGGGGCCCCATTGTGGGCATTGCTGGGCGCGGCCTTTCAATTCGTGCCGCAGATCGGCGCTGTGCTCGGCGTCATCGGCCCTGCTCTGACCGCCATGTTCAAGTGGGGAGACTGGGAGCATCCGCTCTATGTCTTGATGCTCTACGCGGTCATTGCCATCGTGGATGGTTTTCTGCTGCAGCCTTACATTATGAAGCGCACGGCCAAGGTGCCAGTATGGGCTTCCATTCTGGCGCCGATCGCGCTGGGGATCGTGATTCCGTTCTGGGGAGTGCTGCTGGCTCCGCCGTTGCTGGCGGTACTGTATGCGTACAAAGCCCGGCAGGCCCGTATGCAGAGTCCCATCCCTTAGAGTCCCATGCTATAATTTTTCGTTCGGCAGCATTCATTTGAGGCATTCCGTTGATCTCCTCGACGGGCCAGTTCCGCGCCATAAAAGACTATTAAATACGAGGTATTTCCATGTCCGGCCATTCAAAATGGGCCACAATCAAGCACAAAAAGGGCGCCCTGGACGCCAAGCGGGGCAAGATTTTCACCCGCCTGATCAAGGAAATTTCGATTGCCGCCAAAAATGGTGGAGATCCTGACACCAACCCGCGCTTGCGCGGCGCGATTGTTGCGGCGAAGGCAGAGAACATGCCCGCCGACAACATCAAACGCGCCATCCAGCGCGGCACGGGTGAGCTTCCTGGCGCGACCTATGAAGAGTTCTCGCTCGAAGGCTACGGGCCGGGCGGCGTCGCTATCCTGCTCGAGATCAATACCGACAATCGCAATCGCACGGTCAGCGAAATCCGTCACGCCTTTGGCAAGAATGGCGGGAACATGGCGGAAGCGGGCGCGGTGTCCTGGATGTTTCACAAGAAGGGCGACATCGTCGTCCCCAAGACGGCGGCCAAGGAAGACGATTTGATGGGCATTGTCCTAGAAGCCGGAGCCGAAGATTTGCGCGACGACGGCGACAATTGGGAAGTGCTTTCCGAGCCGTCGGCTTACGAAGCTGTTCTCGAGGCAGTGAAGAAGGCCGGGATTGAGCCCGTGTCCTCGAGCGTGTCCATGATTCCGCAAAACTACATCAAGCTGGAAGGCCCGGCCGCGAGCCAGATGATCCGGCTAATGGAAGCGCTCGAAGATCAGGACGACGTGCAGAACGTCCACTCCAATTTCGACATCGACCAGAAACTGTTGGAAGAAGTAGCCGGGTAGCTGCGTCGGGCGTCAGACTTCAAACCTCCAAGTCCCGTAGGGCCGCCCCAGTAGCCTACGACTTCAGTCGTCGGTGGTGCTAGCTCAGTCGCTCCCCTGGGACGCTGAATCCCACAGCTCTCGTTTCCTGCTGATAAATCCTGACTCTTGGAAGTTTTCAACACCCCTGTGGAAAATTCTGTGGGAAAGCGGTCAACAACAACTGATAAGTTCTTTGATCAGAGTGCTTTCTACATTGTGCACTACTCGCGGAGCTAGTTTTGAAGATGCGCCTCGACAAACTGCTGCTGGAGCGCGGCCTGACCACCTCGCGGGAGCGCGCCCAGGCCCTCATCCTTGCCGGCAAAGTGCTCGTCAACGGACAGAAAGTCGAGAAGGCAGGCGCCGGCGTGGAGAGCCTGGCCGACATTCGCTTACTAGGCGAAGACCTCAAGTACGTCAGCCGCGGCGGTCTCAAGCTCGAAGAAGCTCTCAAGCACTGGCACATTGATGTCACTGGCAAAGTCTGCCTCGACGTAGGAACGTCTACCGGAGGATTTACCGATTGTCTTTTGCAGCACGGCGCCGCGCGCGTCATTGCGGTTGATACCGGCCACGGTCAAATCGATTTCCGTCTCCGTCAGGATGCTCGCGTCCGCTTGCTGGAAAAGACCAACGCCCGCTACCTGGTGCCCCAACAGGTCAGCGAAACTGTAGATCTGGTGGTCATGGACGTCTCGTTCATCTCGGCGGCCCTGGTTCTGCCGGCGGTGATCGCAGCCGCGTTCCCGTCTCAGCGGCCGGGCCGGCAAATCGTAGTTCTTGTGAAGCCGCAGTTCGAAGCCGGCCGGGAGCAGGTAGGGAAGGGTGGAATCGTACGCGACCCGGCTGTGCAACAGGCCGCGGTAGAAAAAGTTCGCCAGGCACTGCTGACCCTGGGATGTACGCAGACAGATGTCACCGATTCCCCCATCTTAGGCGGAGAAGGGAATCGTGAATTTCTGTTGTTTGCCAAATTCTAGCGAAACTCTCCGTGTCCTCCGTGCCCTCCGTGGTTAAGGTTTTTCGCTCAAATTTCTGTACAATTCGACTTCACCATGGCTAACGCGGCCTCAACCCCAAAGTTCGCCGGCATCATGTCCAAGCCCGGCAAGACTGAACTGGCGGATATCGTCCCACCGTTGCTGACGTGGTTTCGCGAGCATCAATACCAGGTCGTGGTCGATCGGGAGACCGCGCTTTATGCTCCTGGCGTCGAAGTCCTGGGGCGAGACGAAATGGCCTCCCGTCCCCTGAACTTCGTGGTGGTGCTGGGAGGAGACGGCACTCTGCTATCGGCGGCCCGGGCGGTATCCACGGCGGGAATTCCGGTGCTCGGCATCAACCTGGGGTCGCTCGGATTTTTGACTGAAGTGCCTCTGGAAAATTTGTACGCCACTCTGCACAGCATCGAGCAAAGCTGTTGCAACCTGGACACGCGTTCCATGGTGCACTGCGAGGTCTACCGGAAAGACGCTTGCATAGGCAGCTATGACGCACTCAACGATGTTGTCGTCGGCAAAGGCACCATCGCCCGGCTGAATCATTGCGACGTCTATATTGACCGGGTATTCGTATCGAGCTACCAGGCCGACAGTCTGATCGTGTCCACCGCCACCGGTTCGACCGCGTATTCGTTGGCGGCGGGCGGTCCGATCCTGATGCCCTCGGTAAATGCTTTTGTGGTGACACCGGTTTCGGCCCACTCGCTCACCCATCGTCCCCTCGTGGTTCGCGATACGTCGGAAATCGAAATCGTGGTCAAGACGGGAGAGGATGAAGCCTACCTGAGCGTTGACGGACAAATCGGCATGCCTGTGATGGATGGTGACCGGGTGCTTTGCCGCAAGTCGCAGCACCAGGTTACGCTGCTGCATACGCAAGGGACGTTCTTCGACGTGCTCCGCACCAAACTGAAATGGGGCCAGCGCTAGGAAATGAAAAAAAATGCAGGCGCGAGCGCCTCGCTCGTGCGTAGCGTCACGAACGGCTCCGCACCAGCGGGAGGCTCGCGCCTAAATTGTGATGCGGTAGCTTAAGCGGGCACTGCTTCGGCGAAGCCGAGAGCTGCGCTTGCCTTGCGTAGACGCCGAGGTGTTGCATTCTCCATGAATCCTTCCTCCTGGACCGTTGTCGCGTTCTTCCCAGGCTCTGTCAGGAATTCACGGATACGCAGTTTCGCCTTGTGGAGCTGTGACTTGGAATTTCCCACCGAGCATTCCAGTATTTTCGCAATCTCCTGGTGCTCATAGCCTTCAACTTCATGCAGCAGGAAGATGGTCCTGTAGCCGGTGGGCAGATCCTTAATTGCGCGGGCCAGAGTGATGCGATCCACCGCGCCAGACAGGCGGCAGTCACGGCTGCCGTATTCGCGGCGCACCATGGTCGCGTCGTGGCTGGAAGGTTCGTCCAGCGAGACCTGCTTCAGGGCCTTCTTCCGGAAATGCATCAGCACCGTGTTGACTGCGATGCGATACAGCCAGGTAGATAACGCCGAGTTCCCCTTGAAGGTGGAGAGTTTCCGGAACACCTGCAGGAATGCGTCCTGGGTGAGGTCTTCGGCTTGTGCCGTGTTGTTGGTCATGCGCAGACAGATGGAATAGATCCTCGCCTTGTGAGCATGAAAGAGATCGGAGAACGCTTCCGATTCGCCCCGCTGGGCGCGCTTCACCAGTTCAATGTCCGAGTAGGTTCGGGGGGTGCTGATTGCATCCCTGCTGACTGCGACGTCCTTAGTTGAAATGTTTTGATTCATCAACATTCTTCCTTCCCGGGCTATTGCGCCACGCTGCATATTGGTATGACCAGAGTCAGAGTAGGGGCAGCCGCTGCGAAGGTCTATCAGGTGCAAGCTGTAGGCGTTTCTAAAAACCGCTGTACCGGTTGGAAGGATTAAGAATGCAAACCGCCGGCGCCTCACGCAATAAATCGGGTGTACGGCGCGCGGGGTTGGGCGTGTGGGTTGAATGGCTTCAGGCCATGCGGGGATAGCCGCTGGCGAGCCTGGAAAACCGGCCGCGGATCAAACGGATTCCACGGATAAACCTGAACGAAAGACCAATCCAGGCAAGTGAAAGATTCGTCTTGACCCGTTTAATCCGGGGCCTATTCTTCTAGGCGCGCCCGGACAGCCGAGGGCTGCCGTGCCCTCGTGGACTGGGGCGCTTCGATCCTTATTCGATTGTGGATTGGACTACGTGAACAATATTGTTCCGGACCGCGTACAGCACCAGATCGCTGACCGAATGCAACTGAAGCTTGCGCATGATATTTGAGCGATGAGTTTCCGCGGTCTTCACACTCAGTCCGAGCGCGACCGCGACTTCTTTCGTGCTTTTGCCTTCAGCGAGCAGCTGCACGACTTCGCGCTCACGGGGCGTGAGCCGGTCGCGACCCACCGAAACCGCCGCTGCCTTGGTTCCACCCTTGAGATATCCCTCGAGCACCATGGCTGCGACTTTGGAAGTGAAATACGTCTTGTCGCGCCGCAGGGCTTCGATTGCGACCACGAGATCGCGGGCGGCGTCGGATTTGAGAAGAAATCCTCGGGCTCCGGCGTTCAGAACGTCACGCACTACCTGATCGGAGTCATGGAAGGTCAAAATCAGAACTTTGGCGCGAGGATCGTCTTTCAGGATCTGCCGGGTCGCTTCCAGTCCGTTAAGGCCGGGCATACCGATGTCGAGAATGCTCACGTCGGGTTTCAGGTCGCGGATCTTTTCCGCAGCCTCACGCCCATCCGCAGCCTCGCCGCAAATTTCCCAGCCCGGCTCTGCCTGCAACAGGGCGCACAGGCCCTTGCGTACAACCTCGTGATCATCCGCAATAAATATTCGGAACGCAGCCATTCCCTACCCCCTGGCGGTTGTTTTCTGTGCAGCCGGACCGATCACGTTATTACAGCGTCGCAAAATGACACCCGCTCGCAACGCTTATTATAAGCATCGTAATTGCCAAACCAGGAAGTTCCACACATTGCAATGGTTTAGCGCCTGTGGAAACATCGATGCCGTGTAATTCCTACCGTCATCACGGTATCCCAGGGTGAACTTAAGCACTGCGCCACCATGAGCCAATACAGTGTTTCCTGTATTTACGTAGTGCTTCCCCCGTCGCCTGGTTCGTGCCGCAAAGATCGCATATCGATCCCCAACTGCTCCGCTTTCTTGTAGAGATGGCTGCGCTCGAGCCCAAGCGCCTTTGCGGCATTGGTGACGTGGAACTGATGGCGCTTCAGCTCGGCCAGGATGACCTCCCGCTCAAAAGCCTGTGCCCGTTCGCTGAGCGTACCTGAGCCCGAGAACGCGGGTTGCGCTGTGAGCGCCTGAGGCAGTGCCATTTCGACGGTTTCGATGGTGACTTCAGCGCCCGTCGCCAGCAGTATCAGCCGCTCGACCACATTGCGCAGCTCGCGCACATTGCCTGGCCAGGCATGCTCCTTGAGTTGCTGAATCGCCTCCGACGTGAAAGGAATCGGCTTCCAGTTATTCTGGGCACAGACTTGCTTGGCGAAGTGCTGCACCAGTATAGGGATGTCCTCTTTCCGTTCCCGTAAGGGCGGCAGGAGCATGGGGAATACATAGACCCGGTGAAAGAGATCCTGGCGGAACTTGCCCTCGCGTACCCAAGCCTCCAGATTGCGATGCGTAGCCACAACCACTCGCACATCAACCTTGGTCGGCTTGTCGCCGCCGATGCGCTCGACTTCGCCTTCTTCCAGCACGCGCAGCAGCTTGGCCTGCATGGGCAGAGGCATATCTCCTATCTCGTCGAGGAAGATCGTTCCACGCTCCGCCTGCTCGAATTTGCCGATGTGGCGGCCAGCCGCGCCGGTGAAAGAACCTTTCTCGTGACCAAACAGTTCGGACTCGATCAGCTCGGCCGGAACCGCGGCACAGTTCAACGTGACAAACGGACCTGAGGCCCGTGGGCTGCGCTCGTGCAGCGTGCGCGCGATTAGTTCCTTGCCGGTGCCGGTTTCACCCAGAATGCAGACTCGGGTCTCGCTCGCGGCCACGCGTTCGATCTGCGCCATCAGCTTCTTCATGGTTTCGCCCGTCCACACGATTTCGTGTTTGCCCAGACGCTGGCGAAGCTGCCGGTTTTCGGATTCCAGCCGCTGCAGTCTGAGCGCGTTCCCGACGGTGAGCAGCAGCTTCTCCGTGGAGATGGGCTTTTCCAGGAAATCGAGGGCGCCCAGACGCGTGGCTCGCACTGCCATATCAATGTGCGCCTGCCCCGACATCATGACCACGGGAGTGGTGACGCCTTGCGTTTTCAAATCTTCGAGCAGGGAGAGCCCGTCTTTGCCCGGCATGACCACGTCCGAGAGGATCAGGTCGAACGATTGCGAGCGCGCCAGTTCGAGGGCTTTGGCGGCGTTGTCACAGACCGTCGCCTCGTGGCCGGCGAGACGAAATGCGCGCGCGAGCGAAGCCAGCGTATTGGCTTCGTCGTCAACGATGAGCAGATGCGCTTTCTGCGGCACGAATAGCTCCTTAACTCGCGGCGGGCAACTCGTCGAGATTGCGTGGCAGTTCGATCATAAACGTTGTGCCGCGTTCCGGTTCGCTGCGCACGCTGATCCGGCCTCCGTGATCGCTGACGATCGACTGCACGATGGCCAGTCCCAGTCCAGTGCCATGAGCTTTGCTGGTGTAGTAGGGCGTGAACAGACGTTCGCATTCCTCCGCGGTCAGGCCAGTGCCCGTGTCGGCAATTTCCACCACTAGTCGATCGCCACTCTTTCGCGTGCGCAAGGCGAGTGTGCCGCCATTTGGCATGGCGTCCATGGCGTTCAGAGCCAGATTGGAAAAGGCCCGATGGAGCAGCTCCGGGTCCGCCGCAATCGGCTGCAGAGCGTCCTCCAGTTCAAGCCGGCATTCAACCGGGGGATGCTCCGGCGACTGTAGTTGCGCCTGCAGCAACCGCGCCACATTCTGCACTACCTCGTTGATCTGCACGCGCTGAAGTTGGGGCTGTGGCATCCGCGAAAATTCGCTGAAGCGCGAGATGATGGTTTTCAGATTGGCGATTTCCGCCAGCAGGGTAGAAGAGCTTTCGCGGAAAACTTCATCGAACTGTTCCGGACTCTGTTGCCGCGCCCGCACCAGGTTTTCCACCGTCAATTGGAGCGGGAATAACGGATTCTTGAGTTCATGCGCCAGGCGGCGGGCCAATTCCCGCCAGGCCGCGACCCGCTCGGACTGCACCAGGCGCTCTCTTTGCTCGAGCAGCTCTCCGGTCATGCGGTTGAAGGATTCGGCCAGAGCTCCCAGCTCGTCGGACGAATCCACCGGGACTCGCGTGTTCCAGTTTCCCGCCGCCACCTCTCGCGCCGCTGCCGCGAGTTGTTCAACCGGCCGCGTGACTCGGGACGACGCCCATCCGCTGAACAGGATTGCCAGGATAATACCGGCGCTTCCCGCCAGCAGGGCGGCCGACCGAATGCGATTGCGCAACTCCACGTAGGGACGCCGCGTATTGCCCACCAGCAGAATGCCCAGCAACTGGTTGTTGTCCTCCCCGTTCAGCGGGATGGCGTGGACGCTCTCGTCGTCTACCGCGCTGGCTGACCAATGAAGGAGAGCGGTTGCCTCCTGCTTCTGTTCTTGGACTTGCAGGATGAGAGGTGCCAGCAACTTCGGCTGGTCCACGGTTCCAGAAGGAGAGATCAGCAGCTCTGGATAAAAGCCCTTCACCAGGTTGGGATACAGGATGGCTCGCATCCCGGTTGGGAGTTCCAGGCTTCGCATGAAGTCCTTGTCCAGACGCCGGCCACCGATCACATAGAGTGGCTTGTCCCCGACCTGCACCTGCCTGATCGCGGAGAGGCCGAGAACCACCCCGTCCGGAAGTTCTTCCTGTCGGAGAAACGCGTCCTTCGGCGATCCCAGGGGCAGTGAGGTCTCCTTATAACCGAATTTGGCGGGCCGCTGTGCCGACGAGAGAATTGTGCCGGTGTTGTCTGCGAATTCAAGAAAATCCAACTGCTGGTTGTCGGCCAGGGCTTTCGCGTCATTCACGAATGCACTGTAGTCGGCAGAACTGCGGCTCGTCGCGAGTGCCATGCGGGTAGCGGCCTCACTGCTTGCAGCAGTCTCCACGCGGTGTGCGACCTCGGCCCCTCGCCGGCTGAACTCACGACGAAATTGCGCGACCAGGGCCGCAGTCTGATCGTCATTTGCCCGCTCGAATGCGCGCCGGGTCACGGCGGAGACGATCCAAGCGACCGCGCCCACGCTGACGACTACCGTCAACGCGATCAGCAGTAGAAGTTTGCGTCGAAAGCTCAAGGTCTCCCCGCTTCCAGCCAGATGTTTGAGAGACGCCACGTGCCGTCCGAGTCTTCCTGCCAACCCATCACGTTTGCACTCAAAGCGGTGGTGCTCTTGAGATGCAAAAGTGAAATCACTCGCTGCGATTGCAGCAGCGCATTCTCGGCGGCGTAAAGGCTGATGGCGGGATCGCCGTCAAACTTGGGCACCGGAAGTCCCAGCCTGCTGGCAAGTTCGCTCAGTGCGACATGCGGGTCGAGCGAGGGCAGAGGAATGCGGACCAGTCGCATGTCGGGGACCTTGGAGTTCGTGGGAAGGGAGTTTGGCGCAAGAAGAACGAGTTTGGCATCGAGCGCGTTCAGTGCGATTCTCGCGGCGATGACTCCTTCCAGCGGGTCTGACGTATCGAATGCCAGGGTCCATGCCGGTCCCACGCGACTGTCGCCCCGCAACTCACGGGCACGTTGAAGATCAAACACTGAGGGGAAAAGGAACGCGTAGCCGGTCAGCCAGTTGGGCAGGAAGGTGCCGGCGGGTTCGCCTCCGCCCTGCAGCAAGACGTCGTTGATTGCCGCTCGATTGATGCTGACCGCAAGAGCCTCGCGCCATTTCGCGTCTTCCGGTGACGTAACATCGTTGCTGAATACTAGCGCCATCCATTCCGACGGAGCCGAACTCTCGACGCGTCTGCCTTCCAGAACTGCGTGACGGGCCTGGTCGGGTGCGACCTCTACGATGTCCGCCTTTCCCAGATCGAGCGCGATCATTTGCTCGC
>Ga0066790_10000541_pt1 | contig 14432 bp, 13 predicted proteins | sample OrgsoiDNA2013050_FD_70963 | JGI IMG/M metagenome (GOLD analysis project Ga0066790, IMG submission 70963) | Permafrost soil microbial communities from the Arctic, to analyse light accelerated degradation of dissolved organic matter (DOM) -... | ecosystem: Environmental > Terrestrial > Soil >...
AAGAATCTGCGCTTGCGTTGCCGATTCCAGCGGCTGCCGCCACAGCGGCGATACAACTAACCGTCTTGAGTTTTGTGTTCATAATTAGTTCTCCTCATTGTTCGAGCGGCGAGACGCCGGTCTACACTTGGAGGTACGCCGCCCGAGATACCACCGCACCATAAACGTGCGTTAGTTTTCCGCTAGCAAATAGCGGTCGACCCACGGACCAGCGTGTAGTAATTACAATGTAGCGCACAACTAGTCCGTTTATGGTTCGACGGCGCACTTGCGCGGGAGTTCAATTAAATCCAAGGCTCGACGTGGTAGGCCATAGTCGGCATACGACTTGCGGGCGAAGTGTGCCTCTCCAAAACCAGTTCTTGCGGCTCCGCCGACTAGGACATTAGATTTGATATTGGACGCTCAGACGAGCGACTGGTAGGGTGCGGCAGCACGCTGCGGCTCGTTCGATGTTCAGGCAGCCCGCTTGAAATTCATTTTGCGTAGTCATTAACCCGCGCCATCGTTGTGGTCTCTTTAATCAGCCACCTCGCCGATTACCGAATTCCTATTCGAAATCGCACTCGCGCGATTTCGATCGGTATCGTCGTCGGTCAGAAGCTGCGTACTACGAGTTCCCGGCGGCGGAACCCGAGCGTCCCGGAGACCAAGTGACCGTGGATTTAAGATCGGGATGGTCCGAACGCAAATTCATCGACGCATTGATTGTGTCGACCCTAATGGTGCTCTACTGCGCCGGCTACGCGTTCTCGTCGGCGATTCCTGATACCACTAGGGACGTTTACGCCGCACTAATGATCAGCAAGGGACTACAATTTCCTCTCGAGGGCCCAATCCTCGGATGGGCAGTACATGCGTCGCCGATTTGGTATTACCTGCTTTCGGTGCCACTCTTCGCGGTGAAATCGTGGGTAGCAGTCGCGCTTTTTGTCGGCTTGCTAGCAAGCTTCAAATTCGTGCTTGCTTACCTGTGCGGTAGGATATTGATCGACCGACGATTCGCAATCTATTGGGCAATCGCGCTAGCGATACCTGGTTGGGGGACGATTCAGCAACTGACGTTTTTTAGCCCCAATCTCGTCGAAACATTCGGATTATTGTCGCTATACCTTGCCATCAGGATATGGCGCTGCCCCTTCACCCGTTTCGCAATCTTCGCGGGCATTGCTTGCGGCATTGGCTTGAATATTCACCCCACCACCCTCCCGGTCGGGCTCCTCCCTTTGGTCGCAGCCTGCGTCAGCGCTCGAGGTAAGCAACTACTGCTACTAGTGGTTGCGTTTGTACTTGCCGCTTCGCTGCCGTTTATCCCTTACATTGTCAGCCAAACACTTGGCAATTTCCCTGATCTCGCTGCGGGGACGCGCTACTTGGAAGCGAATGTCCGCCCTTGGCGAGCGACGAGCATCCTGACAATTGTGTGGTCCACGGTCATCGAAGGCCCTGCCCTTATCGCCAAATTTATCGGTGGAGTCAGTGAACTCGTAGAAAAGATACTCCGAGTGGCTTTTGTAGCAGTGTGGCTTGTATCGCTCGTGGCGTTAGTTCAACGTCCTTCTGGAACTCGGTCGACTCGCGTTCTCGTAACTGCGATTGGAGCTGCATTAGCTTACACGTGGGCAGTCGCATCGCTGCGATCAAATACGCCGGTCTACTTTGTATACGCGCTGCTCCCAACATTCGCAGCGGTTCTCGCGGTCGGTTTCCGCGAAATCGGTGTTGTACTTGGAGCAGAACGCTGCATTGCCGCGTTCGCAATCGTGACCATCGGGGGCCAGATTGCGATAGACGCTTCGATTTTTCGGGTTATGCGCGACGGCGTCGGCACGTTGCCGAGTCTATTTGACGTTTCGACTGCTCGAGGATCGGAGCCTTACTCCGACGTGTGGTTTCCGTCATACGCTCACGGCGAGAATGGTCGATATCTTTGCAGTCTCGATCAAAACACGGTTATGCATGGCGCACTTGCCTATCTCGTGGATCGAAACGCCGGAGTTGACGCATTGCTCAACTGCGATCAGCTTCCAAAGGGACGACTCATTGGACAAAACAGCCACGCCGAACACGTGGTCGGTTTGCCACGTGCATATTGGTCTGCAATTCGATGGAGCCCCAAGTGCTGGGTAGGACCAATTGGTGTTGCTCAAGTGGACGCGGTTATATGGCCGGAGCGGGCTGTCCCAATCGCTGACGCTGCAAGCTATCCGCCGCGCGCCATATTGCGTGGCGAGTTCATTTCCAAGACTGTGGAATTTGTTTCATCACCTAACCAGGCGGTTGCAGTTACGAATGTTATCTTCGGCCACATGCCCTGGCGAGCGTTATCCATTGAGGCAGATGGACGCACGATGCAACCGATATTTAGCACACAAGTTTCAGGACTTTACGGCGTAAGTCCCGAGCGTGACACCGACGTCCATTGGCGCATCAAGTTTGATGCGGTCGATGCGGAATACGTCGATATCGTCGTATTCGGGAGGCCATCCACGCCAATCGCTGGGCCATCTTGCGACCGCGCACCCCTTCATTCAAATCGTTCAATAGTACCTATTTACTCGGCTAGCTCACCTTCACCAACATGATGCCTGTTTTGCTAGCGGATCGATCGTGTTGCGATCGGAAATGCCGGACCGATGATTTGCAGAGAACCGGGGAGTCCTACTTTACTTCGCCTTGTAGGATTGTCGCAAGATCGGTAGCCCAAGGGCCTGTCCCGCTAGCGAGACTCTGTTCAAGTCCCCGCGATCAATGGCATAGTTATGCTACCGACTAGTGGGAGTGAGAGATGAAACAAAGCACGTTTGCTGACCTTGAGTATGCCGCCAAGAAGAAGCGGACCCGGCGTGAGAAGTTTCTGGGCGAGATGGATCGGGTGGTGCCGTGGGCGAGGTGGCTGGCGCTGATCGAGCCACGTTGCCCGAAGGCGGGGAATGCCGGACCGCGGGGTCGCGTGGAACTGACGAATACTTCCTGCACGACGTCGGGCAGGTCGATGGGACCCTTGACCGCCAACGCGTGACCATCCGGTACAGCGAGGCAGTATGGGTCGCTCAATCGCGCACCCAGTACAACCAGGCTGGCATTGACGGGTGGCCGCACCAGGCCCACGTCGATCTCGTTGGACTGGAGCGCTTGACCCTGCGTCGAGCTGAACATCTCCCGCACCTCGAGTTTGGCTGCCGGCCGCAATGCGCGCAGGCGTCGAATGACCCTGGGAAGAGTCATATGACCCGTGGAAGGCGCATACCCGGTACGGACGAATCCGCCGGTCGCATCCTTTTGATGTCTCGCGCGGTGTCGAGCGCTTTCCGCCCGAGCCAGCACGTCTTTCGCGTCGTTCAGAAATGCGATTCCAACCGTCGTCCAGCGAACACCGCGCGGATCCCGGATTAATAGCTGAACGCCAAGTTCCTCCTTCAACTCTTTGATCTGGAGTGATAACGGAGGCTGGGTCATGATGAGTTTTTTCGCCGCGCCGGAGATACTGTCTCGTTCAGCAACAACTGATGAAGTTTCGGAGGTGTTTCAGTTCCATAAGGCAACCGATGTACAAGTTGGATATGGCATATATACTAATTCAATATTGGGCGTCACTTTACAGCAGTGCAACACTACATTCCAAATACCAAGGTTCGCGTGTCCAAGCACACTCAGCGTATGGCGTCGTTCGCGAACCAGGGGATCGAGCGCCGATCGAGAGCGCAGCCGGCATCACTGATGCGGGCAAAAAAATGGACGGAGGGTAAAGATTGCCTTGGTGCCCCACTGGCACCGACTGCCGGTTTGTCAGGGCTTTCGTCACGGCAGTGATCGATTCAAATAATCAGTCAATCAACAATTTCGGACTGCCACTTCTCGAGTCCGGTGCAGCGAACGCTTGGGGCGTAAGGCAAATATTCCAACTGAAGGAGGAAATTCATGAGTAAGAAACAAAAGGGTACGGCGCACGGCCTCGCGCCGCAGTTTCACAAGCGTAAGCTCGTCAGCCTGGGCGTTGCCTGTGCGTTGGCAGCGTCAGGAACGATGCTTGTTGCCCCAAACGCCGATGCCCGCGTCACCAAAATCAATATCACGACGCACGAATCGCCGACGTACGGGGGCTTCTCGTTCCCGGGAGTCGGTCAGTACGAGAAAATCGCCGGCACGATGACTGCAGAGATCAGTCCAACTGACGCGCACAACGCTGGAATCGTCGACCTTGCATTGGCGCCCAGGCTGCCGGATGGCAACGTCCAGTATTCGTTCGCGTTCTACATCCTCAAGCCGATCGATCTGACCAAGGGTAACCACAAGATCTTCTACGAGGCCCCGAATCGCGGCGGCAAGCTAAGCGGTACTTTCAATCAGACAACGGGTGGAAACGATCCTGCGACGACAAGCAATCCGGGTGCCGCCTTTCTGAACCCGCAGGGCTATACGCTGGCGTACTCGGGCTGGGATCAGGCTGCCGGGCAAAACAGCGCCGCTTTCAACTCGACCATCACGTTGCCTGTCGCCCACAATCCGGACGGCACGTCGATCACGGGTCCGGTGTATGACTACATCGAGAACGACAACGCAACGACGATGACGTCAACGCTGACATACACGCCCAATTCGCTGGACCAGACCAAGGCGCAATTGACGGTGAAGGCTCACCTCAATGATGTGGCCGTGGTGATCCCGGCAAGTGGCTGGGCGTACACCAAGGTCACGACTGGGGTGATTACCAACGACGGAACCGCGATCCAGTTGCTGCCCGCGAGTACGGCGTTCGCGCAAGGCAGCATCTACGAAATGACGTACATCGGTAAAGATCCGACGGTCAATGCCGTCGGATTTGCCGCGGTCCGGGACTTCGCGTCGTTTCTCCGCTACGCGACGGCAGACGATGCCGGCACACCGAACCCGATGGCCGGAGACGTGCAGCGCATATACACCTACACCGTCTCGCAGCCGACGCGGATGCTCAATGACTTTGTGTCTCTCGGTTTCAACGCGGATGAATCTAACCGGAAAGTGTTCGACGGCATGGATATGTGGATCGGCGCCGCCGACGGGATCAACATGAATCTGCGCTTTTCCCAGCCCGGACGAACCGAACGGAACCGCCAGCATCATCTCTACCAAGAAGGCGTATTCCCATTTGCCAATACGATGATGACCGATCCGATCACCGGCAAGACCGATAGCCGCTACGCGAAGTGCACCGCGAGCAACACGTGTCCGGTCGCCATGGAGATCTATTCGGCGAACGAATATTGGGTCAAGGCCGCGTCGCTGTTTCACACCGATCCGGCCGGTACTGTCGACGTTGCGCCTAACCCCATCACCCCGATCTATTTCATGTCCAGCCATCAGCACGGCACGGGCAATGGGGCAGCCAAAGGCGCTTGCCAGCAGTTTCAAAACCCGATCGACTCGACGCCGGTCCATCGCGCGCTGCTCGTCGCCATGGATCAGTTCGTCAACAACGGTACGCCGATGCCGCCGAGCATGTTGCCGACGTTTGCTTCCGGCACCTTTGCCACCCCGGCGGCGGTCGTATTGAAGTTCCCGAAGATTCCCGGCGTCACGGTTACCGGACTGGAATCAACGCGCTATTTATTCAACTACGGCCCGCGCTTGGCGCAAGGCATCATGGATATCAACCCGCCGGTCATCACGATACCGTACGAGAATAATCCGCTAAACGGCAAGATCTACCCCAGTTTCGTTCCGATGGTCGATGCCGACGGTAACGATGTCGCGGGGTTCAAAATGCCGGAAGTTGCCGTTCCGTTGGCAACGTATACGGGTTGGGCGCTTCGCTCGGCTGCATTCGGCCTCAACGATGGCTGCGAAGGCACGGGGCAGCAGATCGCCTTCCCGGTGACCGCCGCCGCGCGCATTGCCGCCGGCGATCCGCGGCTGTCGATTGAGGAGCGCTACGGCAGTTTCTCGGGGTATTACTACTCGCTGTTATTTGCGATCGACAACATGGTGACTCAACGAATGTTGCTGCCAGCCGATGCGGCGACGGCATTCAACGCGGGCCTTACGAGAGCATTAAATGCCGGATTCGTGCCGAAGGAAGAAGAGTTCGACGCGTTGTTCTCCAGCATGAGCCAATAAAGATAAGAGCCGCTACTCACGCGGCCTCTGACCACCTCCGGGCACGTTCGCGACGAAAAAGTCGGGGCCGTGCCCGGTTTCTTTATTGTTTGCCCATGACGCGAACTGGGTCCGCTGCCACCGTTTGCTGTTGAGCGAATATCCGTGCCGACGACACAAGCGGACTATCTACGGGCTTCCGCATTGCCTTCTCGACCGCGACGGACGAGTGATCGGTAGGCACTTCCCGATAGGCAACGGCGCCACGATGGCGGCTGCGCCTCCGACGGTCTTGCCTCTGCGGGAGCTTGTAGCTGGTGTGGGGCCCGATATGTTGCGAGAGCGGTCTGTAAGCATTCTGCGCGAGATTGACCGAAGCGCCCCGAGTGAGCCGGGCGAGGATGACGAATAGGATTTGACGTGACTTGCCGAGACTTTAGCGTATGAAGACCAGCGCGCGCCGCAACCCAGAGCGCATGAGTGCCTGGATCTTGGCCGGCATCGCCGCGACCGAGGGTGCCTGGGTCGTGATCAATTTCGCGCATAGCCCGAGCGGCTTTCTGAAATATGCGGGCTTTGCCGCTGGCGAAACCGGGACAATTGCTGGGTGGGCGCTGGCGACAGTCGTCGTCGGTCTATTCGTTTGGTTCAGCGCACGGCTCCCGAGCGTTCGCGCCAATCTGTTGCGGCCGTCGTTTCTGAAAGTACTAGGCCTGGCGGTCGCCGTCGCGGCGGGATTCCTCGAAGAGATCATTTTTCGGAAGTGGCTCATGGATTACCTGAGCCACGAAGAAATCGGCCCGGTGGTGCAGGTGCTGGCGTCGGGGTTGGCGTTCGGCCTGGCGCACGGCGTGTGGGGCTTGATGGGCCGCAGCCTGCGCGCCGCGCTCGGCGCAACCGTGGTGACGGGTGCCTTGGGCACTGCGCTCGCGATCGTCTATATCGCCGCCGGGCGCAGCGTTGCGCCGTGCATTGCGGCGCACTTCCTTATCAACGCGCTTGTCGAGCCCGGCCTGGTATTGGCGGCGACCCGGGGTGAAATGGGGCGCCGTTGACCTTGACCCCGAGGGGCCATTCGGCGCCGTGACGAATATACTCATTGGCACCGCGTCCTGGACCGACAAGAGCCTGATCGCGTCCGGTCGCTTCTATCCGCCCAAGTGCAGCACGCCCGAGGCCCGGCTGCGCTTCTACTCGTCGCAGTTCCCGCTCGTCGAGGTCGACAGCAGCTACTACGCCATGCCGGCGCCCCAAGTGTCGCAGCTCTGGGTCGAGCGCACGCCGCCAGACTTCACGTTCAACATAAAGGCGTTTCGGCTGTTCACAGGGCACCAGACATCGCCGGCGGCGCTGCCCAAGGACATCGCGGAGGCACTCGGCCCGGTCGACAAGAAGAACGTCTATTACGAGGGTTTACCGCGCGAGCTGCTGGACGAGCTCTGGCGCCGGTTCAGGGACGCCCTTGCGCCCCTGAAACATTCGGGCAAGCTTGCGGCGGTGCACTTCCAGTTCGCACCGTGGGTTGGCTTCCATCCCAAAAGTTTCGAGCACATCGAGGAGTGCCAGCGCCAACTCGAGGGCTACCGGCTGGGCGTGGAGTTTCGCAACAAGACCTGGTTTGAGGGTAGGCACGAAGCGTCGACGCTGAAGTTCGAGCGCGAGCGCGGGTTGGTCAACGTGATCGTCGATGAACCGCAGGGTATGGCCAACTGTATCCCGTCGGTCTGGGAGGTCACGGATCCGACGTTGAGCATCGTTCGGCTTCACGGGCGCAACCACGCGACTTGGAACAAGAAGGGGCTCGCGTCGTCGGCCGACAGGTTCAACTACGACTATGACCGCGCCGAGCTCGAGGACCTGGCGGGCAAGATCAACGCAATCGCTGCGGCCAGCGTGCACGTCGTTTTCAACAACAACTACGAGGATCAGGGCCAGCGGAACGCGCGGGTGTTGCAAGAGCTCCTTCGGCCCGCATAGAGGGCTGGGCCGCGAGCGTCGCGCACTCGGGGGTGTACTCTCAGCTTCAGGTGCGTTCTCGGACCGCAATATACGGCCGACCGTTGCCCTTGCGTCGACGCACCCAGCGCCTAACGAACACAAACTCGGTTGGAAAGCCGATATTAAAGTTTCGGCAAGCACGATGCCGAGATAACCTTTTCGAGAGTGGTATCTTTCACCTGACTCCGTCCGGATTAGCGTTCGCTCCGAGACTCCGAAACACTCCACCCGTGAAGAGTCTTTCGCTTGGCGTCATCGCTGACCACAACCTATCTCGGTGGTAAAGTCTCCGACCAGGGATTTTTTCGTTTGACCCGCAACCACTAGGAAATCGCCATGCCCCCGCGAGTCGCGACGTGCAGTTGCGGTCAACTCTCTCTAACGGTAACTGAAGAGCCGCTCAGAGTATCGATCTGCCACTGTCACGCCTGCCAGCGTCGTACAGGTAGCGTACTTGGTGCTCAAGCGCGATTTCGGGCGGCCGCGGTGGAAGCTAAGGGGACTGCCCGTCAGTACGAACGGACGAGCGATGGGGGGCACAAGATTGTGTTTCACTTCTGCCCGAATTGCGGATCCACCGTCCTCTATCAAATTGAAGGCCTCGAAGACAGAATTGTCGTGCCTGTTGGAGCATTTGCAGATCAGGATTTTCCTTCGCCCACCGTTTCGGTCTACGAAAGGCGCAAGCACGAATGGGTTGCCGTGCCGCCGCAGATCGAACATTTGACATAGTGAGGGTTGTCGCGGTAGGCGTAAATCTCGTTAGAGAAAACCGCGGGCACCTCAGCTGCGCAACTGATGTGTGCACCCTGGCTATGCCTGGTTGCCGTCAGACAGTACGAGGCCTTGGCCGGTCGCTGCCAGCCAAGGCCTCTGACCACAACAGCACAGGGAGGAACTGTTATGGCCAAAGAAATGGACCGCACTGTCGATTCAGAGTTCGGCAGGACATATTCCGTTTGGGATGAGATGCCTCTCAGCGATCGTTGCGACCGTCCATCCTAGGAAACTTTTTGCGCCCACGTTCACGTAAATTCGACCCGTGCAAGCTGACTGCACGACGCTACGTCTCGACGTACCCGCTATGGCACGAGCGGATTGATCACTGTAAAGCGCCCTGTATAAGCGCAGCCGGCGTTGGTACTTTGCCCACTCAGTCTACCGCTTATCATCCCGATGCGATTGGTGATTTCAATCAAATTCATATTTCCGACCTCGCCGGTAGCACACGAGTACGAACCGGAAACAAAACCCATTCTTCCGGCCTCCGTGTACGTGCCGGCGATAGTGCAAACCGGTCCAGCAGTGGCTCCGGTGAATTGGTACTGTCCAGATATGGAGTTTCCGGATTGGGTCAGATTGAGCGCGAGTGCGGCAGAACCTTGCTGGTTGCTGGTGGAATTCGCGCAGCCTGTTGCTGTAACGTTTGCGACGCCGACATAGTTGCCTGCAATGGGTTCAAGCTGAAGCGGCTGACGTTGGATATTTTTGCTGACCACGACGCCATTGATGCTATAGGAGATGTGCGCCGACGACACTGAATCGAGTACAAACGTCATGGTTCCTACCTGAGACAACGTAACTTGGGCGGGAATGAATGTCGGCAAGCCGTAGTACGGGCCATTCGTGAGAAATACAGGTCCCGTAAACGTGTTGCTTCCGCTGAGAGTTAGTTGGGCCGTTACCCAGCGCGGGCTGCCGTCTGTGCCGTAAACGAAGATGGTGACAAAAACCAGGCTTCCTGACTGGTTTGCTTGCAAGCCCCAACCGCTTTCATTTGGATTCCACCAGAGATCCGTCACGTCGGTTGATACGAACGTCTTTGGTGACACTTCCTCGGCCGATGTGGCCTGCTGGGATACCGTCACAAGAAACATGAGAGCACAGCAACTCAAAATTGACCGTGTCATTTGCATTTCCCCAAGTTTTGAACGCCTGAACTCGACCACGCAGCCTCAGTAGGCGTTCGGTTTTGGCGCGCTGGCTGGCACCGCGGATACTGGCGCGGCCACGGGTAGAATTGCTGTGGGCGCTCCCTGCTGCGCTATTCTGGGATCGCCAGTGCACACCAAGGTCACCGCGATGGTTGCGGGATAGTCGTACGCAGCCCCTGTGCCGGCGTCCACTGCGGCGCCAATTACGCCGCCGAAGATGATATTGCCGAAAGCCATTGCCTTGGTCGCCGACGGCACGGAGACCGGTACGGACTTGTATTCACCCTTTTCGCACGCAACGAGCATGTCGCCATATGCGCGCTGCACCGTGACTGTCCCTGGCGTGCTTGAGACAAACCACGTGCCTTTGTCATTGCTGAGTTTGCAGCTGGCCGCAAAACATCCTGGCGTCTCGACGGACACGCTCTGGTTCTGACCAGTCGTGATACTTGCGCATCCGGGCAAGACGGCAAAACAAATCATTAATAGTGATAGCCGCATTCTTATCTCCCTGAGTGTTGGCACCGCTCTAAGGGAGCTGCATATTCCGTACCACCAGGACAGCATCATGGCCGCAGGGCCCGCGCACTGTTAGCTGCCGCAGGCGGCGTGCCCGTGGTGTCACCTTGTGACGCGGATCGGCATACGGACCTAGATGCTATTCACATCCGAAACGAAGGAGGCATACCTTGGGCCGATCATCCTCCGCCAAGCCGAGTTCGGGCTTACCTCTGCATCTGGATGGATGTGAACGCGATTTCGTAGTTCTGAATCCGCAGGGTCTCAGTTGGAGGCGAGCGAACACGCGTCGCGCAGCCCCGTTGCCAAAAATGCCGGCCTGGCGTTGGGGATCATATCGGGGGTGCGGCCGAGAAATATCGGCGCCCAAATCTATTAGGCGCCTATTAATACGATACTTGTGAGCGATTCCTTACCTGCGGCGCAAAGGCTGGAGGGTGGCCAAGGGCGGAATTGAACCACCGACACAAGGATTTTCAGTCCTCTGCTCTACCAACTGAGCTACTTGGCCAAGCCGCGGATTTTACCAGATCGAGCTTGTCCGGCATAAGCTTCCATTGCGTCTAATCGCCGAGAAAGGCCAGTATTTCGTTCAATGTCGCATCCGGCGCCTCCTCCGCCAGGAAATGTCCACACGGCAATGCACGACCGGAGACATCGTCTGCGACTTGTTTCCAATCCTCGACCGGCTCGAACAGACGATTGACGACCCCCCTGTCGCCCCAGAGCACGAGCATGCGGCAACGAATGCGGTTGTCGCGATCGGCAGCGTCGTGCTCGAGATCGATGGTGGCCGCCGCGCGATAGTCCTCGCAACTCGCGTGCACGGTGGCCGGATCGGCGAAGCAGCGCTCGTATTCGGCTAGCGCGCGAGGATCGAAATGCTGCAATCCGGACGACCAGCCGCCGAGCTTGCGACGCAGATAGTACGAGGTGTCGGCTCCGATCAGGCGTTCGGGAAGATCGAATGGCTGGATCAGAAAAAACCAGTGGTAGTACGCCGTCGCGAATGCCTGATCGGTTCGCGCAAACATCAGCCGCGTCGGCGAAATATCCAGAACGACCAGCCGCTGCACGCGTTCCGGGTGATCCATCGCCATCCGGTGGGCGACACGCCCGCCGCGGTCGTGACCTACGACGGCGAATTGCGAAAATCCCAGCGACTCCATCACTTCGACCTGGTCCTGCGCCATCGCGCGTTTCGAATAGTTGACGTGCGATGCGCCTCCCTCGGGCTTTTCGGAATCGCCGTAGCCGCGCAGATCGGGACAAACGACGGTGAACCGCTGCGCCAATCGCGGCGCGATCTTGTGCCACATCGCATGCGTTTGCGGGTAGCCGTGCAAAAGCAGCAGCGGCGGCCCGCTGCCCCCGGTGGCCAGATTGATCTCGGCGCCCGACGTCTTGATTCGTCGCGAGATGAAATTTTCAAACAGGGTCGCCGTCATCATCCCAGTCGTTCGTCGAGGTTCGCATTTCGCGGCAGCGGTACGTAGGGCCGCGTTCGCGCCAGCGCAAGATCGAGCGCCGCGCCCAGGCCGGGCGACTGCGGCACGACAAACGCCCCGTCAACGAGCGGCGCGGCATTGCCTCCAATCAGCGCATCGAAGAGCGGGCTTTCCGCCCACTGATGCTCCAGCCAGAGCACGCCAGGCGACGCGGCGCAGACATGGATGCTGGCCAGGTGAGCAATGGGGCCCGTTGGATTGTGCGGCGAAAAAGCGACGCCGTGAGCATCGCAGATTTTCGCAATCGCCAGCATGCCGCGGTAGCCGCCTGCGTATTTGACGTCCGGCATGAGCACATCGTAGAGAGCGGCCGCGCACATCGCCACGGCCTGCTCCGGCCCCGTGATCATCTCGCCGCCGGCGAGTTGGATACCTTGCGCGTGCGCGCGCTCGCGCAGGCGCGCGATGGCACCGAACTGCAACGGATGCTCCGAGATCGGACATTCGATCCAGTACGGCGCCGCGCGCGCGATGTCGCCGATCAGAGTCGTCGCGCGAGCCTCGTCGAAACGCCAGTGGCAATCGACCAGCAGCGGAGTCGACGGCCCTATCGCGTCGCGCACCGCAAATACCCGATCGAGACCTTCGCGGGTGAGATCATCGATGGGCGTTGAATGCCCGTCAGCGGCAATGACGCCATCAAAGGGCGCGAGCTTGACGCTCGGATAGCCCGCCGCGAGCGCAGCGCGAGCTGCGTCGGCAAAACCTTCGGGCGAGCGCGATTTCACGCCGCGATTGATGTTGGCGTACGCGGGCACGGCGCTTCGCCGCGCCGGTCCGATCAACGCGTGCACGGCCTGTGCGCCAGCCTGCGCCGAAACGTCGGTGATGGCCTGTTCCAGCGCACTCCTGACCGCATGCGCGACGAGGCCGCCCGGAGAATGCGGCAGGTATCGTATTCCGGCGATTGCCGAGGCGACGTCGCGGCCGACGAAATCACGCGCAAGGACCTCGGCGTAGGCCATTAACAGCGGCTCCCAACGATTGAGCGAGCACTCGCCCCAGCCCGCTACACCGCCGTCGGTCGTGACCGAGACAAAGGTCCAGTTCGTCTTCGATGAGACGTTGACGACGATTGCTTCGATCGCTGCGATGGTAGGCATCGTTGTGCCTGGCGACCCGTCGACGCGTCAATCGACCTTGATGCCGACCGATTTCGCCAGCGGAGTCCATTTGGCGATGTCGCGGGCGATGACCGCAGCGAATTCCTCCGGCGTGCTGCCTACCGCTTCGGCGCCGAGCGAGGTGAGCCGCTCGCGCATTGCCGGCGACGTGGCAATTTTTGCGATCTCCGTCGACAGGCGATTCACGATGTCTCTCGGTGTCGCGGCGGGCGCGAGAATGCCGAACCACGCCACCGTTTCGTATCCGGGAAGACCGGACTCGGCGACAGTCGGGACCTCGGGCATCAAGGGTGATCGGTTGCGGGTTGTCACCGCGAGCGCGCGCAATTTCCCCGCCCTCACGAACGGCACTGCGGGCGGCATGTTGACGATCATCGCCGATACCTGCCCCGTGATGACGTCGGTCAGCGCAGGAGAGGACCCCTTGTAAGGCACGTGCAGCAAATCGATTCCGGCCATGGACTTGAACAACTCCATCGACATGTGCGCGCTGCTGCCGTTGCCGCCGGACGCGTAGTTCAGCGCACCCGGGCGCGCTTTTGCGTAGGCGATGAACTGCTGAACGTTGGTCACCGGCAAGTCTGGATTGACGACCATGATGTTGGGCGCGATCGCGATCTGACAAACCGGCGCAAAATCGCGCTGGATGTCGTAGGGCAGCTTCGAATACACTGCCGCGTTGATTCCGTGCGAGCCGGCGTTGCCGATGATCAGCGTATAGCCGTCCGGCGCGGCCTTGGCGACGATGTCGGAGCCGACGACGCCCCCGGCGCCGGGATGATTTTCCACAAATACCTGCTGACCCAGCGCAGACGAGAGCCGCTCGGCGACCAGCCTGGCGATCACGTCGGGCGCGTCGCCGGGCGTGCTTGGCGCGACAATGCGGATCGGTCTGCTCGGATAACTGTCCGCCGCGCCTGCGCTTGCACCGGCGATCGAAGCCGCCACAAAAATCAACGCCTGAATCAGGAAGCTGCGACGCATGATGGATTGACCTCGTTTGATTCCGCGCCAGCCGGACGCGCCGGACGGAGTTGTTCCTGCTGCGACCGCCGATGCATCATGCCGTTTCAACGACGATCATCGCCATTGCCGAGTCGGCGCCGATACCTACCGACGCCGCCGCAGCCATGAGATCTTTCAATGTCTGGTCATCGATGACGATGCCCTGGATGCTGCGCTGGCTCCGGGTCGTGCGCTCTACCTCCCCCGGGAGCAGCACCGGCTGCCCAGCGACCGCCGGAGGAGACGCCTTGACCCACTCGACGAACCGC
>Ga0066790_10000542_pt1 | contig 14410 bp, 9 predicted proteins | sample OrgsoiDNA2013050_FD_70963 | JGI IMG/M metagenome (GOLD analysis project Ga0066790, IMG submission 70963) | Permafrost soil microbial communities from the Arctic, to analyse light accelerated degradation of dissolved organic matter (DOM) -... | ecosystem: Environmental > Terrestrial > Soil >...
GCTGCCCGTCCCCGGCGAGGCCACCGCCATCCGGTTCGGCATCTCCCTGGCCGGCCACGGCCGCATCGAGCTGCGTGGTGCGGAACTCACCCCGGCGCCGCCGGGAACCCAGGAGTAAAGGCGAGGTGTTGTTAGCAGCGGGTGACGGCGCGACCTCAGGGCTTTCTGTGAACCGCCATCCTGGGTCCGCGATCATGACAGGTACGGCGGATTATCAGACGCAGCTTATCTAACCCGCATGTCAGGTGATGCACGACCCGGCGCCACGCCGCTGGCGAGCATGGTGGCCGATCTGGACGATCACCTCCATGATCTCTGGGCGCACCCGTTGTGGTATTAACCGCCGAGGGCAACGTTGCGGTTTCCGTTGAGCAGAACGCGGTGCTCGGCGTGCCAGGTGACCGCGCGGGCGTCCGGGCAGTACTTTACCGCCGCGCCCTAGCAGTTAGCCTCCAGCCTCTTCGGCACACCGGAGCACGTGATGAGGCCACCCGACTGATTCGCCGCAATATATTGCAGCAGGTACTGGTAGAAGCTCTTGGCTAGTGCGGATGGGTGCGGGGGCATGTACAGGTTGGCCACTGTCGCGAAATTATACAAGCCATTGCGAACGTTCGCCGACGTAGGCGCGATGCCGTTGATGCTGAGCACGGAAGCGTCGGGATAGCCGACGGGATGCCCGTTGGATTCCTGGTCAATTTCCGCGTAACCGATCGCGTTCCGCGTTTCATTCAGGAAACTGAGAAGTTCCGTATTGCTGTATTCAGTGCAAACAGCACTCCCCGCCGGGGGCGGGCAGCTGTTGCCCGAAACTTGCAGCCCTGGTCCTTGCCCTTGGAGGAAGCCCAGGAGGGTACTACGGCTCCCAGCGCCAGCCTGGCGGCCGGCCGCGACCTTGCCCGGCTCGCCGCCCTGCAGGAAGAGCCGCTTCAGCTCACTACTGCTGATGTCCGATCCGGAGTAGAGACCGGTATGCGCGACCACGGAGAAAATGAGCACGCCCAGCGGGTCGGGCGTCAGAAACGGGGCGCTGGAGGTTACTCCGTTGTACATGGCGATCATTGACCCGGCTTGCGCAGGCTTACTTTGCACTGCCGCATTCACCGTCGCCGCGCCATAGGCGCTGTCTATAGCTTTACCGCCGACGTCACCGTAGACCACGTTGATGCTAGCGTGGCACTGCCGCGTATAAATGCTAGCCGCAGCCTGCACGACCGGGCCGAAAGTGGAAGAACCGATAAGCTCGATCGAACCCGAGGCGCAGGCTATGATGGCGGCGCTCGACGTCTGCCGTAAGGTCGGCCGAGCCGCCTTAGTTAGGAGCGGCGGCTTATTGCTTCCGCCATGATCCGGCGACCCCAAGAGGGCTGCTAGCGCAGCGGCAACCGCGACCATGACGGCCGCACCCGCAAGGACGCCGCGTTTCCGCACGAAGTGCCAGATGCCCGTGGTTGGGGTGGGGACCTGGCCGCGCCGCGGCGATCGTGCGTCCGGACTGGCCGGGCCCACGGCCACGGCCACGGCCATGCCGTGCGCCTGTGTCCGGTCCCGGCCGCCGGTGTCCGGTCCGGCCGGGCTGCCTGGACGCCCGTAGCGGTGCACTTCGGCGGCTAGCTCGGCCGCGCTTGCGGCAGCCGGGTCCTTGTTCTGGCTGAAGCCTTGGTTGTACCGCCCGCACCAGGTGCACGGCCACGGCGTGTGAAATCCCTGCAAGCCGTCGACATAACTGACCCTGGAGCACGCCGTACAGCGTCGCAGGAAGAAACCGTTCCCGCAGTTGCTGCACTGCCAGTGGCTCTGCTCGGGATCCGAATCGCCGGATGTCCCGCACTCAAGGCACGGCACATGCGTAAGTTCCTGTCCCATGCTCGAATGCTGACACGCGCGCGGTGACGGCAGGCTCTGGCGGCAGAGCCCGTTAGAGCGCCGTAACGTCTCCGCTAGGCAGTATCGCCAAAGGAACTTCTTCTCGTCGCCGAACTCGTGGATGCGCCCAAGGATGGTCAGTTGCTGGCACAGCTCGCGCGGCCGGTTCAGGATCGCGGTACCCGTGAGGTCTAGGACTAGGCCGTCGCGCGCGATGATGTCGGCGGCGAGTTGTTCGCAGGCCTGGGAGCGGTTAGCGGTGCGCTCCTTGGTGTCCTGCCCCTCATCGATGATCAGCGCTTTCGGCCCGGTCTTGGCCAGTTCCGCGACCCAGCCGAACTCCTTACCGCCGGTCTCCTTTTTGCGTGGCTTGGCCGCGAGTGCCGCCGACCCGATTACGATCACGTCCGTGCCTGGCGGGACCGTCTGCGGCGTCGTGCCGGAGGCCTCGTAGATCTTGAGGCCGGGGAAGCTATATCGCGCGGCGTGGCCCGGGGCTGGCCAGCAACTCGATGCGGTCGGTCGCAGAGACCCTGGCCAGCGTGACACCAGTTCTGCTGCTTCCTGATGGCGGTCGGCCCGCCGACAGCGCGCTGCGCGCTGCGCTGTACGGCTGGGCGTTCCGCAGTAATGCCGGGACTCCTCCAGCAGACATCGCCGCGGCCTAGCCTGGGTTTCGTCGCATTCACGACCGCTGGCCGACCTCAACGGCGACCAAGACTTGGTGCTCGACGCTCTCAACGCCATCTCGGTCAAGCTCGATGGCACGCCAGCCGCGCCGAACACGGTCAGCCGTAAGCATGCCGTGCTGAGCAACGTCCTGGACTTCGGGATCGGCCGCGGATTGGACGTTAACCAGCAGATCGTTGACCTCCAGCGTGGGCCGCGGGTTCAGCGCTGCGGCCGTGTCACGCAGGATCGTCTGGGCGCGCGCGGTGGCCTGCGCCTGCGTCATCGTCTTCGTGGCCACGCCGCCTCCCGAGCATGCCGTGAGCAGCCTGTGACGTGCCAAAACTCATCCCCGGCCGCTGATTTGGTAATTCGCGCCGGGTGGACGCTGCCCGTAGTGCCCGGTGGGGTTGTAGCGGAACCCTACCGGGGGGGTGCCCGCAGAACTGTAACTCGGCACGGGCAGCGGGCGTCAGCAACTCGCCGACCGCCCCGACGAGCCGTGTCATGTCGAAGGAGACCTGCCGGGTGTCGCATTCCGGTGCGGCGAGGACCGCGAGGCTCGAGCCGTCGCTTACCGCCTTGACGAGCATCAGGCCGTCCTCCATTTCCACCAGGACCTGGATGGGCGCTCCGCCCTCGAATATCCGCGCTGCCCCCTGCACCAGGCTGGCCAGGCCGGAGATGATGGCTGCGAACTGCTCAAGGGCGTCTTCAGGGATGCCCGCCGACATGGCAAGCGGCACTCCGTCTGCGGATACCACGATCGCGTGCGCGACGTCCTCGATCCGTGTGGTGAAGTCGGTGACAAGCCAGTTCAGGTCCTGGCCGTAGGGCTGGCTCATCGATTGGCTTCCTCTCCTGCGCTCGGCGCCCCGGTCTCAGCCTCACGGCTGCCGAGCTGGAACCCGCCAAGGCGACTACGTGCCTTTTCGGGTGACCGCCGTGGGGGCGGTGCCTGGCGCAGGGGAATTGCCTGTCCCCCCGTCCGAGGGCTTTCGGGCTGCCAGCCGGGTGCCTGTGCCTCGTCCGTGGCGGGGGCACTGGCCTTCGCGCCACCGGCCGAACGGGGGATCAGGTTCGTCCCGGGTGTCCGCAATGGCAGCCCGGCCGCCGTGCGGTCGCTGGGCGCCGGCATGCGGGTAGCCCTGGTGGTCCGCATGCCGTCACCCGGTCGGCTACCCAGGCCGGATACCTGCCGGGCCGGCGTGCTGGGCGCCGGGGCGCCAGACGCGCTGCCGACGGGGGCGGCGGGCTCGGCCTGGGCCGCGGCGGGCACGCTGCCGACCGCGCCGGGCTCGGTCACGCTGAGGGCGGCGCCTTGCGCGCGACGGCCGGACGGCCGCTGAGCGCGGAACCAGTTGGACGCTCTCCGGGTCGCTGCCGCCGACTGTTCCGTGCCACCCCGGGCGCGCCGGGCGCCTGTCCCCGGCGAGGCGAAGGACGAGCGCTCGGCTAGCCGTCGTGACCGCTCCTGCACATCGCGGGCGGATTCCCGGCCGGTGAGCTTGCCTGGCAGCCAGACCAGGGCGGACAGTCCCTTTGGGGTTGCGGCCTGCAGCCGGACCCGCACCCCGCGCCGCGCGGCCAGCCGGGATACCGCGAATAGCCCCATGTGCTGGGACACCGATACGTCAATGAGCGGCGGGTTCTCGAGTCGCCAGTTCATGCGGGAAAGACGGGAAGACGAGATGCCGATCCCGTTGTCCCTAACCTCGAGCAGCACGCCGCCAGCGGACACCTCATGGCCCGAGACGCGCACCGGGGTGTCCCCGGGGGAGAACATGGTGGCATTCTCGATGATCTCCGCGAGCAGGTGGACCACGTCGGCGGCCACGTGGCCGGAGATGACGATTTCCGGCTGCATGTCGAGCAGCACCCGGCTGTACTGCTCGATCTCCGAGGTCGCGGCCCGTACCACGTCCGTGAGCGGCACTGGCTCGCTCCACTTGCGCACCGGCTCTTCGCCGGCCAGCACCAGGAGGTTCTCGGAGTTGCGCCGCATCCGGGTGACCAGGTGGTCTATTGAGAACAGGTCGGACAGCCGATCGGGATCGTCCTCGGTCAGCTCCAGGGCGTCGATCATTTGACCCAGCCGGTCGATGAGCGGCACGCTGCGCCGGGACAGGCTGATGAACATGGCGCTGATGTTGCCGCGCAGCGCCGCCTCGTTGCCTGCCAGCCGAACGGCTTCCTGGTGCACCTGGTCAAAGGCGCGGGCGACCTCGCCGATCTCGTCGGAGGAGTCGACGTCGATGGGTTCTACGCCGGCCGGGACGCCGTCCCCGCCGGCCTCGCTGATCCGGCGGACCATCTCCGGCAGCCGCTCTTCCGCTACCTCAAGTGCCCCATTCCGCAGTCTGCGCAGCGGGCCCACCATCGACCAGCCGATGATGAGCGTGGCGGCCAGCGCGATCCCGAGCAGCAGGGCGACCGCGAGGCTGTAGATGATCGCCACGGCGATTGCGCCGTCGTGCAGTGACCCGCCGCGGGAGATCACTGAGCCCGCGAACTGCCGCTCCGCCGACCGCATGCCGCTGACCACGTACCCCAGTGAGGAGCTGGCGTCGGAGATCGTGGGGTCAGTGGCGATGGGCGAGTTGCTCGACGCGAGCGAGATGGCCTGCTGCTCCTGCGCCTGCGCCTGCACGACGGTCGGGCTTGACAGCACGCTGCCGAGCAGCTGGCGCTGGGCGGCCGTGGCCGCCGTCCCGAACTCGCTCAGGCCGCCTTGCTGCTGGGCCTGCGCATCGGTAAGCGCCGACTGCTGGGCCGGCCCGAACCGCCCTAGGCTGACCAGGTCGGGCCGCAGGGCCGAGGTGAGGAGCGCCTGCTGCTGTGACGCCTCCTCCTTCATGCTGGAGACCAGGCCGAGCACGCGGACCGCACCCGCCAGCGCCGAGTCGCTGCTGCCCACCGCGATCTGGCTCTCGACGGCCAACAGCGCGCTGATCGCCGCTGCATACTCCTTGATCACGATCAGCGCGGGAAGCTGAGTGCCGGTCGCCGCGGCGCGGATGGCCGACAGGTTCCCGATCACAGTGAGAGCCGACTTTGTGTCCTGCTGGGCCAGTGCCGGGTAAGAGCCCCCGATCCCGCCGGCCAGGGCCTTCACCTGGCCTGCCCAGCCGTTGGTGGCCGTGTAGTCCTGGCTGAGCAGCCTGAGCTCCGGCCCCGGCGGGATCGCCGACGAGGCCGAGGCGCCCCGGCCGCCATTGCCGTTGCCCAGCATGATGAACCGGACCGTATCCTGCCGCTCGTTCTGCAGTGCCTGCACCAGGCCCGTGATCTTGCCGCTCTGGCTGGCCAGCGTTACCACGCGCTGGTAGACGAGGGCGCTCTGCAGGGACGAGGCGATGAAGATCCCCCCGGCCGCGACCGCGGTGACGGTCGGGATGATCACCAGCAGGAGCAGCCGCGATCGCACCCGCCAGTTCTTCAGCGCGCGCTGCGCCGACCCAGCTCGTGGCAGCTGGCTGCTGGCGCGGTCCGGGAGGAGCGCGCCGGGCATGGGACTGTCCGGAGCGGCGGTGCCACCTGCGGCTGCGGGCGGGCTGTCATCGCGCGGCGCCCGCCTGACCGCCGCGCGATGGCTGCCGCGAGCTTTCCTGGTCCCCGACGGCCCATCGCTGGCGCCCCTCAGCATGAGACCGGCAGGTGTACAGCGACATGCGAACGCCCGATATGCGAACGCCGCAGCGGAACCGACACGGGGTGCTCCTTCCCGCCAGGACAATTCTGCGTACACGGCGCCACCGATTACCCGCATGCCAACACTAACGTGCGGCGAGGTGCAAACGGGATCAAATCATAGCCATTGGGATACCCGGTTTTGCAGGGGTGACGCCGGGATTCTGCCACGTGCCCCTGACCAGGCAGATGAGGTGGCGGCCGCGCCGCTGTGCAAAGTGCATACGAAATCATGCACCCGCATATGTGATCTCACCAGCCAAAAGCCGAAACGTAAGATTTACAATGCCGAAGCTGGTCAACCTGCAAGCAATGGAGTAGCCTCTGGCGCTATGTTGTGCCCGGGAACATCCGGATTCTCCGCTTTAAGGAGGCCCTATGCGGCTGGCCTGCGCCAGTGTCTGCAGCTCGGCCTTGCGCATCGCGGTGGCAGTACTGCCGGTGGCGGTGCTGGCTTCCGGCTGTCATGTCACGGGCACCGGCGCGTCAGGTGCCAGCGGGCCGGTCACGGTGGCTGTCGTCCCCGGGATCGACAACGCCCCGCTCCGGGTCGCCGTCCAGGACGGCCTGTTCCGGCAGCGCGGCCTGGACGTCACCATCAGGGACTACCCGTCCCTCGGCGCCGAGCTCCATGCTCTCACCAGCGGCCAGGCGGCGATCGCGGCCGGCGACTACACGAGCTTCCTCTACGAGCAGGCCCTCGGCCGAGCCTCGCTGCGGCTCATCGCCGACGGGTACGACGCGGCCCCGGACTCGGTGGCGATCCTCACCCTGCCCGGCTCTGGCATCACCGCGCCGCAACAGCTGCAGGGGCAGGACGTGGCCACGCTGCCCGCCCAGGTGGTCCCGTACTCCGCGGCGGTCCCGTACGACATCCAGACCCTGGCGGCAGCGGAGGTCCTGCAGAACGACGGCGTGAGCCCGAGCAGCGTGACCTGGACACAGATGCAGGCGAAGGACATGATCGGGGCGCTTCGCAGCGGCAAGGTGCAGGCGATCCTGGCCACCGAGCCCTACATCCTGCAAACCGAGGAACAGCTCGGGGCTGTCGAGGTGGTGAACGCGAGCAGCGGCGTGACGTCCGGGCTCCCGCTGTCGGGATACTTCAGCCTCGGCTCCTACGCGCGCGCACATCCACCGACCGTGCGGGCATTTCAGGAGGCACTGGATCAGGCCCAGGCCGACTGCGCCCAGCGGGGACCGGTGCAGGCCGCTCTACCGCAGCTCACCGGCATGAGCACGGGAGACGCGGCACAGGTCACCCTAGGCACGTACCCGGCATCCCTGAACGTCGGCCAGGTCCAGCGGGTCGCCACGCTGATGTATGACTCCGGGATGATCAGCAATCCGGTCAGCGTGAGCGCCCTGGCCTCCGGGTAGGCCGGGAACCGCGCCTCTATTTATATCCGCTATTCATATCCGCCTCTTCATTTGCTGAGATATGTCTCTGCGCTAGGCCACCAATCCGGCGCACGTCAAACAGGATGCACGCGAAATGGAGCTGTAACCTCATGCCCGGTTCCCGGGGTTCCTGACAGATACGCCACCGAAGGTCGCCAGATGCCCGGCTACCCCCAGGCCGGCCTGGAATGTCCGGCCGGTAATGCCCGGGCATGTCGGCATATAGGGGATCACCTCATTATGCTTACCGAGTCGCGGCGCCTTCCAGACTGCGGGCCGCGGGCAAAGCAGACCTGCCGCACGTCCATCGAGCGCACCATGCCGTTTTTCTGAGGAGGCCATTTCGTGAATCAGGCAGATCACAGCAGCGCACTGCAGCCGGGCATCCCCCGCCGCCGGGTCCTGGCCGGGCTCGCAGGTGCCGGCGTGGCGGCTGGCGGCGGAAGCCTCCTGGCCGCGTGCAGCAGTAGCACCTCGTCAGCGACAGGCACCAGCCGTCGCAAGAGCTACGGCGGGAATCTGCAGGTGGGCCTCACCGGCGGGTCGTCGTCGGACACCCTCGACCCGCACAAGGGCGTCACAGACATCGACATCTCCCGGGTCCAGACCCTGTACGAGCCACTGGTCACGCTCGACATCCAGGCCAAGAAGGTGGTGTACCTGCTGGCCGAGGAGATCAGCCCTCAGGGCGGGTCGCTCACTGACTGGGTGATCCGGCTGCGGCCCGGCGTCACCTTCCACGACGGCAGGCCGTTCACCGCCGACGACGTGCTATTCAGCTTCCACAGGATCATCACCCTCGCCGCGCCCGGCAAGATCTTCATGGGGCCCATCGACATCAGCAGCACGAAGAAGCTGGACAGCCACACCGTCCTGGTCAAACTGACCTCACCGGTCGCCGACTACGCCGCGCAACTCGCGGCGGCCCCGTTTGACCTGCTCATCGCGCCCGCGACGCTCAACCCGGCCCGGCCGAACGGTACTGGCGCGTTCCGGTACCAGAGCTTCACGCCCGGCCAGCGCAGCGTGTTCACCCGCAATCCGCACTACTGGCAGCACGGCCTGCCCTACGCCGGCACCCTGACGATCACCGACTTCCCCAGTACCGTGTCCCTGGCCGATGCGCTGACCACCGGCCAGGTCCATGCCGCAGGAACCCTCGACCCGCCCCAGGTAGCCGCGCTTTCCAACAGCAGCGGCATCAACGTCGTCGTCTCGAGCGCCGGGAGCATCATCCCGTTCACGATGCGGGTTGACCAGCCGCCCTTCACGGACGTCAGGGTCCGCCAGGCGATGCGGCTCCTGGTCAACCGGCCGCAGATGATCGACTCGGCGCTGGACAGCTACGGCACGGCCGCAAGCGACGTGTTCTCCCCCTACGATCCCGACTTCGACCACTCCCTGGTCCGGCAGCAGGACATCCCACAGGCAAAGTTCCTGCTCAAGCAGGCGGGCAAGGAGGACCTCACGGTCACGCTGGTCACCTCGCCCGTCCTGTCCGGCGTCGTCGCGATGGCCACCGTGCTTGCCGAGCAGGCCAAGGCCGCGGGTGTCACGATTACCATCAAGAACGTCCCGCCGGGAACCTTCTTCGGCCCGGACTACTTGCAGTCGACGTTCTCCCAGGATTACTACAGCTACTTCCCCTACCTGACCCAGGCAGCCCAGTCGATGCTGCCGGGCAGCCCGTACAACGAGACCCATAACAACAACTCTCACTACACCAGCCTGTACAACCAGGCCAACGCCACGGCAGACGACGGGCTGCGCAAGGAGATCCTGCACGAGATGCAGAAGTACGACTTCACTCAGGGCGGCTACATCATTCCCGCCTTCGCCGACACCCTGGACGCCTACAGCTCCAAGATCACCGGCTATGCCCAGTCCCGGCTCGGCCAGCCCTTGATGGACTACGGCTTCATGAACTTCGCGTTCGCCGGATGACATCCTCATGGCCGCGAGGGCCACGCCAGCCCGCGCGGCCGGCCCACTCGCAGACTCTGGCTCACGCGTGGCTGGTCAGGATTCCCCGGATCCGGTCGTTCACGAGATCCGGCCGGTGACCGAAGGCCGATCCGTGCCCAAGGCCCTCCAGGAGGTGGAACGTGCCGCTGGCGGCCAGTTCGGCCACCTGGCGGGCACGTTGCGGAGGGGTCTGCACGTCCTCGCTGAAGCCGATAACGTGCAGCGGCACCTGGCAGTGGGGCAGGCGCTCGGTCGAGTCATACTCCAGGCACGCCTCCCACTGCGCCGCGAGCATCTCCCCGTCGCGCTCGGCGAAGTCGTCGGCGACCAGGTCGCGGAGCCGGGCCCACAGCCGGTCATCGCCGAGTGCGCTGGCCGGGTACAGCAGGAAGGCATAATGGGCCAGTGCGAACCCGGGGGTGAGCCGGCCCCCGGCGCGCCGGAAGTCGATCTCAGCCTGCTCCCATTCGCGGATGAACCCAGTCTTGCGCACGCACGTGCCCATCACGACAGCCACCCGGACCAGATCCGGGCGGGTGAATGCGACCTCCTGCGCGATCAGCGAACCCATCGACAGCCCCGCGAGCGCCACTGGCGGGCTGCACCGCGCCTCGATCAGGTCAATGATGTCGGCGGCATGATCAGCGATCGACCACGGCGGCGGGGACTGCGAGGTGGTCTGGCCGACCCCGCGGGCGTCGTAGGTGGTATTGCGGTACTCCGCGTCGAATACCGGGGTCTGATAGCGCCGCCAGATGCTGCCACGCTGGTCACCGGCGGCAAGCCAGACCAGGTCGGGGCCAGCGCCGCTCTGCTCGAAGAAGATGGAGGCGTCCGGTCGCTGCAGGACGGTCATTGCGCGGCATCCGATTCCCGTCGGCAACCGCCCAGGTCGCCCACGTCATCCCAGTTAGTCATCGATCCACCTCATGGAGATACGTGCACTCAAATGTAGAGGGACTTGCCCTGGGCAGCGCTGTTAGGCGAGGATCGCCCGCCCCCAGCGGGGATGGCCCGGCGGCTACGGGGGTTCCGGCCGGCATGTGTGCCGCGGGACCGAGACGACGGCCGCCGCAGCGCCTCACCGTGGCGGCCGCCCAGTTCGCACCCGCCCACGGTGACGTCCCGGCGAACCTGGGCCTCATCGGCCGGCTGCTCCGTCAGGCCACGGCCCGGGGCGCAGACCTAGTGGTCTTCCCGGAGCTGGCCACCACGGGCTATTACTGGCCCTCCGGCGCGGCGATCGCACCGTACGCCGAGACAGTCCCCGGGCCCACCACAAGGTGGCTCACCCAGCAGTGCCGGGAGCTCGGCTGCCACGTCGTGTGCGGTCTGGCCGAGCGCGGCGGCGCCCCGGCCGGGCCTCGGCGCCGGTGGCGGGCACTAGGTCCCGCGGGCCAAGCGGCCGCAGGCCCGGCAGCACGACGGCAGCTGTTCAACACTGCGGCCCTCGTCGGCCCCGGCGGCCTGGTCGGCCGCTACCGTAAGGCCCACCTTTGGTCGTGGGACACGCTCTGGGCGACAGCCGGCGCCCAGCCGCCGGCTGCCTGGTCAACACCGCTCGGTCGCGTCGGCGTACTCATCTGCGCCGACCTTGACTACCCGGAGGGAACGTCATGGCTGGCCGCTGCGGGGGCCGATCTCGTCGCCGTGCCGACCTGCTGGTCGGAGGAGCCCACGCCCTCGCCGGTCTGGCGCACCCGGGCACGCGACAACAGCCTCGCCTTCGTGGTCGCGAACGTCTCGGGAACCGAGCAGGGCGTCACGTTCTCGGCCGGCTCATGCGTCATCGACGAGGACGGCCGCGTACTGGACTGGCCCCGCGGAAGCAGGATGCTCGCCAGCGCCACTGTTGACCTCGCCGCGGGCCGCGCGCGCCGCCGTCAGCGGCCGGCCGGATTTGACGGGGCGGCGTCGGGCGTCTGCGAGGCGCTGGATCGCCACGCGCAGCTCTTCCCACCAGCCCGCTCGCCGGGGACCCGCCCGCGGCCGGCCCTTCCCGTCGCGATCGTGCAGGGAGCCGCGGGCGCTGACGCCGAGCAGGACTTGGCGTCGCTCGGCCGCAGGCTCGCCGGCCTGCGGCCGGGAAAGGCGCCCCCGGCGCTCGCCGTGTTCCCCACCCTGGTCACGCCCGACCTGGATGGCGACAGGGAATTGCTGCCCCGGCTCGCGCTGGCCTGCCGGGACTACGGCCCGACGGAGGCCGTGCTGTCCATTCTGGATCTGCGGACTGGCCTCACCTCCGTCGTGCTTGCCGCCGCGGGCACCATCGTCACGTCGTACCAGGTGGACAGGGATGGCCAGCGCTCAGGAGAGGGCGCCCCGCTGCGCCCGGTCATCCGCGCCTGGGGCGCCCTGGGCCTGCTGACCGCGGCGGAGCTGCTCCGCCCGGAGCCGGCCCGGCGCCTTGCCATCAACGGCAGTGACCTCATCGCCGCGACCGGCCGTCTGGCCCGCCCTCCGGTCGAGGCGGCGTTCCCGCACGCCCCGGCAGTCCCGCCGCTGGACCTGTGGCGGGTCCGGGCCGGTGAGAACAACTGCTACCTCGCGGTGGCCAACGCGACGCTGCCGGGCGGCGGCGGGATGAGCGCCATCCATGGGCCGGACTATTACGACCACGCCGCTCCGCGGGTGGCACTGGCTGCATCCGGGCCGGGAAGAGCGTCGCTTGCCCTCACACTCGACCCGGCCGCGCCACCCGGCCGGCTGGTTGCCGACAAGCCGCTGCTCGCCCAGCGCCGCCCCGAGCTCTACGCCGGTTCATGCTCAGGGCACGCCAGCGCGGCGGCCCGATGGCTCGCGTTGCCCGGACTCAGACGTGCTCGTTCCGCTACAAATGACATAATCATGGGATAAATCTCCCCGGACCCTCCCGCACCAGACCGGAAGGAACCGACGACGTGCTAGCCCCCGCCACCGAGGACCGCGGTGGCATGGTGTTCCGCTGGCTGATCTCGCCGTGGCCATAGCGTCGGCTCCCGCCCGGCCGGCCGCTCCTCCCGGCGCGCACCCGATCGCGCGCATGGTCGGGCGGCGGCTGGCCGTCGGCGTGGTCACCCTGTTCCTGGTGTCGGTGGTCGTGTTCCTGGCCACCGAGGTACTGCCGGGCAACGCCGCGTACGCGATACTCGGACATGAGGGCACCCCGGCCCGGATACGAGCGCTCGAGGTCACCCTGCACCTGAATCGCGGGCTGCTGGACCAGTACTGGATCTGGATATCCGGGCTGTTCACCGGCAACCTCGGCCGGTCCCTCGCCAACGGGCTGCCAGTGTGGGGCTATGTCGAGCCGAGGATCATCAACTCGGCGGTTCTGGTCTTGGTCACCGGCGTCATCGGCGCACTCGCCGGCGTGGCCCTCGGTGCCGTCACCGCGCTGCGCAAAGATGGCTGGGCCGACCATGTCATCTCGGTGGTCGTGCTGGCGATCACGTCGCTGCCTGAGTTCGTCGTGGCCATAGCGCTGATCATTGTGCTGTCGACCGCCGTCTGGCACGTCCTGCCGGCGGTCTCACTGCTGGCCCCGGGAACGTACGCCTGGAGCCAGCCAGAGCTGCTCGTCCTGCCGGTCGCCACGCTCGTGATCGTGATCACGCCATACATCCTGCGCATGATGCGCGCTGCGATGGTCGAGGCCCTGGAGTCGGACTACGTGGAGATGGCCCGGCTGAAGGGGGCGCCGGAGTGGCGTGTCGTTCTCGTGCACGCGCTGCCGAACGCGATCGCGCCCACCATCCAGGTCATCGGCCTCAACTTCCTGTACCTCGCGGGCGGCGTCGTGATCGTCGAGTACGTGTTCAACTTCCCGGGCATCGGCCAGGCGCTGGTGAACGCGGTCAACGGCCGGGATATCCCCGTGATCCAGTTCATTGTCCTGGCCCTGGCCGCCTTCTACGTGGCCATGAACATCGTCACCGACGTGATCGCTCTGCTGGCCACCCCGCGGCGAAGAATCGTCAGTTAGCCATGGCCGTGAACGCTCCCGCCGCCCCTGAGACCCGGCTGCGGCAGGTCCGGCGGATCCGCCAGCATCAGTGGGGGTCCGTACTCTGGTCGGCCGCCCGGACCCCGCGCGGCATGATCGGGCTCGGGCTGGCCGCGTTTGTTGTGCTGGTTGCGGTCATCGGCCCGTTCGTCGCCCCGAATGCGCCGGACGCCCTGGTTACCCTGGCCTTCGGCAAGCCGTCCGGGCAGTTCCTCCTAGGCGGCGACTTCCTGGGCCGCGACGTGCTGTCACGGGTGCTCGATGGCGGCTGGGTGCTGCTGATCATGGCCGCCTGCGCGACCGTCCTCGGGATCGCCGGCGGCACGACGGCCGGCGTGTCAGCCGCCTACCTGCGCGGGGCCAGCGACGGGATCATCATGCGAGCAGCCGACGTGATCCTGTCGTTCCCCCAGATCGTGTTCGCCCTGCTCCTGCTGAGCCTGCTGGGCCCGAGGCTGTGGCTGATCACGATCACGGTCGGCGTCTCGCATGCCCCCCAGGTGGCTCGCGTGCTGCGGTCGGCCACCCTCGACCTCTCTGAACGGGACTTCGTCAAGGCGGCGGAACTCCAGGGCATGCGCCCGGCCAAGGTCATGTGGAAGGAGATCTTGCCCAACCTGGTCAGCCCGCTGATGGTAGAGGCGGGGCTCCGGCTGACCTACTCGATTGTGATCATAGCCGGGCTCGCGTTCCTCGGCTTCGGGACGCCGCCGCCGGCGGCGAGCTGGGGAACGATGATCAACGAGAACCGGGATGGCCTGTCGCTGAACCCGTGGGCGGTCATCGTGCCTGCCCTGCTGATCGCGCTGCTGACGATCGGGACGAACATGTTCA
>Ga0066790_10000543_pt1 | contig 14400 bp, 12 predicted proteins | sample OrgsoiDNA2013050_FD_70963 | JGI IMG/M metagenome (GOLD analysis project Ga0066790, IMG submission 70963) | Permafrost soil microbial communities from the Arctic, to analyse light accelerated degradation of dissolved organic matter (DOM) -... | ecosystem: Environmental > Terrestrial > Soil >...
CACCGCAGGGTCGGCAAGTCCCGCTAAGTCACCGTCCGCGCCGCTACCGCGCTCGCGGCGCATGATCACCAGGCCTTCTCAGTCGCATCGAGGCTGTCGTGTTACTGGTGATGCTGGCGGGGTTGGCGGGCGACGCTACGGCCAGGGCCGGCGGTTTCCCGTCCGCCGGGCAGCTGGCGGGGTGCCGCCCGGGTTCCGGCGCAGCCCGAAGCCACGTCCGCGGCGACCGCAAGTGCCCGGCAGTGCCCGGGGCGACCGTTATCCGACCGTCTGACGTCATGGTTGCCCCTCTACTGCCGTTACAACGGCAGTAGAGGGGCAACCATGACGTTGCGCAAGGGCCTCGCCGCCGCGCCGCGCCGAAGGAACGTCGCAGGCCCGGCCTGCCCCCGCCCGCCGCGCCGCGCCGAAGGAACGTCGCTGGCCCGGCCTGCCCCCGCCCGCCGCGCAGCACCGCGCAGCACCGCGCATCCGGCACAGGTACCCTCAAGCCGGCCAGCGGAACAAGGGCCGCGGCCAGCCAGGTTGCGACGACCCCTTGAACCCGCCAGCATTATGTACGAAAAAACGGTGGTGATCAAGAAACCCAGCCGATCCGCCCCGGCCGCCGCAGCCAGCCACCGCCCGCGCCGCTGCAGCCCTAGGCTGTCCGCGCTGGCGGCATCACCGGCGGAGGCGGCGCCAGATCGGCCGCGGGATCAGCCGCAGGGCCATGGCGAGGATGCCCAGTGCCCGCGGCACCCAGACCATGTCGTCACCGCCGGCCAGCGCCGCGGCGACCGCCGCGCCCACTGCGGCGGGCGTGGTGGACAGCGGCGCCGACGGCATGCCGCGGGTCATCTTGCCGATCACGAAGCCCGGCCGGACCAGCAGGACCCGGACGCCGCTGCCGTGCAGCGAGTCGGCCAGGCCGCGGCCGAAGGCGTCCAGGCCGGCCTTGGCCGCCCCGTAGACCAGGTTGGCCTTGCGCGGCCGGATCGCGGCGATCGACGAGAGGATCACGATGGCCCCGTGACCCTGCGCGCGCATCCGCTCGGAGGCGGCCAGCAGGGTGGTGACGTGCCCGGTGAAGTTCGTCTCGACCAGCAGGCCCGCCTGCAGCGGATCGCGGTTCAGGACGTCCTGCGGCACCAGGACGCCGGCCGCGGAGATGACCAGGTCCACGTCCCCGCCGTCGAAGGCCGCGTCGATGAGGGACTGATGGGTGTCCAGCGCGGTCGCGTCGAACGCCAGCGTGCTGATCCGCAGCGGCAGTTCCTTGCCGGCGGCGCGAAGCAGCTGCTCGTCCCGGCCGGCCAGCAGCACCTCGGTGTCGCTCGGCGCGTTCAGCGCGGCCAGGATCGCGATCCCGATCTCGCTGGTTCCGCCCAGCAGCACGATCCGGGCAGGCCTGCCCAGGGCGTCGAACATCACAACAGCTCCCTCATTCGCTCAGCACAGGTTTACTCACACAGGTTTTGCTCAGCACAGGTCTTGCTCAGTACAGGTTTTGCTCAGCACAGGCCCACTCGGCGGCCCAGGTCGGACCGGAAGACCCCGGCGGGATCGAACTTAGCCCGGATCGATCGCCAGCCCGCCAGATCCCCGTACATCTGATCGAACGCCTGCCGGGTCATCCGGGCATCCTTGGCCAGGTACAGTCGGCCGCCCGCGGCGGCGACCTTGCGGTCGAGATCTTCCAGCAGCGAGCCCAGGCGCGGCCGGCCGGCCGGCATGTCGACGGCCAGCGACCAGCCAGGCAGCGGGAAGGACAGCGGCGCGCCGCTGGCCGCGCCGAAGCGCTTGAGCGTGCCGAGGAAGGGCGCGAGGCCGCCGCGGCCCACGCGCTCCAGCACCTCGGTGATCACCTGGCACCCGCTGTCGGGCACGGCGAACTGGTACTGCAGGATGCCGCGCGGCCCGAGAGCCCGGTTCCAGTCGCTGAGCGCGTCCAGCCGGTGGAAGAACGCCGGCAGCCCGACGAGGCCGTCGCCGTCGGCGGGTGCCCTGCGGAACCACAGGCTGTTGAGGGCGCGGGCGGACCAGTGCGCTAGCGGGCAGAACGGCATGGTCGGCGCGCGACGGGGGCGGCCGGCCTGATAGGCGAGGCCGTCCGGCTCCGCCGCCGGGTCGGGCCCGGCGAGATGATCACCGACGTGGACAATGCCGCGGCCGAGCGACCGGCCCGCGGCCGTCGTGTCGATCCAGGCGACCGCATAGTGGCTGTCGGAGCGGTCCATGGCGTCGAGCACCGCGTCCAGGTCGGGCAGCCGCCGCGTGGTCACCTGCAGCTGGGCGCTGGCGATGCGCTGCAGGCGGAGCGTGACGGCCAGGATGATCCCGGTCAGGCCCATCCCGCCGACAGTGGCCAGGAACGCCGCCGGGTCGCCGTCCAGGGTCAGCCAGTGCAGCTGGCCACTGCCATCGAGCAGCTCGATCTCGTCGATCCAGGCGGCCATGCTGCCGTCGCGGCGCTGGTTCTTGCCGTGCACGTCGGCCGCGACGGCGCCGCCTACGGTGAGGTGCCGCGTGCCGGGCAGGACCGGAAGCAGCAGTCCATGGGGGACCAGCGCGGTGAGCAGCTCCGCGAATGTCACCGACGCCGAGGCGCGCACCGTGGCCGCCGGGGCATCGATCTCGATGACCGGCTTGGTCACCGGAGCCAGGACGTAGCCCTTGGCGTTCTGCGCCGCGTCGCCGTAGCTGCGGCCGGCGCCCCTGGCCAGCACGCCGCAGCCGGGGCGGCTGGCGACCAGGTGCTGCAGCTGCTCGAGCTCCAGCGGGCCCAGCACCTGGCTGCGGGTCGGTGCTGTCCGGCCCCAGCCGACCAGCAGCTCGTCGGTTTCCGCGTGCATCTCCAGGCCCAGTTCAGCGCTTCAAAGACCCAGGGCAAACGTCACGAGCCAGGCCAGCTCGGCGCCGGCCATGACGCGGTCGGTCACGATAAGGTCCTCGACGGCCCGGCCCGCCCCGTGCACGCTGAGCCAGTCGAACCTGACCAGCGCGATGGCCAGGGGCACGACGCTCACCAGGTGCCACACCTCCCGCCAGCCGCCGAAGCTGCTGACCGCCCACAGCGCGTAGGAGACGATGATGCCCGCCACGGTGGCTCGCCCCAAGGCGCATAGCGCCCGATAGCTATACCAGCGCATGACAGGCCTGTGCCGCGCCGCCTCCGGCCCGAGGGACGACAGCTCGCCGCGGCGCTTGGCGACTGCCACCATGAGCGCGCCCAGGCTGATCACGGTCAGGAACCAGCCAGACGGCGGGACGTGGGTGGCGGCGGCGCCGGCGACCGCGCGCAGCACGAAGCCGGATGCGACACACGCCAGCTCTAGCACGGGGACGTGCTTGAGGGCCAGCGAGTACAGGAACGACACCGCCAGGTAGATGGCGATCGTGACGCTGAGCCAGGGCGCGCTGATCAGGAAGCCGGAGGCCAGGGCCAGACCGGCGGCGACGACGGCCACGGCGAGCGCCTGCGCGGCCGGGAGCCTCCCGGCGGCAATCGGCCGGCTGCGCTTCACGGGATGACGCCGGTCGCGCTCCGCGTCGACGACGTCGTTGACGAAGTACACGGCGGACGATGCAGCGGTGAAGGCGACGATGGCGATGAAGGCGTAGACGACGCCGTCATGGCGCCCCACCGATGCCCCGGCCAGCGGCGCGGCGAGGACGAGCAGGTTCTTCGGCCACTGGCGCGGCCGCGAGGTCTGGATGACGGCGGTCAGCCAGCGCCGGGCCGCGCCGGGCCGGGCCGGGGCGGCATCGGGCCCGCGCAGCAGCGCCGGGTCGGCAACCTGCGCGGCCTGCGGCACCGCCGCCGCCGTGGCGGGCTGGGGCGATGCCGTGCGGTGATCTGATGGGCGAGTAGTCACCGGGCGAAGACCGCCGTGAAGTCACGGTTCGCCAGGGAGTAATAGCGCGCGGCCGGCTCTAGCTGATTGGGCAGCATGGCCACGGGCGTCGGGTTGGCCGGGTCATGACCGGGCTTGTAGTACATGTAGTTCGTCCAGTCCGGGTTGATGTCCAGTTCCATGGCCTCGACGCAGCCGGCCCGCCTGAACAACTCGGCGAGCGTCCGGACATCCAGGGCGGGGCCGTAGGCGAAGATGATCCGGCCGTCGCGGGTGACCCCGATGCCCGAGCGCCAGACATAGTAGCTACCGCCCAGCGTCGCGCCCCAGTTGGTCTGGACGTTCGAGTCCACCGACGACGGGACTTTCCCTTTCTCGACAATGGGGTGCAGGTTCTGGCGGACGCCAACGACGTTGGGCGTCATGTGCATGTGCACGCCATGCCCCCAGACGCCTATAGCCAAGCCCCCGCCTCGGTAATAGACCATCGAGGCCAGGCCCGTGCGCAGCGCCCCGCGGTAGGTCCCGTTGAGGTAGAAGCCGCCGCCGGACTGGGCGATCTTGAAGCCGCTGTTGAACGTGGCCGCCAGGCCGCTCCGGGCTCCGGCGGCGATGACCGGCGAGGCGCCCCAGTGTCCCGGCCCGGGATCCTCGGTACCGGGCCGCAGTCCGAAGCGGAGCAGGCCCGGGTTCATGGACACGATGCCGGCCGCGTAGGAAGTGTGCACCTTGTCGGGCCGCAGGTAAGTGCCGTAAATGGCCGTCACGTGATTCACCCGGTAGAGGGCACGCCACTGGCCCTCGCCCTGCAGCGGCGTGCCGGCGGGTGAGGACAGCCCCTTGGGCACGCCGAACCCGGGCCGCGTCTTGTGCTTCGCGTGCTTCGCCGGCGTCTGAGCCGCAGTGCCCGCGCCGGGGCCGCCTAGCGAGAAGGACGGCTTGCCGCCCACCTTGGGCGCCTTGTAGGAGACCCATTCCCCGAAAGTGACCAGGGGTCCCAGGTAGTGGTCACGGGCCCATTCCGCGACCCGCTCGGAGACGGTTCCGCCGCCGGGGTTGGTCAGCGCATGACCCATTGACCAGGAAAACCAGCCGAGGAAGACGACAAGCACGATCACGAAGATCCGTGCTCCCCGGCGGTCCCGCAGCCGCCTGCCAGGCGGCCTGCCCCCTCGCGGGGGCCGGTGCGACGGCCGCCCACGGCGCCCGCCGCCGGGGAGCGGCCGCTCGTAAGCGTGCATGCCTGTCTGAGGATCAGATCCCGAGGTCACCGAGCTGCGCATGGAACTCCTCTGCCGTCGCCGTCGCCGTCGCCCGAAAGGCGAGGCGGCCTCCTTCTCAGTGGCCGGTCATCCTGGCTATCCAGGGGGTCGCCAGGTGAATGGTCAGCAAGGCGATCAGCAGACCGCTCGCCAGCGATGTGCCCACCAGGAGCCATCGGAACCGTCCACCCGGCGCCGCGATCCATGCCCCGCCGCCGCGCCGGGCTTCGCTGCCCGGCGCTCCCAGCAGGATGCGCGGTAGCCGCCAAGCGTAGGCGAGTACGTGAATGGTCATGACGCCGAACCAGAGTACGAATGACGCCTTATGCAGCAGCAGCCAGAGTCCTTGCTGGTCCGGGCCGACCACCGCGAGCGCCACGCCCGTGCCCAGCACGGTCAGCGACGTGATGATCACGAATGGGCCGAGCAACCGGAGCAGGGGCGCCGGCGGTCCCTTGCGGACGTAGGGCTCCGCACCGCTGTAGTAACGGACAAACCGGTAAATGGTCGAGCAGATCTTGAGCGCCACCGGCCCGATCAGCAGCATGCCGAGGAAGAAATGCAGGGCCAGGAGCCGGTGCAGCGCAACGACCGTCAGGCCCTCCACCGCGAAGCCGATCAGCAGCACGGCACCGGTGAGCGCGGTCAGCTGCGCATTCCCCTCGGCGCCGTCGATCGCCTCGGGCTGGCGCCGGTGACGCGGCCTAACTGTCACGCTCACGATGTCTCGCCCTTTCTTCGCGGGAGTCATCTCGGGTGGGCAGGAGCTCAAGGGCCAGGGTGGGACAGGCCCGGACCGCGCGCCGCGCGTGGGCGGCCAGGCTCGGCGGCACGTCGCCAAGGATGATCGGAAAGCCCCACTCGTCGAGCTCGATGCGCTCGGCCAGCAGGTCCGCGCAGAGCGCGTGCCCGGTGCAGGCGGTCGGGTCCAGTCGCAGTTTGAGCGTCATCGCCACTCGCCCTCCGCCCCGGGCCGGGGGATCGGCGGGCCGCCCGAGTCCGGCCGGCGGCGATGCGCGCCCAGGCAGGGCCGCCCGGCGGCGTGCGCGCGGGCATCGGCGGCGAACGCGGTCAGCGCGGAGGCCGCCATCCGCACCGCGCCATCCGGGTGGCGGCAGGCGCCGCGGCCGGTGATGACGGGCAGCCGGCGGGCTAGCCGCGCGAGGGTGTCGCCTTCCGGCCTGCCCGCCGCGAGCTGAGCGAAGTCGTCGGCGATGGCGGGGAGCCCGAACATGCACGGGCCGCACTGCTGCGCGCCCTGCCGGGCCAGGTAGTCGAGGACTCGCGCTGCCTCCGTAATCCCGCAGCTTCCTGCGGGCAGGGCGAACAGTACCCCGGCGCCGACAGACGCCCCGGCCGGCCGCAGCCCAGCCGTGGTCATCGGCAGCGGTGCGATGTCCGCCGTGGTGTGCCAGGTGCCGAAGTAGCCGCCGATGAGGATGCTGTCGGAATCGTTCTCGCCGCTCATGGCCAGCACGTCGCCGACCCGGCTGCCCGCCTCGATCTCATAGACACCAGGGTCCCGCACCGCGCCGGTGATGGTGACGAGCATGGTGCCGGGGCACTCGGGACGGCCGGCGCCGCGGAACCAGTTCGGCCCGAAGCGCGCGATGAGGGCGACGTGGGCCAGCGTCTCCACGTTGTCGACCAGCGTGGGCCGACGCTGGACACCGCGCTCGAACGGTCGCGGCGGCGTCGCCATGGGCTTGGCTTCCCCGCCGTTCAGCCAGCGGACCAGGGCGGTCTCCTCGCTGGCGACATAGTGCCGCGGCAGCTCGTGCACCAGCAGCCGGATCGGGTCCAGGCGGGCTTGCTCGCGCTCCTCGATGGCGCGGAGCACCTCGTCGACCTGCCAGTTCCGGGTCCGGTCGAGACAGAGATGAACGGTGTCGGCGCCCACCGCCTGGGCGGCCAGCACGGCGCCGTCCAGAACCAGGTGCGGCGCCCTGGCCAGCAGCGCCTGATCCTTCTCGCTGGCCGGCTCGCTCTCCATGCCGTTGGCCACTACGACCGCCGGACCCCGGCGCGAGACCACGGCCCGCATCTTGGTCCCGGTCGGGAAGCCCGCGCCGCCCCGGCCGGTCAGCCCGGCCGCCGCGACGGCGTCCACCAGGCCGCGCCTGCTGCGCCGCCCGCCGCGGCCGCCGTCGGGCAGCGGCCCGTACCGCTCGTAGTGCTCGCGCAGATCGGCCGGCCGGCCCGCATGCTGCCACCCGATCGTCAGTCGCCGGCCGGCTGTCCGCTCGCGCGGCTCGGCGGCCTCGTCGGCGTACTCCCTGAGCTGACTCACCTTCCGCCTGCCGTCCGCAGGGTTAGCTGGCCAGACGCGCTGGCTCCGCTGATGATCAGCACGACGTCCGCCTCCTGCTCTGTCCCGCCGCCCCCGTGCAGAATCGCGGTCAGGCGGTGACCGTTCAGCGCGGTTACCGGCCCCTGGTCGGGGGCTCCCTGATCCACCGAGCTGAGCCGGACTGTGCCGCTGGACATCGCGATCCCCCCGCCAGCTGGCGTCCCCCGCAGCACGATCGTCAGGGCCCGGCGAGGGGTGCCGGTGGTGCGGGAGTTCACGGTAATGGTCACCTGGTTGTCGTCCGGCCCCGCCGACTGCCGGACCCGGCCGGTGAACGCGGCCGTGCTCGGGGACGACGCCGACGCCGGAGCAGCGGCGGCGGCAGGACTCTGCGTCGTGGCCGAGCCCAGCAGCGCGACAGGCGTCCCGGCCCGCCGGGCCCAGCCGGGCTGGAGCGGGCCGAGGAAGACGAACGCGGCCGTGCCGAGCGGCACGAGCATCGTGGCCGCAATGGCCGCCGTCCGGCCAGCTCCGGGCTGGGCCAGGGACAGCCGCCACCACGCGGACCCCGCCACGGCCGCTACGCATAGCGCGTCGAGGAGCAGCAGCCAGGACAGCTTGCTGTCGGTTCCGGTGCCCAGGCCGTGCCAGAGCGCGATGGGCCAGCACGCGTACGAGGCCAGGTGCACGGCGCGCCAGGTCCGGTAGGACAGCCGGTCGCGCAGCAGGCTCGTCAGCGCGACGGCGAGCAGCAGGTCGAACGCGACAGTTCCCAGCCCCAGCCAGAGGGTGCGGTAGCTCGAGCTGAAGGGAATGACGGCGGAGATCAGCCCGATCCGCGTGTAGCTGTCCAGCACGGTGCTCAGCACGTGCACCGCCAGCAGGCCGAGGACCAGCAGCGCGACATTCCGGTGCAGCCCCGCGGTGACGACCCGGGGCAGGCCCGGCGCGGTGAACCTGGCCGTACCCGCGATTCCGAGGATGACGGTGATGGTGAGCAGCACGAGGGCGACCACTCCGGTTGCCCGGGCCGCGTACCACAGCGGGCTCACGCCAGGGCTCGCCGCGCTCAGTGCGGTGGCCGTCATCGAACGGCGCCCGTTATCGAGACGTCGCCCGTTATCGACACCGCGCCAGCGCTGGAACCCGGCTGCACCTCGCAGCGGACCATGAGTCAGGAACCGCCCGACGAGACCTGGGGCGGCGCGGGCGTGCTGGCCGGCGGCTGTGGCGGCGGCGCGATGCGGTGAGTGCGCGCGGGGGTGGGTGACTGAGCGGGTGACTGAGTGGATGACGGAGCGGAGCTAGCGGGCGGGGCCGGGCTGGAGGGCTGCGCGGGCGCCGCCGGGGCGCTCTGGGCGCCGGAGGTCCGGGCATGGCCCGGGATGGCGTGCGCGAAGGCCGTGCCCAGGCCGAGCGCGGCGACTGCGGCGCCGCCGGCGATGCCGAGCGATATCGCCCGGGTGCGCTGGAGCAGCCGGCGGCGGTGTGCCGCCGCCCGGTACGCTGGCGGCCTTCCCGACCATGGGTCCGGCGGTGTCGGGCTTCCTGGCGCTGGCATTCCCGCGTCTAGCCTCCTGTCCGGTCGCGATGTCGTTCTGTCAGTTGGCTAGCCTGCCCGGCCCGATGCGCGGGACCGGTTCAGGACTCGTTCAGAAGCGGTTAAGGTCACCGGGATTTCCAGAAGTGAGCGCCCCTGGCCTGCGGAAGTTCCGGTGAGCTGCAGCGTGCGGCAGCTCGATGGTGACCGTCAGGCCGCCGCCCGGGGTGTCCGATAGTGCCGCCGAGCCGCCGTTGGCCACCACCAGCCGGTCCACGATGGCCAGCCCGAGCCCCGTACCGCCGGGCGTGCCGGTGGCGAACCTGCGGAACGCGGCATGCTGCTGCTGGCCGCTCATCCCGTCGCCGTTGTCGGAGACGGTGACCCGAGCCAGCCCTCCGGCTGCCACCGCCCCGACCCGGACGGTGCCGCCGGCGGGCAGCGCGTCCAGGGAGTTGGCGAGCAGGTTGTCCAGGATCTGCTCCAGGTGCCCCTCGCACATGTGCACGGTAACGGGTGCCGGGCTCGCCGCGCTCAGCGTGACGCCCCGTTCCTCCGCGGCGGGCCGCCACGCCGCGGCCCTGTCCCGGACCACGGCGTCGGCCGCCACGCGAATCGGGGCGGCGGTCACGTTCTCGGCCCGCGCCACGGCCAGCAGCCCGCTCACCAGCCTGGTCAGCCGGGCGATCTCCTCCTGCGCGCCCGCCAGCTCCGTGGCGGTCGCCTCGTCCGCGTCCTGCGCCAGCAGGTCCAGCCGCAGCCGCAGGGCGGCCAGCGGGGTGCGGACCTGATGCGATACATCGGCCATCATCGACTGGTGACCATCCACGAGCGACTGGAGGCGAGCCGCCATCGTGTTGAACGTCGTCGACAGCCGGCGAACCTCGGGAGGCCCCGAGCTCACGCGCGCCCTGGTATCCAGCGCGCCGCTGCCGAGCTGGCGGGCGGCGGCGGCCAGGGTGGTCAGGGGCTGGCCCACCCAGCGGGCGAGCCCGACGGCGACCACCGCCGCCGCCAGCAGGCCGGCCGCGGATACCGCGCCGATGAGCGTCCACAGCACGACGACCCGGTGATCAAGCGGCTCGGTGGAACGGGACAAGGCGACCGTGCCGATCGCGCCGTTGCCCGAGTCCGGGACGACGGGCGCCGTCACGAGGAACCTGTCCCCGGACGGATAGCTGTGCGGCGACGGGTCGGGCGCCCCGGCGGTGACCTGACCGGCGGCCACCAGCCCGCCGGAGGAGCCGGCTACCTCGTGGCCCGCCGCGTTGTAGACCGTGACCCGGTCACCGACCGCGACCAGCTCCCGGACCGACCTGAGGAGGGCCGTGCCCTTCGCATGGTCGTTGATCCGCTCCTCCGCCACGTTGGCCAGCGTGGCGGCCGCGGTGGCGGTCTCGCGTCGAAAGTCCCCGCGGTCCTGCGCGGCGGTCAGCAGACCGAGCGGTACGGCCACGATGGCCAGCAGCGCCGTGATCAGCGCCAGGACCGTCAGGACGATCCGCCTGGCCATCAGGGGTCGCCGAGCCGGAATCCACGGCCGTAGACGGTCTCGATGAGCCCGGGGACGCCCAGCTTCCGGCGCAGCGCCGCGATATGGACGTCCAGCACCTTAGTCGGCCCGTACCAGTTGGAGTCCCAGGCCGATTCCAGGATCTCCTGGCGGCTCTGGGCCCGGCCCGGATCGGCCACCAGGCACTCCAGGATGTCGAATTCCTTCGGTGTCAGCGAGACTTCCTGCCCGGAAACGGTGACCTTCCGCGTCCGCAGGTCCACCGCCAGCGGCCCGTGCCGGATCACGTCGCTGTCCGGCCGGACCCGGCGCAGCACCGCCCGGATCCTCGCGAGCAGCTCGCTCAGCCCGAACGGCTTCACCAGGTAATCGTCGGCGCCCGCGTCCAGGGCGGTGACCCGGTCGGTCTCTTCCCCGTAGGCGGTGACCACGATGATGGCCGCGCCCGACCGCTGCCGCAGCTGTCGGCAGACGTGCACGCCGTCGGTATCGGGAAGTCCCAGGTCAAGCAGGACGACATCGCTGTCCCCCCGGCGCAGCGCCTCGGCGCCGCTAACGACGTGGTCGACCTGATACCCGCCCCTGATCAGCGCGCGCACAAGCTGCGTCGCGATGCCAGGGTCATCCTCGACCACCAGTACGCTGGTGACCCCCGCCTGGGCACCGGAACTAGCCATCTCACCAGGCACTGCCATGCAGCCCACCGTAGGACACCAGACCCCCTGGTTACGCCCGGACGCGCCAGACGGCACTGCTCGCTACCAGTGCTCGCTACCAGTGCGCTAGCTACCAGCCGGACGGGAGGGGCATTCCCTCCGTGTAGCCCGCCGCGCCCTGGATCCCGACGACCGCGCGCTCGTGCAGCCCGTCCAGGGTGTCCGCCCCCGCGTAGGTGCACGCGCTGCGCACTCCCGCGGCAATCGCGTCGATCAGGTCTTCCACGCCGGGACGCTGGGGGTCCAGGTACATCCGGGAGGTAGAGATGCCCTCCTCGAAGAGCTCCTTGCGGGCTCGCTCGAACGCCGAGTCCGCCGCCGACCGCAGCCGCACGGCCCTGGCCGAGGCCATTCCGAAGCTTTCCTTGTAGAGACGGCCGTCGGCGTCCCGGAAGACGTCACCGGGGGACTCGCACGTGCCGGCGAACCACGAGCCGATCATGACGTTGGCCGCGCCGGCCGCCAGCGCGAGCGCGATGTCGCGCGGATACCGGACGCCCCCGTCGGCCCAGACGTGCGCGCCGAGCCGCCGGGCCTCCGCCGCGCACTCCAGCACCGCGCTGAACTGCGGTCGGCCGACCCCGGTCATCATCCGGGTCGTGCACATGGCGCCGGGCCCGACGCCGACCTTCACGATGTCGGCGCCGGCCTCGACCAGGTCGGCCACCCCGGCGGCGGTCACTACGTTGCCGGCCGCCACCGGCACCGCCGGCGTCAGCTCGCGCACCGAGCGCAGCGCGTGCACCATTTTCTCCTGGTGCCCGTGCGCGGTGTCGACCACCAGCAGGTCGGCCCCCGCGTCGAGCAGCAGCTTGGCCTTGGCGGCCACGTCGCCGTTGATGCCGAGCGCGGCGCCGATCCGGAGCCTGCCGGCAGTGTCTACTGCTGGCTGGTACAGCGTGGCCCGCAGCGCTCCGGTGCGGGTCAGGATGCCGACGCAGCGCCCGGAGCCGTCCACGACCGGCGCGAGCCGGTGCCGCCCGTCATGCAGCAGGCCGAACGCCCGCTCCGGGTCCGTCCCGGCCGGCAGTGTCAGCGGGTCGGCCGACATCACCTGGCTGAGCTGGGTGAAGCGGTCGACGCCCTGGCAGTCGGCCTCGGTTACCACGCCCACCGGCCGCCCGTCGCGGACCACGATGACGGCGCCGTGGGCGCGCTTGGGCAGCAGGCTCAGCGCGTGGCCGGTGGTCGCGGTCGGGCCGAGCGTGAGCGGCGTGTCGTGCACCAGGTCGCGGGACTTGACCCAGGCGATGACCTCGGCGACCACGTCGGCCGGGATGTCCTGGGGCAGGATCACCATCCCGCCCCGGCGCGCCACGGTCTCGGCCATCCGGCGGCCGGCCACCGCGGTCATGTTCGCCACGATGACCGGGATCGTGGTACCGCTGCCGTCGCGCGTGGCCAGGCTCACGTCCAGTCTGGAATCAACGGCCGACCGGCTGGGCGCCAGGAAGACGTCGCTATAGGTCAGGTCGTGAGCTGGCTGGGAAAGGAATCGCACGCTTTCGATTGTGCCCCATGACCACGCCAGTAACGGCGACCCGCGCGGCGAGGCCCGGGCGTAAGGCCTCAGGCCAGGTGGAAGGCGGCGTAGATGATGGCGCTCAGCCTGTCGATCATCTCCTCCCGGGGCAGCCGGACCTCGACGCTGAACAGGAAATTCACCCGTTCCAGCATCATCAGGCAGGCGACGGCCGTGAGCTCGGCGTGCTGGCTCAGGGTGCTGCTTCCGTCGCCGCTCGCGGAGCCCGCTCCCGCGGTCATGCCCTGCGTGATGGCCTCTGCCAGCCGGAAAAGCGATTGCAGGCCGTCGCCGTAGACCTCCTCGCCCACCACGTCGGCCTGCGTCAGGATGCGCAGGACGGCCGCGTGCGCGGCATAGACATCGCAGAACTTGTGCACCCAGAGCCGCAGCGCGGTCTTGCCTGACTCGTTCCTGGTGACCACCGGGAACTCGCCCGTGATGACCCGCATATCGTCCAGGCAGTCCCGCAGGAGCGTCTTGAACAGGTCGTCCTTATTGGAGAAATACAGGTAGAAGGTGCCGTGCGAGGTACTTGCCCGGCGGACGATATCGTCCACCCGGACCGCCTGGAAGCCACGCTCGTCGAACTCGATCAGGCCGGCTTCCAGCAGCTTGCGGACAGTCTTCTGGCCCTGCCGGCCCAGCGCCCGGCCCTGCGCCGGAGCTCCGCCGCCCATGGACGGCGGCATCGGCGGGGCCGCGCCGCGCGGCGGGCCGCCCGGCCGCGCGGCCGGGCCTGGCTCCCCGCAGGGCTTGCTCGGCGAGCCGCTGCGTTGTCGCTCGATGGCATCATGCCGCCGGGGCGGCCTGCTCCCGGGTATCTGGCCACCTTCCCTGCTCATGCAGCGAGACTAGCCCTCCCGCGGTGTCGCCGTCATGAACGCGCCGTCAAGAGCCGATGACCTGAGCAAGGTAAGGATTGCCAAACCTACGCTCCGGGTCCACCGCATCGCGCAGAGCGACAAAGTCGCCGAAGCGAGGATAGGCACAGGCCAGGTAGTCCGCCGTCCTGGTGTGCATCTTCCCCCAGTGCGGCCGCCCGCCCGCTGAGGTCATAACGGCCTCCACGTCAGCGAAGTACTCCTCGTGCCGGGCCGAGCGCAGGACATGGATGGCGATGTAGCCGGAATCCCGGCCATGCGCGGTGGATAGCCAGACGTCGTCTCCCGGCGTGACCCGCACCTCGATCGGGAAGCTAATCCGCCAGTCCCGCCGCCGGAACAGGTCCCTGACCTCGCCCAGCACGTCGGCCAGGGCAGCCCGCGGTACCGCGTACTCCTGCTCCTTGAAACGCACCCGCCGGGGACTGGTGAACACCCGGTGCGCCGCGTCGGTATACGTGCGGCCGCCGAGGGCCCGGGCGGCCATCCCGTTGATGGCGGGGATCGCGGCGGGGGCGAAGCGGCCGACCTGGCAGGTCGCGCCGAAGACGGTGTTCGACAGGAACTGGTCATCCAGCAGGTAGCGCCACCGGGGGAGTGGCTGGGCGGGCCCGGGCGACCGGTTGTTCCGCTTGGTCAGGCACCCTTCGCTATGGGGGAACCAGAAGAACTCGAAGTGCTCGTTGTCGGCGGTGAGCTCGTCCAGCCTGCTGAGCACCTCCTGCCACGGCATCGGCTCCTCCCGCGCCTGCAGGAGGAAGGCGGGGACGACCCGGAACGTCACGGCGGTCAGGACGCCCAGCGCGCCGAGGCCGACGCGCGCCGCCTCGAACAGGC